>JABAOE010011394.1_pt7 | contig 11887 bp, 12 predicted proteins | sample 7062141 | NCBI WGS metagenome assembly JABAOE01 (sample SAMN14538627, study PRJNA623070) | marine sediment metagenome | biome: marine biome [ENVO:00000428]; feature: marine pelagic biome [ENVO:01000023]; material: deep marine sediment [ENVO:00002113] | place: India: Gulf of Khambhat ...
TCGCGCGAGGTAGAGTGAGTCCGAGGAGGTCTGCAGTGCGTTTCCGTAGATCACATGATCGACATCGCCGGGATCGACGCCCGCCGCTTCGAGGGCGGCCCGTGCGGACAGGACCCCGAGTTCGGTAGCGGACAAGCCCTTCAACGATCCGCCGAAGCTTCCGAAGGGAGTCCGCTTCGCGGACAGGACAACGATTTCGTCGGACACGTTGGGAAATCCTGGTGGAAGTGCGTCGGCTGAATCTCGGGCGCGCTACCGTGCGGACTCGAGCACTCGAATCTCGCCCGCGACGGGGGAGCCGCTTCCCTCCACTACGAACGGATAGGAGCCGCTCGGAGCGCCCTCGAAGGAAAGCACCAACCGCGCACCCTGCGCGACCAGCGGCGCGGGTCGATCCTGACCGCTCGCCCTCAGGAACTCGACCGTGGCGCCACTCATCCGTGTTTCGTCGAAGCGAATCACGTGGACCCGGCGGTCGAGCACCACGAATTGTACGATGTCGCCCGCCCGCGCTTCGGTCGATCGTGGAAGAATTCGCGTCCGATCCGCGCGGCCGCTGAGATCGATCCTGTGGATCCTGACGTCGTCCCCAATCCCGAGCTCCGCTCGAAGCTCCGGGTCCGATGCCTCGGCCGTGTCGAGGCCGACACACGACCCGAGCGAGCCGATCAGGAGGATCAGGCCGGCCAGCCCCGGGATCCAGGCGACGGATCGCCGGTCGGGCAGCTCAACCCGCCGTGGGCACACCGCAGGCGACGCAGAACCTCCACTCGCGATCCAGGGTCTCTCCGCAGCTGCGACACGGCATTTCGCGGATGTTCGTGCCACAATGCGGACAGAACCGCAGGGAGTCGCGAATTGGAAGGACTTCTCTACACTCGGGGCAGTTCGACGGGGCGTCGCGCAGCGCGCTCTCGTCCCCGGCGGGCGCTGCCGATGCAACTTCGGCTTGCACGAACTCGAATGCCCGGGGCTCGGTCGGGCCTTCCGACGGCGGCGGGGACGCCTCGATTCGGCCGGTGGCCCGGTCTTCCTTCGGCTCCTCGCCAGCTGCCACTGACGGCCGCGCCTTGGACCCGTTCTCGGGCCGAGACGACTTGGAAGCAGGCGCGTCCTCGGGCAGACGGTTCGGGTTCAACCTCACCTCGACGGCAGCGAACTCCCGGTAGATTCCCGTGTGCGGATTCCGGCTCGACAGCTCGCTCCGAATCCGCTCGCGCGCGGCATCCGAGTCCAGAATGAGATACTGGCCGTCGCCGGCAAGCAACCGCAGCAAGGTGTCCTCGTAGTCTCCGTTCATGGAGAGTCCGAGCCGATCCCGGTGCGTTCGATACGGGACGAGGAACTGGTAGATCTCCGCCACCGTGAAAGAGCCGTCCAGATAGGCCGGTGCCTTTTCCTTAATCGATTCGATCAGGACTCGGTGGAAGCGATCCACCAGCTCCGCGTTTGCGTCCATCCGCTCGGCCTTGGCCTTCGTCCCCATGTGTCTCAGTCCTTTTGATCGTCCAGAGGTTCCGTGAGTCGAAGCAGACCGAACTTGGCAGCGCTTCGGAGGAACGCTTCGGGATCCGTCGAGGGCACCTCCACACCGTACTGCTCGNNTTCCGAGACGCCGAACAGCTCCAGCTGATTCTCGTCGCGCGCGGTCCAGTGATCCGAACCCGACGCGCCGATCTCGATCTCCGCCAGGAGCTGGTCCACGGGATCCGACTCCATGTCCTCCAGCTGCTTCAGTCGGGTGCGCCAAGGGGCGAGCCGTGGATCTCCCTCGGCGAGGTTGGAGAGTGAAGACTTGAGCTCAATGACCCGCCACACCGCCAAGGCGTCCCAATGGTCCGCCGGGGGCACACGTTCGAGCTCCCTCAGAGATCCCTCCCAATCCCCACGGTCGTAGAGCAGCTGACCGATGTAGGTGCGCGCCTCGTGTAGGTCTGGATCGACGCGAAGAGCCCGTCTCAGGTACCGGCATGCTTCCACCTCGTCTCCGAGCCTGTGGAGGCAGTATCCGATGGCGGCTACGGAGTCGGCAGAGTCGGGACGGGCCGTCGCCAGACGAGTGAAGACCTCCTTCGCCTGCGCGAACAGGTCCTCCCTGTAGAGGGCTCTCCCCATGGTGAGCATCAGCTCGACGTCGTCGGTATACCCGAGCGCCTCGACTCTCTGGAAGAGTGCGATGCCATCCGAGATCCGGCCGAGTCTCAAGAGCACCTCCCCCATCCCGACCATCGCGTCCTCATGCGCAGGATCGAGCACGAGTGCCCGCTCGAACGCCAATCGCGCCCATGCGAACTCTTCACGCGCCAAGCGGGCGTGCCCGAGCCCAGCGTAGAGCTCCACCGCGTTTGGATACAGAGCGAGGCCCTCTTTCAACGTCTCGAGGGCCCCGTCGTAGTCGCCTTCGTTGTAGAGACTGTGAGCTCGCTCGTCGTACTCCTCCGAGCTCCAGAATCGTCCGGCCATACCGTTGGCTCTCCCTGTGGGAAGTGGGGAAGCCGCGCTGCACGGCGCGAGTGATCACTACACCAAAGCAGCTCCGCCCGAATGTAAATCGGACTCGGCCGTCAGACCACCCTGCCCGGAGCCAGGGCCAGCAGTCCCTCGCGGCACACGGTGTGGCCCGCGGCGAGAGGCAAGAGAGAGGGGGCACAGGCCATCGCGGGAGAACCCGCCATCGCCTGCGCCCCCCAGAATCTCTCGAGGTCCGGGCCCGCGAGCTGCGTCACGTGACCCGGACCGCTCGGTCAGCTCGACGTCGTGTCTTCCGCTCCCGCGGTGACGGTCTCGCTCTTGCCGCCGTCGGGGCCGCCGCCCTCGTTCCCATGAGGGATCGCCGGCCTGCAGAATCTCAGTCCCAGCGTATGAAGCTCACGGAGGTCCGCTTCTCCCAGATCGGGATATCGCTCCCCCAGATATTCGATCGTCTCGTCCAGCCAGTGCTCCTGATCCTCGTGCGCCGCTTGCAGGACACCACATCGGTTGATGTGGCTGAAGAGCTCGTCTCGCGCGCGGTCCTTCAATTGGTTCCTATCGGTCATGAAGCCTCTGTCCTATGCTACCCAAGGTTGGGGAAGTCCGATCGAGCCACCTGTGAAGAAAAACACAAAGCAGGTAAGAATAATCGAGAGAGAGGGGATGAGGCAAACTCGGAGCGAGGCAGTCACTCCCGTAGAAGTCGAGGTGTTCAGGCAACTCTTCACGGCTCTGGCGGAGGAGATGGGCGCGTCCCTCAGACGAGCCGCGTTCTCGCCCAACATCAAGGAACGCAGGGACTACTCCTGCGCCCTGTTCTCGCCCGAAGGGCATCCCGTGGCGCTGGGAGACCACATGCCCGTCCATCTCGGGGCGATGCCCATGAGCGTGACAGCGGCTCTGCGGGCCCTGGGGCCCTTGCGCCGGGGAGACGTGGCGGTGCTGAACGACCCCTTCGAGGGAGGCACTCACCTTCCCGACATCACGGTGGTGGCTCCCGTCGTCTCGGAGGATTCCAGCCAGGCTCTCGGTTACGTGTCCGCGAGAGCCCACCACTCCGACGTCGGCGGCATGAGCCCGGGCTCGATGCCGATCTCTCGCGAGATCTTTCAGGAGGGCCTGCGCATCCCACCCATCCTGCTGCAGCGGGAGGGCCGCAGGGTCGTGGAGGTCTGGAGGCTGCTGCTCGCCAACGTTCGGACCCCGAGGGAGCGCGAGGGCGATCTCGACGCGCAGCTGGGAGCCCTCCACACCGGAAGTCGAAGACTTCTCGAGATCGCGAGGCGAGTCGGAGCGCGAAGGATGCTCGAGGCTCAGCGCCTGCTTCTCGAGTACGGGGACCTGCTGGTGCGGGCTGGCATTCGGCGAATCCCAAACGGCTCCTGGAGGGCGGAGGACTCGCTCGAGGGAGATGGAATCGTAGAGAGACCGATCCCCATACGGGTGAAGATCACGATCGACGACGACTGCCTCGAAGTCGACTTCGAGGGCAGCGCTCCGCAGACCGAAGGCGGCGTGAACGCGGTGGCCGCCGTCACGGTGTCGGCCTGTCGATATGTCGTTCGATGCGTCGTCGAGGAGATCTTGTCTACGTCCCTTCCGGCGGGTGGCGGATCGATGAGTGCCATGACGGTCGAGCTCCCCCCCAGCAGCGTGGTGAATGCGGAACCCCCTGCCGCTGTCGCCGCAGGAAACGTGGAAACCAGTCAGAGGATCACGGACGTCCTTCTGAAGGCCTTTGCCGGGGCGCTCCCCGACCGGATCCCGGCACAGTCGCAGGGGACGATGAACAACACCGCTATCGGAGGAGCCGACCCGCGAACGGGTGAATCCTTCACGTACTACGAAACCATCGGCGGAGGAATGGGCGCTGGCCCGAACGGACCCGGGCTCTCCGGTGTCCACACCCACATGTCGAACACCATGAACACGCCCGTCGAGGCCCTGGAGCACGCATACCCCTTCCGAGTTCGCCATTACTCCATCCGTCGCGGGTCCGGGGGCGCCGGCCGTCACGCGGGCGGCGATGGGCTCCAACGCGACTTGGAGCTGCTTTGTCCCGCCCAGGTCACTCTGTGGTCCGAGCGGCGGCTCTCGGGTCCCGCAGGTCTGGCGGGGGGAAGGCCGGGGGCGGCCGGCGAGAACCTCCTCCTCTCTGGGTCGGAGAGCCGCGCGCTGCCGGGGAAGGTCACCCTCACCGTGGATCGCGGAGCCGTGATCAGCATCCGGTCCCCCGGAGGAGGCGGCTGGGGCAGGTCCCGCTGAGAACGGACCGACCGAATCACCTCACCCGGAAGACTCATCATGCACGTACAGCTCTCGCTGGTCTGCGACGAAGCGCAGATGCGACCGGACGGCAAGATGGACGTTCGAGGCGTGTTCAACGATCTAGCTGCGCCCGGATTCCCCGCGAGGCAGGACCGCATGGTTCTCGTCACGACCATCGAATGGGATCGGACCGATGAGGGTCGAAACATGTTCAGGGTGGACCTGCTGACACCCGACGGTCGCACGGCCCTGACGGTGGACGGCCACACCGATGTCGACCGTCAGCCGCCGGATCGGCCTCCTCCGCGGACCCGACTGATTATCCCGCTCGAGAACGTCGTCTTTCCCCGGCCGGGGCAGTACGTGTTTCAGATCAAGGTCAAGGGACGAAAGCTCCGGGGGCCCACGCTTTTCCTCGTCGAGCACGGCCCGCCAGAGCCGGCAGCTCAGGAGTGATCCCGGGCGGGGCTCCAGGAGGTTTTTCGTAGGCTCATCAATCCACGTAGGCTAGGGAGTGCCCGAAACCGCGACTCCCGCTGTCGCTTCGCTGACGTGGCAACCACGGCAGCCTCTTCGATGCGACGCGCGTGTGGCGCAGCCCGTGCGAGGAGCTGAAAATTCGCCGCCCAGCCGCTTGCTTCGATCAACGGACGATCGCCTCCAGGGGCACGGAAGGCTTTCTTGAGGACGATTACGCGGTACGCACGAAAACCCGAGAGAGGGTCGCGGACCGGTGAAGCGGAGAACGCCCTCCCCATGATCACCGGTGCGAGCCACCGAGAGATCTTGATCGATGCGGGGACTCCTTCCTGGTCGGCTGGAATGCCCGCAACTAGATCCGCGCCACCCTCGATAGTCTTGACCATGCCTACGAGATCCGAGGGGTCGTCCGAGAAATCACCTTGCAGCGTGACGACCACGTCCCTCTTCGGATAGGCGCTTCGATCCACCACCTCCCGAAGAAGACGCTCTATCGCCGACCCATAGCCGAGGCGGCTGTCCGAACGAATCGGTCGGAGCGGTAGGAGGGCCTCGTAACGCCTCAGTACGCTCGAGGTCCCGTCCCTAGATACGTCGTCGAGCACCAGGACCTCGTACGGGCGACCGAAGTCGGACATCACCTTTCGGATCTTCCAGAGGAGGACGCCGATCGTGCGCTCCTCGTCGTGGACAGGGATCGTAATGTAGATCAATCGCCGCTTCCCTCGGTCGCACGTGCCGCTCGCGGAACCCGCTNNGTGCTACCTGTGGCCGAGGGCGCGGTTCCTGGACTCCCGGACGAGTCTTCCAGCGGCGGTGGAACCAGAAATACTGCCCGGGGCTCTCCCGGATCACTCTCTCCAGTGAGGCCATGAAGGCCCGTGTCAATCGACGCACATTCTCCTCGGAATCGTCCGTGGGCTCGTAATCCACGGCCGTGAATCTCACAGCGTAGGCGGCCCTCGACCCCGGCAGCCGCCTCGGATCGACGAAGACCACCGGCGCCTCGGTCCGCATCGCGAGCACGCCCGGCCCCCGTGCCGTCGAGGCCGTAACCCCGAAGAAGTCCACGAACACACCCTCACCTGCAAAATTCTGATCCGCGACCAGGGCCACGACCCTCCCCTCACGCAGCCTTTTCATCACCCGGCGCGTGGCTTCGTGCTGGTAGATCACCCCGACGCCCAGGCGCTCGCGTACGCGGATCATGTATGCGTCGAAGAGCGGGTTTCTCTGGAGGCGCGCCACCGCATCGACCGGGACGCCCCGCGAGGTAGCGCTCACGGCCGCAATCTCCCAGTTGCCGAAGTGGCCGGCGAGCGCGATCACGCCCTGGCCCCGTGCGACCGGCTCCTCGAGAAGCTCGAGTCCTTCCACGGAACAGCGAGCTCTGACCTCGGCCGGCTCCAGACGCTGGAACCGGATGAGTGACACGACCTCCCGACCGAAGTGACGGTAGGTCTCGCGGGCCACGCGTCGGTGCCAACTCGGGGACTCCTGGGGAAAGGCTCGAGCGAGGTTCTCCATCACAACGCCCAGACGGATGCGGAGCAACGTTCCCGCGATCCACCCCAGGGCGACTCCCAGGCGATCGGCGACCGGCTCCGGCAGGCGGACCACCACCGCCGCTGCCGTGGCTACACACAAGTGCTCGAGCCGGTGTCGAAGGCGTGATCGGCTCACGGAACTGCGACGGACGCTGGTCCCTCGACCTCGTCCGGTCGGAACTGGAGATCGTGAAGGTGCCCGTAGAGTCCTCCTGCNNCTGGACGATTCGTCCTCCGTCCAGGACGAGGATCTGATCCGCGCGCTGGATCGTGGAGAGGCGGTGCGCGATGACGAAGGTGGTCCGTCCGATCAAGAGCTCTTCCATCGCGTCTTGTATCAATCGCTCCGACTCCGAGTCGAGCGCGGACGTCGCCTCGTCGAGGATCAGAATCGGAGGATCGCGCAGGAGCGCCCTCGCAATCGCGATCCTCTGACGCTGTCCTCCCGATAGCTGCGTTCCGCGCTCGCCTACGATCGTGTCGTAGCCCTTCGACAGCTGCAAGATGAAGCCATGAGCGTGCGCCGCTTTCGCTGCCCTCTCGATGTCTTCCTGAGAGGGCTCTTCCTCTGCGAGTCCGTAGGCGATGTTCGCGCGGACCGTGTCATGGAAGAGAACCGTCTCCTGGGAGACCACGCCCAGTCGCTTGCGGAGCGACCGTATGGCGAATGCCCGCAGGTCGGTCCCGTCCACAAGGATCCGGCCGGCGCTCAGCTCGTAGAACCGACCCATCAGGTCCACGAGAGTCGTCTTCCCGGCTCCGGAGGGACCCACCAGAGCGGTGACCGTACCAGCCGGAGCCGTAAAGGAGACGTCGGATAGCACCGGCTCTCCGGGTCGATACTCGAACGACACCCCGTCGTAGGCGATCTCCCGCTCCACCCCAGGAAACGGCAGCGCGTCCGGCCGATCGCGAATCTCAACGGGCGCGTCTAGGAACTCGAAGGCCCGCTCCGCCGCCACCAGCCCCGGCTGGATGATCGCCGGCAGCTTCCCGAGATACTTCACGGGAGCGTACAGCTTCATCGAGAGGGCGAGAAATCCAATGAAATCCTCGGGCGAAAGCCCGTTTCCACCGAAGACGAGCCGGGTTCCGTACCAAAGGATGACGACGGTGCCAAGCGCGCCGACCATCTCGGTGACCGGATTGGCGAGGGCTCTCAGCCGCTCCGTCCGCACGAAGTTCTTGAAGTAGGACCGAGTGAGGCCGTGGAATCGGCTTCGTTCATGCGCCTCGGCCGCCGAAGCCTTCACCAGCCGGATTCCCGAAAGGGTCTCCTGCAGATGGCTGTTCACCTCTCCCGCCAGATCCAGGACCCGGCGGTCCCCCCTCCGCACTCGCCTCAAAAGCGGCCCCCAGATCGCGAACATGCCGGGGAGGACGACTATCGATGCGACCGTGAGCTGCCAGGAGATCAAGACCATCAGGCTGAGCGTGGCCAGCAGCTCGAACACCGAAGAGAGGATCTTGGCTAGCTCCTTCGTCACGAGCGTCCGGAGCTGCTCCACATCGTGGGTCAGCCGCGAGACGATCTGTCCGACCCGCGTCCGCCCGAAGAACACGAGGTCCAGCTCGACCAAATGGTCGTAAACCCCGTCCCTGAGATCCCGGGTGACGGACTGTTCGATCCACGCGACCATGTAGATCCGGGCGAAGTCGAAGACGTTTTTGATGAGGAAGATGACGAGGATGAAGAGGATGATTCCCTGAATGGCCTCGTCCCTGGGCGCCGCCAGGTCCACGAAACGCCCGAGAGTGGCGTCCACGAGCCGATCCAGGAGCGCGGCACCGCCGGCCTCACCCGCATCTGCAGCCTCAGACCCGCCGGCGAACAGCGCCCTCAGGAATGGGATCAAGAGCGCGAGGGAGAACGCGTCGAGCCCTGCGAAGATGGAGGTTGCGAGAACGGCGAGAGCGAAGACCCCCAGGTACGGCCGGAGGTAGGAAAGAATGCGGATGTAGAGACTCACCTGGACCGCGGCCGTAGGGTCGCCACCGGTACGATCATCTCTTCGGGGGAAACGCCCCCATGCAGGAACGCCCCGCGATAGCGCTTCTGATATTCCCGGAGCTTGGTCGGGTAGACGAGGAAGTAGTCCTCGAGCGCGATCACGTAGTTCGTGCCCCGTCGACCGGAGGGAAGCCTCAGGTCCTTCGGATCCGAGGTCGAGAAGACGGTCGTCTCGTCCTCGGCGCGGAGCTCTTGTCCGAACTTGTAGCGAAGATTGGACGTGGCGTCCCTTCGGGCGAAAACCGTTGACGGTCGGTTGCAGTGAATCGAGCCGTGATCCGTGGTCAGCAGCACATCGAGCCCCTTGGACGAAAGCTCCTTGAGCAGCTGGAAAAGCATCGATCGCTCGAACCACGATCGCGTGAGATTCCGCAGTGAGACCTCGTCTCTGGCGATCTCCATGAAGACCGGGGATTCACTGCGAGAGTGGATCAGCAGGTCCATGAAGCTGAAGACCAGAGCCACGACTCCGCCTGGGCGCTTGATGGCCGAGTTCACCCTCGCCCGGATCCGATCTCCCTCGGCTTCGGAGAAGATCTTGTCGTAGTGGATGGGGACATCCCGACCCATCAATCGGCGCATCTGCTTGCGCAGCAGGGCATCCTCGAAGTCGTTCATGCTCTTCTCTTCCTCGATGCCGCTCCACCAGCCCGGCCGCTCGGCCGCGATCCCCTCGGGAAACTGACCGGAGAAGATCGCATTCCTCGAGTACGGGGTCGCCGTCGGAAGAATGGAGAAGTGGAGCTCTTCTTCGACCTCGAAGAAGGGCGAGAGGAGCGGTGCCATGACCCTCCACTGATCGAGCCTCATGCAGTCGAGGACCACGAGAAAGACGGGCCTCCGGTCGAGCAGCGGCACGAGATGTCGCTGCACTACTTCGGTGGACAGCGTGGGGGGTGTCGCTTCCCCCCTCATCCACTTGGGATAGGTTCTTCCCACCCAGACTCCAAAGTCCCTTCTGAGCTCCTCCAGTAGCGAGTTCACCGAGTCGAGGAGGCCCGTCTCGCCGGCCGCCTCCAATCGAATGTGCCAATCCACCAGCTCCCGGAAGAGATGGGCGAAGTCCTCCGAAGACGATGCCTCCTGGCGCCGAAGACCCAGCGTCCTGAAATGAGCCGCGAAATCCTGAGCTACCTGCTGCTGACGAATGGAGGATCCCTCGAGGATTCGGGTCACCACGGAGAGGACCTGGCGCGGGCTCGTCGGCTTCACGAGGTAATCGTCGACGCGGCGGCCGATCGCCTCCGTCATGGTCCGATCTTCTTCGGACTTGGTGATCATCACGACGCGAGCGTGGGGGCCCTCCCTGCGAAGGATCTCCAGCACCTCCAATCCACGGCGTCCGGGCATCTGCTCGTCCAGGAGAACCAGGTCGTACGGTTCCTTTCGAAGCAGCGCCAGCGCGTCGTCGCCATTGGAAATGGCGTCTACGTGATAGCCGCGGTGCTGTAGGAACAGGCAATGGGGACGAAGTAGGTCGATCTCGTCGTCCACCCAGAGGATGCGCTTGGCCGCGCGTGCGTTAGCCACGCTATTCCATGCCGATGGTATAGGGGAACCAGGCTGCGACGGGGGTTCCATTCTGCCTGGCGGGCTCGAACACCCACTGTGCCGCCTCTCCCAGAAGCTGCTCGTTGAACCTGTCGTCGGGCGTGGGTGGCTGCAGGCGAGTGGAGTCTGGGACCACGCGGCCCGCCTCGTCCACGAAGACCCATACCTCCACCTCTCGGCCCCTCAGGCTCTCGTTTGTCGGAGGGAGAATGATTCCCCGGGGCGAGGGCGGTATGACGCGGGTGGTGCCCTGCCTCGACGTCCCTGCGTTTCCAGCGCCGGTGGCCCCAGGGATGCCGGCCGTCACGTCGCTTGCGGCCCGTCCTTGGGTCGCACCCGCGCCGAGATCCGAGATAGTGGGCAGGTCGAGCACCTCGGCGTCCGGCTGTGCCGTGCTCAGCTCGGGCACCGCCACCTCGACGTCCACGATCGGAAGAGCAGGACGGCGAATCGGAGCGGGCGGAGCCGAGGAGAGCGGAAGGACCTGCATCTCGCCACCGGCGGCTCGGAAGTCGCCACGGTCCGGCCCCGCAGCGGCTGAAGAGGAGAGAGGGATCGACCCGCGAGGCCCGAACAGGAAGATGACCGCGTGAACCGCTACCGAAACCAGAAACGCCGACCACCACACCCGACGCTCGCGGGCGCGCCGGCCCGCGACGTCCTGGTGGCGGTTCTGTACCGTAGGCTCTGGCTTCGAGATCATCCGAGGTCCGGCTTCCGTGGCCGAGGGACCGCTGCGCTTCGCGTCTCGAGCCTGCGAGCCTCGCGAAACATCTCCATTGACTTCTACGACTCCGCCGGGGTGGGAGATCCCCCGAAGTCCGGCGTGACGCGACCTTCCTTGCCCATTCCCCTTCCCCGAAAAGGCATCTGGAGCTTCCTCGGGTTGCGTGACCCTATCCGCGTGCGCAAGTTCGACTCCGCTCCCACTGAGGGGCGTTCGTCCGTATCCATGCCCTTCCGCCGGGCCCGCGCTTGCGGATCCGAGGTGGGCGCCGACAGGNNCAGCCGGCGTCGCGGCGGCGGCGACCGAGGCGGGTGAGCCGCCCACGCAATCGCGGGCGCGAGCCTACTACGAGCTCACCAAGCCCGGGATCGCGCTCTTCGCCATGATGACCGCGGGTGTGGCGTACTACGTCTCTTCCGGCGGCAGAGCGGCCTTCCTTCCGGTCTTCCACACCCTACTGGGAACCGTGCTCGCCACGGCCGGGGCTCTTGCGCTGAACCAGTACCTGGAGCGGGACCTGGACGCGCTCATGGAGCGGACCCGAACCCGCCCGCTCCCCTCCGGCCGCCTCAGGCCGCGGGATGCACTCCTCTTTGGGCTCCTCCTCGTAATCGGGGGAGTCGCTCACCTCTGGGCCACGGTGGGCGCGCTTCCCGCCGTTCTCACGATCGGCTCGGCAGCGGCGTACAACCTCGTGTACACGCCCCTCAAGTCCCGCTCCCACACCGCGACGTTCGCCGGTGCCGTCCCTGGCGCGATGCCTGCGCTCATAGGATGGAGCGCCGCCTCGGGCACCATCGGTCCCGGCGCCCTCGCGCTGTTCGGAATCGC
>JABAOE010005684.1_pt2 | contig 11884 bp, 9 predicted proteins | sample 7062141 | NCBI WGS metagenome assembly JABAOE01 (sample SAMN14538627, study PRJNA623070) | marine sediment metagenome | biome: marine biome [ENVO:00000428]; feature: marine pelagic biome [ENVO:01000023]; material: deep marine sediment [ENVO:00002113] | place: India: Gulf of Khambhat ...
GCCTGCGCCGGGGCGCACCCGCGTGTCCTTTCCCGCCCACGGGCTACACCTTCAAAGCGCCGTCCAGGCCCGCCGCGGCCATACTCACCGCACGAAAGATTGCGCGCGCCTTGTTCATGGTCTCCTTCCACTCGAGCTCCGCGACCGAGTCGGCCACGATGCCCGCACCGGCCTGAATGTGCAACGTCGCGTCCTTGATGACCGCGGTGCGAATGGCGATGGCGGTGTCCATGCTCCCGGTCCAGCCGATGTAGCCGACAGCACCGGAGTATATGCCGCGCTTGTCCGGCTCGAGCTCGTCGATGATCTCCATGGCCCGCACCTTGGGAGCGCCCGACACGGTCCCCGCGGGAAACGTGGCCCGCAACACGTCCATCGCTTCGAGGCCGTCGCGCAGCTCTCCGATGACGTTGGAGACGATGTGCATCACGTGGGAGTACCGCTCCACTTCCATCTTTTCGGTCAAGCGCACCGTGCCGATGCGCGCCACCCGGCCGACATCGTTGCGGCCCAGATCGACGAGCATGAGGTGCTCTGCGAGCTCCTTGGGATCCCCCATCAGCTCCCGCGCAAGCTTCTGGTCCTCCTCCTCCGTGTGGCCGCGTCGTCTCGTGCCGGCGATGGGCCGCACGGTGACGAGCCCCTCCTCCAGGCGCACCAGGATCTCGGGCGACGATCCGACCACATGCAGCTCGTCCAGATCCAGGAAGTACATGTAGGGTGAGGGATTCAACGTGCGCAGTGCCCGATAGACGTCGATGGGCGCGCCGGCGAACGCAACCGACAGCCGCTGCGACAGCACCACCTGGAAGATGTCGCCGTTGCGGATGTATTCCCGCGAACGCTCGACGGCGTCCTCAAAGCGTTCCTGAGCAAAGCCCGAGCGGAAGTCCTCTTCCCGGATCTCGGTGTGCGCGCGGGGGGCGTGCTCCAGGGCGAGATGGCCGCGCAGCCGATCGATCAGCGCCTCCAGGCGCGCGTTGCCCTGCTGCCAGGCTTCGGGCAGCGTGGGGTCGACATGGGTCACGACCAGCAACCGACCCGTGAGATTGTCGACGACGATGACCTCTTCGGACACCATCAGCAGGATATCGGGCGCTCCGACCGGGTCGGGCTTGTGCGGCGGGCCGAGATGCGTCTCGATGTAACGAACGGTGTCGTAGCCGAAGTAACCGACCAGCCCGCCGGTGAAGCGGGGCAGACCCGCCACCTGCGGCACACGGAAGCGCTGCTGAAACTGGCATACGGATTCCAGGGGATCGTCAACCGTCTGCGTCTCGACGACCTCGCCGTTCTCCACGACACACACCTCACGATCGCGCACGCGCAGCACCGTGCGGCAGGGCAGACCGACGATGGAGTAGCGCCCCCACTTCTCGCCCCCCTCAACCGACTCGAACAAGTAGGAGTAGGGGCCTCGCGCGAGCTTCAGATAGGTGCTGAGCGGCGTGTCGAGATCGGCCAGGGCCTCGCGCACGAGCGGCACGCGGTTGTAGCCTTGCGCGGCAAAATGTTCCAGATCGGATGCTTGGATCGACATGCTTTCATCACCGGACCGGGGTTGACGCGAACACCCCCTGCTCGGCGACGCGCTCAGCGGCGCCTTCGCCGGGGTTTCACGCGCCTCGTCGTCTGGACGCGGTCGGGGAGGAAGACGACCCTCACGGCGATGTGAGTACGGGAGGTTGAGGAGTCGATCGCCTCAGCGCGGCTGCTCGACCAGCTCGGCGAGCTGGGCAAAGGAGTCGATCACCCGGTCGGGGCCCAACGTGGCCAGGTCAACGTCCTGATTGTACCCGTATGAGACGCAAATGACAGCTGTGCCGGCGGCACGCGCCGCACGCACATCGTTGGCCGAGTCTCCCACCATCACGGTCTCCGCCGGCGACACCCCGAGCTCATTGCAGGCAAAGACCAGTGGCGCGGGGTCCGGCTTCTTCAGCGCGAGACTGTCGCCGCCCACCACGAGATCGAAATGCCTGCGCAGAGCGACGGCCTCGAGCAGCGAAAGCGCCAGGGAACGCGGCTTGTTGGTGACGCAGGCAAGCTTGAAGCCGCGCGCCCGCAGGCCCGTGAGCGTCGGCGTCACGCCGGCGTAAGGACGGCTGTCGACGCAGATTTCGCGGCCGTACGCCCGCCAGAACAGATCGATGCCGCGCTCCTCCGGAGCACTTGCGCTGCCTGCTTCGCGTCCCCCGCCCAGAGCACGGCTCACCAGAACCCGCACGCCGTCCCCGACCCACCTGCATACATCACTCTGCGCGACAGGGGGCAGCGTCAACTGCGCCAGCATACGGTTCACCGCACGGGTCAGATCCGGCGCCGTATCCACCAGGGTGCCGTCGAGATCAAACAACACGAGCCGCACCCGAACCGGGGTGCCGTCGCCGGGCACCCCTGGCCCGCCGCGCACGCTCAGCCCGGCCCGATCGAAAGCGCAATCAATGCGCCCCGACCCTGGCGAGTTCACGTCGCATCTCGGCGATGGTGGCCGCGTAATTCTCGCTGCCGAAGATAGCCGAACCGGCGACAAAGGTGTCGGCGCCGGCCTGTGCAATCTCGGCAATGTTGTCGACCTTGACGCCCCCGTCGATCTCGAGGCGGATGTCACGACCGCTCGCGTCGATGATCGCGCGGGCCTCGCGCAGCTTGTCAAGCGCGCCCGGAATGAAGCTCTGACCGCCGAATCCGGGATTGACGGACATGAGCAGCACCATGTCGAGGACATCGACAACGTGCCTTAGGTAGCTGAGCGGCGTCGCGGGGTTGAACGCAAGACCCGCCTTGCAACCGCTCTGTCGAATGAGCTGCAAAGAGCGGTCCACGTGCTCCGATGCCTCGGGATGAAAAGTCACGTAGCTGGCCCCTGCGGCCGCGAAATCCCCGATGATGCGGTCCACCGGTTTGACCATCAGGTGGACGTCGATCGGCGCACTCACACCGAAGCGGCGCAGCGCCTCGCACACCAGAGGCCCAAAAGTGAGATTGGGTACATAGTGATTGTCCATGACATCGAAGTGAACCATGTCGGCGCCGGCATCGAGCACCGCGGTCACCTCGTCGCCGAGGCGCGCGAAGTCCGCCGATAGAATCGACGGTGCAATGGCATAATCAGTCATCACTGTGTCACTCCCGGACAGCCGCAATCAGTACCCGCTACTCGTTGGCGGCGCCGTGCGGCACGTGGCCGGTCGGCACGAAACGGCGCGCGGATTCGCAGTGTCCGCTCTGATCGTCGAAGAAGATGTCGGCGCCGAAGCTGCGCAGAAACTCCCCCTTGTCCATGCCCCCAAGGAACACGGCCTCGTCGATGCGAATGTTCCAGGCCCGCAGCGTGCGCACCACGCGCTCGTGGGCGGGGGCGGCACGAGCGGTGAACAAGGCGGTGCGAATGGGAACCCGGTCGGCCGGGTAGTCGGCCTGGATGCGGTGTAACGCCGCCAGGACGTTCTTGAAAGGGCCGCCCGGCAAAGGCTCGCGCGCGGCGGCCCGCTCCGAGCTGGCGAAGGCATCGAGGCCCTCCCGCTGGTATACCCGCTCGGCGTCGTCCGCGAACAGAACGGCGTCCCCGTCGAAAGCGATGCGCAGCTGGTCGCCGGGGTTCACCATCACGCTCGACGGCAGGATGGTGGCCGCGGCAAAACCGGCCTCCAGAGCGCGCCGCACGTCCTGGGGGTCGGCCGAGAGAAACAGGTGGGCATTGAACGGCTGGACATATCGAAAAGGGCTCTCGCCGCCCGAGAAAGCCGCCCGTGTGATGCCCAGGCCGTAGTGCTGAATGGAATTGAACACCCTGAGTCCCGTGTCGGCGCTGTTGCGCGAGATCAGCACCACCTCCACCGTGGCTCCGTCGCGCGAGTCCTCATTGAGCAGCAGCAGCTTCTTCACCAGCGCGAAGGCAACGCCCGGCTCGAGCAGCTCGTCCTCACGCTCGATCTGATAGCGACAGTAAGCCTCCACGCCCTCCTGCTGGAAGACTTCGTGACTGTCTTCGAGATCGAAGAGCGCGCGCGAGGAGATCGCGACGACGAGCTTCTCGGCAGTCATATCAACCATTGTGCTAAAGATACCGGGCCGTCACCGGCTCACAGATCATCATCGAGAATCCCTGCAGCGCCGCTGCGAGCGTCACAACGGCGCGATCGTAATCCGCCCGCCGGCGGCGCCGGGTTCGCCCACCGGCTGCAGCCGCCGGAAATGGAGGGCGCCCGCAACGGGGTCGCCGCTGCCGTCGTCGTCCTCGGTCCTGAGCAGGGGAAAGTACAGTCCCAGACGAATCGGCCTGCGCTCGTAGCCGGCCACGAGCGCGGCGTAGGTCTCCAGCTGATCGCGGTGACGTTCCGTCTCCCGCTGGATGAACGTCGCAAGCTGCCCTCCCTCGTGCTCGCTGGTCTTGTAGTCGATGATCCAGCGCACGCCCTGCGCATCGACGAAGGAGCGGTCGATCACGGCCCGCACCAGCCTGCCCTCGACAACGCCGGTGAGCGCCCACTCGTTGTGCGTCAAATCGTGTCGGGGATCGAGAATCCATCGCGCAACCTCATCGCTCAGCACGTTGTCCAAGGCACCTTCGATGCGCGCGAGCGCCGCCTCCATCTCGTCGTGGCCGACGGCCATGCTCTCGAGCCGGGCGCGCCAGGCGGGCCGCACGCTCGCCAGCCGCTCCACGCTCCACGCCGCGAGACCGTCGCGCCCCATGCGCGCCAGCATCTCGTGCACGACGATGCCTACGCATCGCGCGGCGGCACCGGCCCACGAGTACTCGATCGACGCCGCGACGGCGATCGCGCGCGAGGGCACGCCGGGCAAGAGCACGCCCGCAGGTGCGGCAGGCGGGCGCCACGTCGCCGGCACGCGGCCGAGCACCGGCGATGGCGACGGCGATGGCGACCCCGGCGCCGCGGCGGCGTTCGCCAGCTCACGCCCGCGGCGCTCCCAAGCGCCGTGCACGGCCGGCCAAAGGTGATGCAGCAACGAGCCGCTCTCGGGTGCGGCCAGCGTTGCGTCGGCCCGCAGTTTAACATTGCCGAGCAGATGCAGCTCCCGGGTCGCGCGCGTGCAGCCGACGTAGGCCAGCCGCGCCGTCTCGAGCGCCGACTTCTCCGCCTCGAGGGTGCGCAGAAATTCGTAGCGGGGATCGGCTTCGGCGCCACTCACCGCCAGCGGCGCCAGCAGCAATCCCGACTCCGGCGGAGTGTTTGGCAGCTCGGCCCAGAGCAGCAGGCGCCTGCCCTCGCTGCGCGGCGCCCGCCCGAGGCCCGGCACCACGACGACGTCGAACTCGAGCCCCTTCGCCTTGTGAATCGTCATGACCTGCAGGGCGTCCCCGGCGGCGGCGTCGGGCACCGCCCAAAGATCCTCGGCGGCGGCCGTCAGCGCCGCCATGTCGAGGACGTCGCCGCCCGTGTCCCACTGCTCGAGCAGCTCCAGATACGCATCGGCGTTGTCGAGCTCGGCGGCATCGACGCAGGCCGGCCCGCCGAGAGCGACCCAGGTTCCTTCGACCCAACGCCGCAGCGGACGTCGTCCCCGCTGCGCCAACGCCGCCATGAGGACGTCCGCGGTGCGCGCCGCACGCACCGATGCGTCCTCGTCGAGTCGTGCCCGCACTGCGGCATCGCACAGACGCTGCCACAGGCACTGCCGCGCATCGGCGGCGAGCACTTCCAGTGCCGACAGCGACAGGCCGCACCACGGCGCGCGCAGCACCGCCAGCCAGGCGATGCGGTCGGCCGGGTGCAGCAGCGCGCGCGTCAACGACAGCAGGTCCACCACCACCGGCCGGCTGCTGAGCCGCTCGATCTCGACGCCGCGAAAGCGAATGCCGTGCCGCCGCAGCGTCGGAACGATGTCAGCGAGGTGGCTTCGATTGCGCACCAGGATCGCCATGCGCGCGCCGCCGTCGGCCTGGCCCAGGCGCGTGACAAGCTCCACGACCCGCTGCGCCTCGGCCACGCCGTCCTCCCCGACCAAGGGATGCAGGGTCACTCCCGTGCCACGCTGCGCACCGCGAACCGCCTGCGCGCATACATAGGGAACCGCACCGCGCAACGGATCCGCTGCCGCCGGCAGGACGCCGGCAAAAGTGCCGTTGACCCACTCGACGACGGCCGCAGCGGAGCGGAAGTTCGCGCTCAGCACCAGCGTCTCCAGCGGCACCGGCCCCAGACTCGATCCCGCCAGGCGCATGAAGATCCCGACCTCGGCCTCGCGGAAACGGTAAATCGACTGCATCGGATCGCCCACGAGGAAAACTGTGCGCCCGTCGTCGGGCTCCCAGCCCGCGACCAATCGCTCGAGCAGGTCGAGCTGGGTATAGGAGGTGTCCTGAAACTCGTCCACCAGCAGATGGCGAATCTCGTGGTCGAGGGCGAGCGCGAGGTCCGTGGGCCGTTCGGACGTTCCCAGCGCGGCGGCGGCCCGCTGGGCGATCTCGGTGAAGTCGGCCTGTCCCGCGTCGCGAAACAGAACGCGCAGCTCCGCCGCCGCCAACGGCAGCAACTCGAACAGCGACGTCAGCACCCGCCAGTGCGCGTCGGCGTCGTGCGTCGGCGCCAGCGCCTGCAGGCGGGACAGTCGCGCTTGCAGCGTGTCGCGCCCCTGCAGCGCCTCGAGCAGCCCCTGCATGCGGGCCTTCATCGCGCCGGCGCGCTCTCCACGCCCGGAGAAACCGCTCTTGTTCCGTGGGCGCTGCCGCCAGGACTTCTTGGCACTCAGCAGCAGGGCGGCTATTCCCTGCCAGCGCGGCAGCTCCTCCGGGCCGGTACCGGGCAGAACGGTCATGCCGGCGCAGGGAGCGACGACGTCGTCTTCGCCCGCAGCCCGAACGGCGCTGCCGGCGAAGGCGGCACAGGCCAGGATATCGTCGACCAGCTCCGGGGGCACGGCCGCGCGCGCGGCCTCGATCATGTCCGCCGCCACTCGTTGCCAGGCGCTTTCCAGCGCGGCCTGCCGGGCCGACGCGTCGAGCCGGCGGCCGCCCACGTGCCGCAGCCACTGATCGCGGCGTTCCAGTAACTCCGCCAGCAGTCCCTGCAGCCGCGGCCAGTCGTTGTCGAGGTGCCGCAGCAGCGCCTCGACCGCACCGGACCAGGCCGCATCCGTCGATTCGAGATGGCGCAATGTGGCGCGTGCCGCCTGGCGATAAAACGACGCCGCATCCCCCGTGATGCGCGGCGCCGCCCCGAAGCGCGAGGACCACGGCATACGGTGAACCAGGCTCATGCACAGCGAATCGATGGTGGTAATGCGCAGTCGCGCGGGGTGATCGAGCACATGCCAGCCGCGCTCGGCATCGCGGGCGATTACCGCCCGCGCCAGTGCTCGCGGCACGTTACCGGCGCCCTTCTCGGCGCGCAGGGCCGCGAGCACGCGTTCGCGCATCTCGGCCGCGGCCTTGCGCGTGAAGGTGATCGCGACGATTTCCTCGGGCTCCGCGGTGCGCGCGAGCAACGCCAGGTAGCGCCGGGTCAGGAGCTCCGTCTTGCCCGATCCTGCCGGCGCCTGCACGATAAACGACGACCGCGTGTCCAGCGCGCGGCGGCGCACTGCCTCGTCGCCGGTGAGCGGGCCCGACTCACTCACCCGGCTGCTCCCGTCCGGCGCCGGTGCAGTTCGTCGACACGGCACAGTGGACGCACTTCGCAACCGCGACAGTCCGAAGGGGCGAGCGGATTCACCTCGGCGACGCCCTGTGCGAAGTCGTCGGCGAGCTTCAGCAGAACCTCGTCCGACGAAGCAACCCACTGCTGCCAGCGCATCGCGGCGTCCTCGGGGCCGTCGCCGGCAGGGACGGTGATGCCGGGCGCCAGGCCCTCGCGACGCGCCAGGCCTCGGAACGCACTCGCGCCGCGACGCACGATGGCGAAGGCCACGGCGCCCACGGCCTCGCCGAGCGCGCGGCGATAAAGCAGCAGCTGAGGCTCCCGCGGACGCTCACCGAGCCAATCGCCGACACGGGCCTGACCGCTCTTGTAATCGATCACCACCAGAGTGCCGCCGGCGACACGGTCCACGCGGTCGGGGCGAATCTCCACCGTGACGCCACCGACCCGGACCGTGCGCTCGCTCTCACGCACCATCACCTCGAAGGGGTCGCGCACGCGCTCCAGGGCGAGCCAGTCCAGGACGAGCTCCGTGAGCCGCTGCTTCTCCAAACGAATGAAACGTGCGCTCAGGCTCGAGCGGCGTTGACGCGTGCCCGCGTCGACCGCATCGCCAACCAGCCCGGCGACCCGATCGGCCAGTCCCGCCTGCGACTCGGCCATCAGCGCGGCATGCGAGCCAAGGCTCGCCCACACCGCCTCCAGTGCCCGGTGCATCAGCGTGCCTCGCTCCCGCGGGTCGAGACCGGGCGCGGGGAACTCGAGGCGGCGCGCGGCGAGCCGCCGGCGCGCGAAGGCCCGAAACGGACACACGGCCTGATCGCGGAACAGCTCGGCGCCGCCGCGCACCGGCGCGTTACGCTCGATCGGCCCGGCGCGGAAATCGTTGAACGGCTCGAGCCGCGGCCGTTGCGAGTGCACGACGTCGCGATGACGCGGGGCTGCGACGATCGTCACAGGGTGCTCGGGGACGGCGGCGATGAGCGGGCTCGGACGCACACGCCTTTCGCCATCGCTGACGGCATGGCTGACGACGACTTCGCCGGCCGCGCCCAGCAACCTGGCCGTGACGAGCGCGGCGAAGCTCCGCTCCCGCTCGGCGTCGGCGCGAGGCATGCGGTGTTGGCGCTGCAGCGCACAGGGTATGAAAGGGTTGGGACGGGGACCCGGCGGCCAGCTCTCGTCGTCCAGCCCCGCGACCCACAGATGCGAGAAGGTCATGCCGGCCGCCTCCAGCATGCCCATGACCTGCACCGGGGCCGCTCCCCCCTCCGCCTGGAAGATGCGCTCGCGGGCGAGGCGCGCCAGCAATGCGAGAGCCTGGTGATGCGACTGACCGCCGACGACAAGACCCAGCGCGGCGAACTCCGACAGCAGGTTGCTCCATGCCTGCAGCGCCTGAAATTCCTCGCTGTCGAGCGCGCGCTCCCCGGGCCAGCCGAACGCGGACAGCCAGCGCGCGACCCACTGCGCCCATGCCGGCGGCGGCAGCCGCCGGGGCGGGGGCCGTCGGCGCGTTGCCGCCTGGAGCGCATCAAGCAGCCGCGCGCACGCCCGCGGGCCGGCGCGCTCCCGCGCCAGTCGCGCGCGCAGAGCGTCGAGCCCGATGGCCTCGACGCCCTCGGCACGCAGGCCGGCGTCGACGAGCGCCCGCGCCCCCGCCTCCTCGTCGCCGCCAAGGAGAAACGGCGATCGCAACAGACGGCTCAGCTCGTCGATCTCGAGCCGGCGACTGCCGAGGGCGAGCAGCGTGAGCGCCGTTGCGACCATGGGCACCTCGCTCAGCGGGCGGCCGAGCGAGAGGTGAAACACCGACGACGGCCCGCCGAGCTGTGTCAGTGCCGCGGGCGTAAGCCGGTCTTCCAGGTGACGGCGCACGCGCTCGCGCGTCGACGCGAGATCGGGCACGATGATGCCGACGGGCCCGGCGCCGTCCTCCTCGAGCCGCGCCCGCGCCCAGCACGCGGCTGCTTCCAGCTCGCCATCGCTGTCCGCCAGTGCGGCGCGCGCGACCCGATGCGCGTGCGCCGCCGGCATGACGACGTCGACCGATGCGCCGGCGTCGCGCAGGGCCTCGACGAGCGCCCGCTGCAACGGGCTCAATTCGTCGAAGCCGGCGACGACAACGGGCCGCTCACAACTCGCCCCTCCGCGTCGGACCGGCTCGAGCAGCGCCGCCGCGAGCCGGCCGCGATCGAGCCAGCCGCGCTCACTCGCCACCGCGTCGAAGCGCTCCGCCCAGCGCCGAAAAACACGGTGGTCCTCGCTCAGGCGCGCACCGAAAGCCGAAGGCTCGAGCCGCCACTGCCGCAGCAGCGAAAACGCCTCGCGTGCCGCGCGCGCCGCCGCCGGCAGCTGCCACAGCGCGGCCTCTTCACTGGCAGAGCGAGCGAGTTCATCCTCGATGATGCTCTCCCACAGCGCCAGCTCCTGCGCCTCGGTCAGCACCAGCACGCCGTGCGCGGCGGTATCGCCCTCGCACGCCTGTGTCCACAGCCGCAGCAGCCAGGCATCCCAGGGCAACACGTCCGGCGATACCCAGGTGCTCCTGCCGGCGCGCAGCTGCTGCATATCGTGGCGCTGCGCGAGATGACGCGTCAGAGGCCGACCGGGTGTGACGACGGTGTGCCCGTCGCGCAATTTAGCGAGCAAAGTGTCCATGTCGCGATGTCGTGGGACTGGCTCGAGGCGGGTGCGTGCCGAGCATTACGACAGGGGGCCTGGGCCGGGATCGCGGCCCCGCGGGCCCGAGCGCCCTGCCCGGCCATTGCCCGCGAGCAGCGCCGCCGCGCTGCCTCGTCCCCGCGCCCACGCTGTGCGCCCCGCAGCGGGTTTATCTTACTCCGCCGGCGGCGGGGTGGGACAACGCCTAGGCGGCGAGCACGTCGTCGAGGAGGCGTTCGAACTCCACACCCAGCTGATCGAAGCTCGAATAGTGCAGGGCGTAAGCCTGCACGCAGCGCGCCACCCGCGTCACCTCGCCAAAACCGTGTCCCGGCAGATTCCGGGCATTGACCAGGCACTCCATCAAGCGCATGCCCGTCTGCGCCTTCGACAGCCTTTGCAGGCTGAGCTCACCCTCACGACGGAATTCCGGGAATACCACTACACGCAGTTGCGGTGCCTCACGCCGATGCTCGGGGTTGATAAGCCGGTGCGGCACCAGGGTGGCGTAGGCGCAGGCCAGCGTTTCATCGCAGTCGGTGTCCAGCGAGAGCCGCTCCCCGATCACACCCAGAGAACCCGCCTTGAGGTTCAGCGGACGGGTGAACGCCTGCAGGGCGGTGGATCCTTGAGCTATGAACACCAGCTCGTCGGTGAGATAGTTGATACCGCTGTGAATGAGCCAGGCAGTCAGGGTCGTCTTGCCCGCCCCCGTCCGGCCCGGAAGCATCATGCCCACACCGCCGCGGGATACGGCGGCCGCATGCAGCACCAGGCCGCTGTCGCTCTTGTCGGCAATGTGGTAGATGGTTTCACCGACGAGGCGACTTGCCAGCGCTCCCACGGACGTGCCGTGGTAGAGGCGCTTATCGTCGAGAAAAACGCTCAGACTGGCGGGTTCGCGGTCCGAATGTGTCGAGATCCTGAGGGTGACGTGGGGCTCGACATCCGCCCTCTCGCTGATGTCAGCATAGAGAAATTCGACGACGCGTTCACCGACCTTGCTGTCGTAATCGACCTGCACGCTGCGGCCGGCAAAGCAGACCCTGCGCATCCCCGCTCGGACCATCAGAACTCGATAGCGCCGTCGGCGGCAAAACGGTCGATGGTGGCGGCGACGTCGTCGATGACGTGTGCCCTCGTCTCGGGGAAACTCTCCTCGAGCAGCTTGGCGATATCGTTAACGGTTCGCGTGCCGTTGCACAGGCTCCAGATGAGGGATGCGGTCTCGTTCAGGTAGATGGTTTTGGTCTCGCCCGGATGGTAGAGAAGCATCTCTCCGTCGAGCTCTTCGAGACTGTAGTCCGCTTTCGGTTTAGGCACCCGATTGTCCTTCACCGCCTTCCCCTTGTGGCGACACTCACCTCGGGCACGCAAGCGACCCTCACGACGCTGACGTCTTGTCGTCGACGCGATCGCAGGCGAGTGCTGCGGACGCTCCGGTGCAACTATCCATGGCGATAACTATACAAGGTGGTTCGCAAGGTGCAAAGCAAGTGAGCGTGCCCCGTCATCAAGACCCCGGACGCGGCGGACGTCGATCGGTGCCTGAGCATTGGGAACCGGCCGAGCTTCGATGCACCCGTCGTCACAGTCAGCGCATCACCGCGGCACGC
>JABAOE010013239.1_pt3 | contig 11881 bp, 9 predicted proteins | sample 7062141 | NCBI WGS metagenome assembly JABAOE01 (sample SAMN14538627, study PRJNA623070) | marine sediment metagenome | biome: marine biome [ENVO:00000428]; feature: marine pelagic biome [ENVO:01000023]; material: deep marine sediment [ENVO:00002113] | place: India: Gulf of Khambhat ...
GCGTGCATCGCGATCCCGGCGGCCACCCCGGCGTTGATCGAGCGGGTCGACCCGAACTGCGCGATCGAGCAGACGGCGTCGGCGACGGCCCGGGCCTCGCTCGACAACCCCGGGCCCTCCTGGCCGAACAGCAGCACGCACCGTGCCGGCAGCTCGGCCGTCTCCAACGGCACCGAACCCGGCGTGTTGTCGATGCCCACGATCGGCAGCGCCCTCTCGGCCGCCCAGTCTGCCAGCGCGCCCACGTCCGGGTGATGGCGGACGTGCTGGTAGACGTCGGTCATCATCGCCCCCCGGCGGTTCCACCTGCGTCGCCCGACGATGTGGACCTCGGCGGCGAGGAAGGCGTTGGCGGTGCGCACGACCGTGCCGATGTTGCGGTCGTGCTCCCAGTTCTCGATGGCCACGTGGAAGGAGTGCCGACGCTGGTCGAGGTCGGCGACGATGGCGTCGACGCTCCAGTAGCGGTAGCGGTCGACCACGTTGCGGCGGTCGCCCTCGGCCAGGAGGGTCGGATCGAGGCGGGGGTCGTCGGGCCACGGCTCGGGGTGGGGTCCGACCCCGACCTCCGACGGTTCAGCGGACCCGGCCACGGGCGCGCCGGTGGGGTGGGCGGGCGAGCCGGCTCGAGCGGGCGTCGGCCGGCACGAGAGGGTTGGCGTCGGGGATCTCGTGGTGGTGGTCGGTCCATTCGCCACCGTCCCAGTAGCGGAGCCGGCCGGGTGTGCCGCCCGGGTCGGCGTACCACCCGGCCGCGGGGTGGGTCGGGTCGTCGTCGGAGTCGGCCACTTCGCCCATGCCGGGGAACAGCGCGGTGACGTCGAGGCTCGACAGGGCCGACGCTCCCGTCCCCGCCGAGGTGTGCTGCCGCTCGTCCTGGTAGGTCCGCAGCGACGCGGCCACCGAGGGGTCGGCCCCCTCGTAGGGCGGGAGCCCCTCCATCTCGCGCAGCAGGTTGATCCGTTCGACGAGCGGCGGGTGGGTCGTGAACAGGTCGTTGAAACGCCGACCCCGGGCCTTGGTCTCGTGGTCGTCCGGTGACTCGATCCAGAGGTGGGACGTCGCGTGCGACGTGCGCTTGACCACGGTGATGTCGGCGTCGAGCTTCTCCAACGCCTGCCGGAGGCCCGCGGGGTAACGGGTGATCTCGACCGCCGAGGCGTCGGCCAGCGACTCCCGGGACCGGCTCACCGCGGCACGGAGCAGCGCCGCGGCGATCGGGGCCAGCACGATCACGACCAGGAACCCGATGAGGATGATCGGATGGACGCCACCCCCGTTTCTGCTGTCGCTGCGGCGGCGATTCGAGGCGCCGCCCCCGGTCAGTGCCCCGTAGTAGAGCATCCGCCAGAACAGGTCGGAGATGAGGGCGATCGACCCGGCGGTGGCGACCGCCACGGTCATGACGAGGATGTCGCCGTTGCGGATGTGGGCCAGTTCGTGGGCCAGCACGCCCTCGAGCTCCTGCCGGTTCATCTTGTCGAGCAGACCCGTCGTGACCGCGACCGCGGCGTGCTCGGTGTTGCGGCCGGTGGCGAACGCATTGGGGGCCGGGTCGTGGACCACGTAGACCCGGGGCGGGGGGATGCCCGCCGCGATCGAGAGTTCGTCGACGAGGTTGTTCAGCCGGGAGAACTCCTCGCGAGAGGCCGGGCGGGCCCGGGTCTGTCGCAGCGCGAGTTGATCGGAGCTGAAGTACGAGGAGAACGTGAGGCCGAAGGAGACCACGACGGCGATGACCACCCCCACGATCCCGCCACCGAGGGCGAGCGAGACGAACACCCCGACGACCACCAGGAGGACGAAGAACGCGAGCATCAACAGCCAGGTCCGGCGCCGGTTCCGGGCGATCAGGTCGTAGAAGTCGGGACGTTCTCCGGCCACGACGAAACCGTACTCGGCCGATCGCGCGGTCCCGGCCGGCGCAGCGATACCGTCACCGTCGATGGATGTCGTGGTTGCCCTCCACGCCGCGGCCTCGGTCCTGGTGGTGGTGGCCGGCGTGGCCAAGATCGCCCGGCCCGCGTCGACCGCCGAACTGCTCGGGAGCCTCGGCCTGCCCGGGGGCCGGCGGCTGTCGGCCCTGCTCGGGGCGTTCGAGGTCGGCGTGGGTGGCGCCGCCCTCGCCGTGGGCGGCGCGGCGGTCGTGATGGCGATCGGTGTCCTCTACATCGGCTTCGCGGCTGTCGTGGTCCGGGCCATCGCCGTCGGCGCCGAGTCGTGCGGGTGCTTCGGCCGGGCGGATGCGCCGCCGTCGTGGATCCACGTCGTCGGCAACACGGGGTTCGCCGTGGTGTCCTTCGTCGCCCTCGGGGGCGACACGCCGACCGAGGTGATGGAGGGGCAGCCCGCGGCCGGGATCGGGTTCGTGCTGCTCGTCGGGGTGATCGCCGGTTTGGCGCTGGTGACGTTCACCGCGCTCCCGAACGCCCTCGCCGCCCGGCACCGCACCACCACGCTCCGGCTCCACGATCCGGGGGAGGCGCCCCGCTGAGCCGCGCCCGACTCACCGGGCCTGACAGCGCGGGCACCACGTGGTGCCCCGGGCGTCGATCACCCGGCGCCGCAGCACGGTGCCGCATCGTTCGCACGGCTCGCCGCTCCGGCCGTAGCAGTGGAGCTCGTGCTGGTTGGCCCCCGTCCGGCCGTCGGAGTCCACGTAGTCCCTCAGCGTCGTCCCACCGTGTTCGAGGCCCGACCGCAGGGCGGTGCGGATGGCGTCGACCAGTCGCTCGGCCCGATCGGGGGAGAGCCGCCGTACCGCGGGATTGATCCGGGCCAGCCAGAGGGCCTCGTCGGCGTAGATGTTGCCGACACCGGCCACGGGCCGTTGCGAGAGGAGCTGGGTCTTGAGGTGACGTCTCGACGTCCGGACCGCGGCGGCCAGGGCCCGGCCGTCGAAGGCCTCGTCGAAGGGTTCGGGCCCGAGGGCGGCGAGCGTGGGGATCCCGCGGTGGTCGCCGGCGGCCACGTGATGGATCCTGCCGAAGCGGCGGGCGTCGTGGAAGGTCAGCCGGCGATCGTCGTCGAGTCGCCACCACGCCCGCAGGTGGGGGTGGGTGTCCTCGCCCCGGTGGTCGTCGACGGCCAGGCGCCCGGTCATGCCGAGATGGACGATCAGCTCGTGGTGCTGCGCGCCGTCGTGGAGGTCGAACAGCAGGTACTTGCCCCTCCGGCGTACGGCATCGATCCCCGCCCCCACGGCGTCGAGTGCGGGCGTGAACTTGGCCGACCAGTGTGACCCGGCGTCGACGATCTCGGCCCCCACGAGCAGTGGCTCCAGCTGGCAGCGGATCGTCTCGACCTCGGGCAGTTCGGGCACGGGCGCACTCTAAGCTCCACGCGCCGTGTCCGAACCCGTCGACCTCCCACCCGAGTTGGGCGAACTTCTCGAACTGGCCCGCGAGCAGGCTCCCGAGCTGACGACCCTCGCCCCGGGCCCGGTCGCCGCGTGGGCATCGGACCTGTTGGCCCTGGCCGACGAGGCCGCGCCGCAGGGTGAGACGCTCCTGGTCGAGGCCCTGCGGTCCGGCGGCGACCTCGCCGCCCTCGACCTCGCCGTCCTCGATGCGATCGAGGCACTCCGCTCCGGCACGAGCCGGTGCGACGGGGCCTGGGAGATGCGGGCCAGGGGCTCGAGCTCCGCCGTGTTGCGCTTCGTCGACGGGGCCGACGAGTGCCATGTGGTGTCGGTCGACCTCGTGCCCGCCGGGGCGGGTGAGCCGGAGGTCGTCGGCGAGGTCGTCGTCGGACCCGGCGACCTGCTCGACGTGCTCACCGAGGAGGACGCGCGCATCGAGTCGGTCGAGGTCGACCCCGGGTCCCTGGCCCGGCGCATCGCGGCTGCGTTGGCCGCCACCCGGCGCCCGACCCTCTCCGCGGTCGCCAACGGCCGGCTGTTGGCCGCCCGTCTGGCGCCCTTCGTCGCCGATGGGGTGGTGGTGCCCCGGCCCGCCCCGGAGGTCGTCCCTCCGGTGCCGGCGCGCGACCCCGACGTCGACGCGTGGGCCCTCGACATCGTGAGCCGGGCCTGTCCCGACCCGGAGGGGGACGGGCCGGCGCAGGCCGTCGTCGTCGCAGCCGCCGAGCCGATCGCCCCCTCCACCCTCGAGCCGCTCGGCCCGGCCGAACGCGACGCGGTCCTGACGCTCGAGGTCGCCGACTGGCTCGGTGCGGTCCTCGAGCTCGTGCGGGAGGGGCCCGGTGCCCCGGTCGACGGCGAGACGATGGTCGCCGCGGTGAACCGCTGTCCCGAGGTGGCCTCGACCATCCCGGGAGAGGACCGGGCCCGGATCGCGTGGGCTTTCGCGCTCGCGACGGCGCCGTGGGTCGACCTGGGGCTGGTGGAGGGCGGCCACCTGACGACGCTGGGTGCCGAGGTCCTTCCGCGGGCGCTCCGCCGGGCCCTCGGCGGGTAGTCGACCCTCCCGCACGGCGCACGACGGCGCCGCTACCGTCGGCGGGACCGTCAGCCGCCACCGTTAGGCTGACGAACACCTGTTCGACAGAACCCCCGGAGTCGCCGTGCCCCGCCAGCTCGAGCTCGAGCCCAACTACGCCCGCGAAGTCGTCGACGTTCCCGTCGCCGAGGAGATGAGCGAGTCGTTCCTCGCCTACTCGTTGTCGGTCATCACCGCCCGCGCCATCCCCGACGTGCGCGACGGCCTGAAGCCGGTCCAGCGCCGGATCCTGTGGTCGATGCTGCAGATGGGCGTCCGGCCCGGCACGCCGTACCGCAAGTCGGCCCGGATCGTCGGCGACACGATGGGCCGGTACCACCCTCATGGCGACGCGGCCATCTACGACACGCTCGTGCGCATGGGGCAGGACTTCGCCCGGATGGTCCCCTTCGTCGACCCGCAGGGCAACTTCGGTTCGCTCGACGACCCGCCGGCCGCGGCCCGCTACACCGAGTGCCGACTCGCCGAGGCCGCGATGGACATGGTCCGCGAGCTCGACGAGGACACCGTCGACTTCCGTCCCACCTACGACGGTGAGGGCGAGGAGCCGGTCGTGCTCCCGGCCGCCCTCCCGAACCTCCTCGTCAACGGCACCAGCGGCATCGCGGTGGGAATGGCCACCAACATGGCGCCCCACAACCTGCGCGAGGTCGAGAAGGCGATCAAGCTGGTGATGACCAAGCGCCGACCGAAGCCCACCATCGACGAGTTGATGGCGGCGTTGCCCGGCCCCGACTTCCCCTCGGGGGGCATCGTCGTCGACGACGGGCTGCGGGAGGTCTACGAGACGGGGCGGGGATCGTTCCGGGTGCGGGCCCGGGCCCATGTCGAGCAGGTCACCCGTTCCCGTCAGGCCATCGTCGTCACCGAGTTGCCGTACCTCGTCGGCCCGGAGCGGGTGATCGCCAAGGTCCAGGAGCTCGCCAACGGGGGCAGGATCGTGGGCGTCGCCGGCATCACCGACCTCAGCGACATGTCGGGCCTGCGGATCCAGATCGACGTGAAGCCGGCGGTGAACCCGCAGGCCGTGCTCCAGGAGCTCTACCGGCTCAGCCCGCTCGAGGAGACCTTCGGGGTGAACAACGTGGTCCTGGTCGACGGGGTGCCGACCACCCTGGGCCTCTACGACCTGTGCCGGCACTACATCGACCACCGCCTGACGGTCGTCGTGCGCCGCACCGAGTTCCGGCTCGCCAAGGCCCAGGACCGGCTCCACATCCTCGAGGGGCTGTTGATCGCCCTCGACGCCATCGACGAGGTGGTCGCGATCATCCGCGGTTCGCAGGACACCGCGGAAGCCCGGGAGCGTCTCATCGAGCGCTTCGACCTGTCGGAGATCCAGGCGACCCACATCCTCGACATGCCGCTGCGCCGCCTCACCGCGCTGGCCAAGCTCGAGCTCGAGGAGGAGGCCGGGGCGCTGCGCGCCGACATCGCCGGCTACCAGAAGCTGCTGAAGTCCGAGGACCGCCGGCGCACGCTCGTGCTGAAGGAGCTGAAGGCGCTGGTCGAGCAGCACGGGGTCGAGCGCCGGACCGAGCTGATCTCCGCCGACGAGATCCCGGTCCACGAGAAGCCCACCGAGGCCGACGACACCTTCGACCCCGACGCCGACGAGCCGTGCGTGGTGACGGTCTCGACGTCGGGCAACATCGGGAGGGTGCCCACCGAGGGGGCCAAGCGGGCCTCGGCCGGACGCCACGATCTGATCCGGGCCCGGGCGGTGACCTCCACCGGGGCGCCGCTCGCCGCGGTCACCTCCGAGGCGAGGGTGTTCATCGTGCGGGGCGGTGAGGTGGCCGACGCGTCCGGGCGCACCCGGGGAGGATCCTCCGCCCAGTTGCTCGGCCTCAACAAGGGTGAAGAGGTGCTGGCGTTGGTGGGCGGGGGAGAGGAGCATCTCGTCCTCGTCACGGCCAACGGCGTGGCCAAGCGGCTCACCGCCGAGGAGGTGCTCGGCACCAGGTCGGGCAAGACGGTGATCGGCCTGAAGGGCAACGACCGCCTGGTGGCCGCGTTCCGGTCGCCGGAGGGGGCCGACATCGCGGTGGTGGCCTCCGATGCCCAGGTGCTGCGGATGCCGGCCGACGCGGTGAGCGTGCAGGGTCGGGGGGCCGGGGGCGTGGCGGGCATGAAGCTGCGGGGCGACGCCCGTGTGGTGGGCGCCGCGCCGCTCCTCGGGGACGGGGCCGTCGTGATCGCCACGGGCGGCGCCGGAGCCAAGGCCACGGCGTACGAGGAGGTCCCCTCCAAGGGTCGGGGTGGCCAGGGCGTCCGCATCGCCAAGTTGGCCGACGGCGAGTCGGTGACCGCGGCATGGTTCGGGCCCACCCCGATGCTGGGGGTGCTGGCGCAGATGGCCGACGACGACGATCCCCGGAAGCTCGATCCGAACCCCGTGCCCTTCGAGTTGGAGCCGACGGGCCGCGACCTCGTGCCGGCCCGGCTCGAGCGTTCGGTCATGGTGCTCGCCGACGCCCGCTGGTAGGCGGGCCGGGGCCCGGGTGTCAGCCCACGCCCCAGTCGTAGGTCTGCTTGACGAGTCCGAGATAGGTGAGGGTCTCCACGGTATGGACCCCGTCGATCGCCCGCACGGTGGCGAGCAGGTCGACCAGGGCTGCGTGGTCGGTGCACACCACTTCGGCGATCACGTCGAAGCGCCCCGCGGTGAGCACCACGTAGTCGGCCGCGTGGATGGTGCTGAGCGTGTCGGCCACCGCCGCGGCGTCGGTGGTCACGGTGATGCCGAGCATGGCCTGGAGTCCGAGGCCGAGGCGGGTGGGGTCGGTCACCGCCACGATGTCGATGACCCCCCGTTCCGTGAGACGGTTGACCCGCTGGCGGGCGGCGGCGTCGGAGAGGCCCACGAGCTGGCCGAGCTGCGAGTAGGGCATGCGCCCGTCGGTCTGGAGGTGGCGGATGATCTCGGCGTCGGTCTCGTCGATCACGAAGCGGTTCCGTGGTCGGGGTTGCGCCAGACGATCAGGGTGGCGTAGCTGTCGACCTCGGGGTCGATGATGTAGTCGGGCAGTGCGCAGATCGCCTCGAACCCGTTCTCGAGCTGGAACGACAGGGTCCGGTCGTAGAGCCGGCCCTCCCGGACCTCGACGATGTACTCGTCGGCCGTCATCGCGTGTTTGTGGTCGGCGTAGCCGGGGATGACCCCGCCCGCGATGATCCCCGCCAGACCGAGGTCCCGGCACACCTGCTTGCGCAGGTCGTAGAGCTCGCGACCGATGCCGCGGCGCCGGTAGTCGGGGTGCACGACGATGTCGGTGCCGTAGTACCACTCACCGTCCGGCCGGTGGCCCGTGTCGCCGCCCCCCGGGACGATGTCGTGGATGGTGTGGAGCGGGTCGTCGAGGTCGAAGTGGACCCGCACCCCGAGCCCCATCGCCACGGGCCGGTCGTCGTCGAGGCCGACGAAGCCGCCCTCGGGGAAGTCGGCGGCGAGGTTCCTCAGTTCGGGCTCGTCGTAGAGGTCGGCCGGGTCGGCGGTGGGGAAGCTGGCCAGCTCGAGCGCCTCGAGATCGGCCGCCCACTCGGCCCGCAGGTGCTCGTAGCGCAGTCCGGACGGCGCAACCGTTCCCAGCCGGATCCCATCGGTCGACGCCATGCCACGACTCTACTGATTCCGAGGAGTACTCGCCATCGAAACTCGAAATCAGTTGTCATATTCGCCATGTTGACCACGGATCGGTCAGCTGGGCTACGATCCCGCCTGCATGTCGATCGACTCCGCGACCACCACCGCGCTGTGGCTCGACCGGCTCGGGCCGATGACGCCGCGAGCCGCGCTCGACGGCGACGCGGCGTTCGACGTGGTGATCGTCGGTGGCGGGTTCAGCGGCCTGTGGACCGCGTACTACCTGTCGCAGCTCGTCCCGGATCGGTCGGTCGCGGTGCTCGAACGCCACTTCTGCGGATTCGGGGCATCGGGCCGCAACGGCGGCTGGTGCATCGGCGAACTCGCCGGGTCGTTCGAGAAGTACGCCCGCCGGGGCGGGGCCGACGGGGCCATGCGCCAGGCTCGGGCGATGTTCGACGCCGTCGACGAGGTCGGGCGGGTGGCCGGGGCCGAGGGGATCGACTGCCACTACGCCAAGGGCGGGACCGTGCGGGTGGCCCGGTCCGAACCGCAGGCGGTGCGTCAGCGCGAAGAGGTCGCCCATGCGCGAGCGCTCGGGTTCACCGAGGACGAGATCCGCCTGCTCGACGCCGACGAGGCCCGCACGCTGATCAACGCCACCGACATCCGCTCCGGGATCTTCTTCGCCGCGTCGGCCGCCCTCGACCCGGCCCGTCTGGTCAGGGGCCTCGCCGACGTGGTGGAGGCCGCGGGGGTGACGATCCACGAGGGCACGACCGTGACGGGCATCGACGGCGACCGCATCCACACCACGACGGGAACGGTCACTGCCGGCGTGGTGGTTCGTGCCACCGAGGCCTACACCCGCGACCTCCGCGGGGAGCGACGCACACTGATGCCCGTCTACTCCCTCATGGTGGCGACCGAGCCGTTGCCGGCATCGGTGATCGACGAGATCGGTCTGGGGGAGCGGCCGACCTTCGCCGACGACCGCCACATGGTCATCTACGGCCAGCGCACCGCCGACGACCGGATCGCGTTCGGCGGTCGGGGCGTCCCCTATCTCTGGGGCTCGCGGATCGACTCCTCCACCGAGACCCACCTGCCCTCGCACCGGCTCATCCACGAGACGCTCGTCGGTCTCTTCCCCGTGCTGGCCGACGCCGACGTCACCCACCGCTGGGGCGGTGTCCTCGGGATCCCCAGGAACTGGGTGCCGTCGGTGCACTTCGATGCGGGCCGGGGACAGGGCTGGCTCGGTGGCTACGTGGGCGAGGGTGTCGCAGCCGCGAATCTCGCCGGCCGTACCCTTGCCGAGATGGTCGCAGGGGTGGAGAGTGAACGCACCGACCTTCCCTGGGTCGGATTCGGCGCCCGCAAGTGGGAGCCGGAACCGCTGCGTTGGCTCGGTGTGCGCAGCAGCCGGCGCATCCTGGCCATGGCCGACGATCACGAGTTCCGCACCGATCGCGAGGCTCGGCTGGCCACCCGCGTGTCCATGCTGCTCAAGGGAGCCTCGTAGGGAGCGTCGATGTCGCTGCTTCACCCGTTCTCCGATCCGGCCAAGCCGGAATCCGACTTCGTCACCATCGTCCGCGGCGAGGGCTCGACGCTGTGGGACGACGCCGGCAAGTCCTACCTCGACGGCATGGCCAGCCTCTGGTACTGCCAGATCGGCCACGGACGGCAGGAGATGGTCGACGCCATCAGCACGCAGCTGGCGAAGCTCGACGCCTACCACCTCTTCGACCCGTTCTCGAACGAGCCGGCGGTCGCGGTCGCCGAAGCCGTCGTCGCCCGGTCCCCGATGCCCGACGGCCGGGTGTTCCTGGGTTGCTCGGGGTCGGAGGCGGTCGACACCGCGTTCAAGCTGATGCGGCTCGCCGGGCGGTTCGGCGGGAGCGACGACCGCCAGATCGTCCTGCGGCGGACGCGCGGCTACCACGGCACCAACGTCGGCGGCACCACCGCCCAGGGCATCGCGGCCAACCGTGAGGGGTGGGGTGATCTCGTGCCCCACTTCGTCGAGATCGACCCCGACGACATCGAGGACGCGGCCCGGGTGTTCGCCGAGCACGGCGAGCGCATCGCCGGAGTGATCAGCGAGCCGCTCCAGGGCGCGGGAGGGGTGCACCCGCCCCGCGACGGCTACCTGGAGGGGCTGCGCCGCCTCTGCACCGACCACGGCGCGTTGCTCTGCTTCGACGAGGTGATCTGCGGCTTCGGTCGGACGGGGAGCTGGTTCGGGGCGCAGACCTACGGGGTCACGCCGGACCTCCTCACCTTCGCGAAGGGCGTCTCGTCGGGCTACCAGCCGCTGTCGGGCGTGGTGGTCGGGCCGGAGCTGGCGGCGACCCTCGAGTCGCTCGGCGGCGTGCTGCGGCACGGCTACACGTACTCGGGCCATCCGGCCGCGTGTGCGGCAGGGCTGTGCAACATCGAGATCATCGAGCGGGAGGGCCTGGTCGAACGGGCGGGCCACATCGGTGCCCGGTTCACCGCCGCCCTCGACGCCCTCGTGGCGGACGGGACCGTCGACAGCTTCCGGGGGATCGGCGGTGTCTGGGCGGTCGAGTTGCACGACGACGGTCTGCCGGTCCGGGACCGCATGCTCGACAATGGTGTGATCGTGCGCGCCATCGAGAAGACGATCATCTACTGCCCTCCGCTGGTGGTGACCGACGCCGAGATCGACACCATGATCGAGACGATGGTGGCGGCGATCGCCTGAGACGAGAGGGGGAGAACCATGAAGCGTCCACCGATCCGCATCCTCGACCTGGCGGGGTCCCCGGCCGCGATGGGTCACGCCCACGGGGTCGCTCACGCCGACGAGATCCGGGTCTACACCGACGAGCGCGTCGCCCTGGTGGCCTCGGGGAGGTGGAGCGGGGGACCGGTCGAGCCGGCCACGGTGCTGGAGTTGGCCGGCGCGTGCCTGCCGGCGCACGAGACGTTCGCCCCGGCGCTCCACGAGGAGATGATGGCGATGGCGGAGGGCGCCGGGATCAGCCCGGCCGAGGCGATCGTGGTCGGTGGGTTCACCGACTTCGTCGACACGGTGCGGGCCAGCCTCGGCGGCCCCCTCCCGCCGGAGCTCCAGGAGGACGACTGCACCGCCTTCATCGTCCCCGACCACCGAGCCGGTGGTGCGGGCTTCTACGGCCAGACCTGGGACATGCACGACTCGGCCACCGAGCACGTGATCCTTCTGCGGACCCGGCCGGCCGAGGCTCCGGCTGCCCTGGTCTTCACGACCACCGGCTGCCTGGGCCAGATCGGCATGAACGAGGTCGGGGTGTGCGTGGGGATCAACAACCTCACCGCCGACGACGGCAAGGTCGGCGTCACCTGGCCGTCGGTGGTGCGCGAGGCGCTCCACCAGACGAACGCAGCGGGTGCCCGCGACGTGATCCTGGGGGCCGACCTCTCGGGCGGCCACAACTACATGGTCTTCGACGCCGAGGGCGACGGCTACAACATCGAGGCGATGCCCACCGCCCGGCCCGTCACACGGTTGGGGGACCGGGCCCTCACCCACACCAACCACACGACCACCCCGGAGACCGACGCCGTCGAAGGCGCCAGGGCGGCCGGCCTCCAGGAGAGCAGCCACCGTCGGATGACGACCGCCGACGAGTGGCTCGACAAGGAGACGCTCGATGCCGACGACCTGATGGCACTGACCGCCGAGGGGGTCTGCCAGGTGTCGGTCGAGCCGTACCACATCGAGTCGAGCGGGGCGGCGCTCATGCGGCCCCGGACCCGTGATTTCTGGGCGTGCTGGGGCCTTCCGAGCGTGAACGACTACACGAGGGTCGAGTTCGCCGGG
>JABAOE010016636.1_pt1 | contig 11881 bp, 10 predicted proteins | sample 7062141 | NCBI WGS metagenome assembly JABAOE01 (sample SAMN14538627, study PRJNA623070) | marine sediment metagenome | biome: marine biome [ENVO:00000428]; feature: marine pelagic biome [ENVO:01000023]; material: deep marine sediment [ENVO:00002113] | place: India: Gulf of Khambhat ...
CCATGATGTACCGCGGGCAGCAAAGTCGCCGGAGGCCCATCCGGCCCTTGTCCTGAACGCCGACTATCGGCCGCTCAGCTATTATCCGCTGTCGCTGTGGTCCTGGCAGGACGCCATAAAGGCGGTGTTTCTGGAACGGGTGAATATCGTCTCCGAATACGACTTGGCGGTGCACAGCCCGCGGCTTGAAATGCGTCTGCCGAGCGTGGTGTGCCTGAAGACCTATGTGCGGCCGGCCCGCAATCCCGCCTTCACCCGCTTCAACGTCTTTCTGCGCGACCGCTTCGAGTGCCAGTATTGCGGCTATGCGGACGACCTCACCTTCGATCATCTGGTGCCGCGCTCGCGCGGCGGCCACACGACGTGGGAAAATGTGATTACCGCCTGCGCGCCGTGCAATCTGAAAAAGGGCAACAAGCTGCTGCGGGAAGCCCATATGCAGCCGCGCCAGACACCGTATCAGCCGACGGTGCATGATCTGCACAAAAACGGCCGACTGTTCCCGCCCAACTATCTGCACCAGAGCTGGCTCGATTTCCTCTACTGGGATACTGAGCTGGAACCATAGGCGCGCACCAGGCCGAGGCCGGCAAGCAGCGCCAGGCCGGCGGCGATAATGGCATTCCAGCCGGCAAAGGACAGGCCGAGAAACCGCCAGACGGCTTCCGTGCAGCTTGGCGCGATGTTGCCGGCTTGCAGGCTTTCCAGCATGGCGCCGGCGCTGGCCGGCGCGGCAGCGCCGCTGGCACAGGCGGCCGGACCTTCCCACAGGCGCCATTCGACGCCGGCATGATAGACGCCGAGGCCGGCGCCATAGAGCATGACCAGGCTGATCATCGCAAAAAAGCCGGCAGCCAGAAGCCGGTTCGGCCGCCGCCAGGCGGCAAGCACCGCCGCTGCCGCCAAAGGGATGGTGGCGTAATAGGGGCGGCGTTCCTCTAGGCACAACGCACAGGGCTCGTAGCCGCCCAAATGTTCAAAGGCCAGCGCCGCTGCGACCGTCGCCGTCGCGGCAACAAGGATGGCAAGGCCGATCAACAACGGCGTCAGTCGCGGTTCGGCGGTAATATGGTGCGGCGGGCGCATGGCCGGATCCTATAGCGCATATCTGGCGACGATGAAGCCGCCGAGCAGAAGGCCGAGCGCTATGGTAAAGACCAGGCCCAGCCGCTTTTCGATGAAGTCGCGGATCGGCGGCCCGAAGACATAGAGCAGGCCGGCGACGGCGAAGAAGCGGATCGCCCGGGCGATAAGACTGGCAACAATGAAGATGGTCAGCGACAGCTTGGTGGCACCTGAGGCGATGGTGATCACCTTGAAGGGAAACGGCGTGACGCCGGCAATCAGCACCGCCCAGGCGCCCCAGTTATTGTAGGTCTCGGCGAACTGACCGAATTTGCCGGCATAACCGTAGAAATCCAGCACCGGCTCGGCCACCGCCTCAAACAGAAAAAGCCCGATGGCGTAGCCGGCCAGGCCGCCAAGCACTGAGGTGAGCGTGCACAAAGCCGCAAACCACCAGGCCTTTGCCCGTTCCGCCAGGACCATCGGGACCAGCAGCGTGTCGGGCGGCACCGGAAAGACCGAGCTTTCCACGAAGGAAACCGCCGCCAGTGCCCTGACCGCATGGCGGCTGGCGGCCAGACGCATTGTCCAGTCGTAGAGGGCACGCAGCATCAATCGGCCTCCGGCGCGGTCTTAGCACCGCCGCTTAGCGTGTTTGGCGCCGGCGTTCCAGTCGGCCGGAAACGACGATGCCGATCGCCGACAGTTCAGCTTGACCGGCGCGACCGCTGGCCTATGATCCGCGCGCCCCAAGCGGGCACTGTGCTGGAAAGCCCCTGTGGCGGAATTGGTAGACGCGGCAGACTCAAAATCTGTTGCCCGCAAGGGCGTGCTGGTTCGAGTCCGGCCAGGGGCACCAGCCTGTTGTCCTGAAGTCCCGATCGGGCGAGCCGCCGCCAGCGCCAGCCGCCGCCGTCACGCCGCCGGCATCAGGGTCTCGGCCAGCTTGGCCCAGTAGGACGCGCCGAAGGGGATCGCCTCGTCGTTGAAGTCATAGGCTGGGTGATGCAGGCCGGCGCTGTCGCCATTGCCGACAAAAATGAAGGCACCGGGCCGGGCTTCCAGCATGAAGGAGAAATCCTCACCGCCCATGACCGGCGCTGTATTCGGGTCGACGCCGCCGGCACCGGCGACCATCTCAGCAACGGCGATCGCCTTTTGTGTCTGCTCGGGATGGTTGACGGTGACCGGATAATTGCGGTCGTATTTCAGCGTCGCCGTGGCACCGAAGGCGGCCGCCAGCGACGGCACGATCTCGCTCATCCGCCGCTCAATCAGGTCACGCACGGCCGGCTCCAGCGAGCGTGCGGTCCCGCTCAGCCGGGCGCGCTGGGGGATGATGTTGAACGCCTCGCCGGCCTGGAACGTCGTTACCGAAACAACGCCGCTTTTCAAGGGATCGACATTGCGCGCGACAACCGCCTGAAGCGCCTGGACGATCTGTGCGCCGACCAGCACGGGATCGATTGTGGCATGCGGCTTGGCGGCATGGCCGCCGCGACCTTCGATCTCTATGGAAAAATGGTCGGCCGCCGCCATCAGCGGTCCGGGACGGATGGCAAAATGGCCGACCGGGATGCCCGGAAAATTGTGAATGCCGTAGATCTCCTCAATGCCGAAGCGTTCTAGCAAACCGTCGTCGATCATCGCCTTGCCGCCGGCGCCGCCTTCCTCGGCCGGCTGGAAGATCAACACTGCGGCACCGGCGAAGCGGCGCGTCTCGGCCAGATATTTCGCCGCGCCGAGCAGCATCGCGGTGTGTCCGTCATGGCCACAGGCATGCATCTTGCCCGGCATGTTGGAGGTCCAGGGCTTGCCGCTTTCCTCCGTGACCGGCAGGGCGTCCATGTCGGCGCGCATGCCGATGACCTTGCCGGAATCACCGCTTTTGCCCCTGCCGCGGATGACGCCGACGACGCCGGTTCGGCCGATGCCCTCAACGACTTCGTCGCAGCCAAATGCCCGCAAGCGCGTGGCGACGACCTCGGCAGTGCGGTGAACGTCGAAAAGAAGTTCCGGATTGCGATGCAGGTCACGCCGCCATTCGGCGATTTCGTGTTGCAATTCGGCAAAGCGATTGATAACCGGCATGGAACGAACGAGCCTCCGGCTCCATTGCTAGCGCCGGTCATTGGCGCCTGCAAGCGGCATGGCCGCGGCTGATCGGATCGGCCGATGCCGGCCGGCGAAACAGCGGCCATGGCGAGCAAGGGACAATGCCTCGCATGACACCATAATGCCTTGCTTTTGGTGCCGGTTGCGGACAAATCCGCAAGATTAGCGGACAAGAACCAGCGAGAGGTCGTCATTATTCGCCAGCAGCGCACTTTTCGCCATGCTCTCATTGCGGCCGGGCTGATCGCGCTGGCGGCGGCATCGCCGGCGCGCGCCAATACCGATGCCTCTATTCTCGGGCCATATCTGGTCGCCGATGTCACGACCGGCGCTGTCTACGCGCAGCGCGACGCGCTGCGCCCCTGGTACCCGGCCTCCACGACAAAGCTGATGACGGCCTATGTGACGTTCCGCGCCTTGCGCGGCGGCGAGATCACGATGAGCTCTCCGGTCGTCGTCTCGCAGAACGCGCTTAACCAGCCGCCAAGCAAAATGGGCTTTAAGGTCGGCACGGTGATGACGGTCGACAACGCCCTGAAGATGTTGCTGGTCAAATCGGCCAATGACATCGCCGTGGCGCTGAGCGAAGCGGTCGCCTCGCCGGATCGGAACCGGCCTTCATTGCCAGAATGAACCGCGAGGCGGAGCGGCTGGGCATGACGCGGACGAATTTCGAAAACCCGCATGGCCTGCCGGACCCCGACCAGGTCACGACGGCCCGCGACCTGGCCTTGCTGGCCAGCGCCATCCTGACGGAATTCCCCGAATACAGCTCGCTTTTCAAGATCCACGCCATTCGGCACGGCAAGCGGACCCTGCGCAGCTACAATATCCTTATAGACCGCTATCGCGGCGCCACCGGCCTGAAGACCGGCTATATCAGGAAATCGGGCTTCAATCTTGTCGCCAGCGCCCGCCGCAACGACACGGAGCTCGTCGCCGTTGTGCTCGGCGCCTGCAGCGCCCTGAGCCGCGCGGAAAAGGCGGTCGGCCTTCTGGAAAAGGGTTTTCGCGCCAGCGAGACATTGTCGGCCCGGCGCATGTCATTGAAAGACGTATCCTCGGGCAGCGCCTATGTCGCGGTGACAAGCATGCCGCGCGACAATTGCCCTGTGCGGAAAACAAAAAAAGGCAAGAAGGCCAGGGCTCCGGCTTACAAGACGCTGCCGAACGGCGTGATCGTCATCGCCGAAGGTGGCAAGACCCGCAGCACGCTGCTTAATCGGCGCTTCGACCTGGGTCCGCCGGTTGCCGTCTATCTCGGCGGTGCCGAAGCGCCGGACGGGTCGATTTTGGGGCCAACGCTGGCCAGCCTGCCGCGGCCGCGGCCGGCCTCGGCTCCGCAGACGGCCGGGCGCGAAGACGCCATCGACACCGGCGAGGGACCGCCAATGGCGGCCGCGTTCGCCGCAGTAGCGTCGTCGCGGAGCCTGCCGGTTACCGATCTGGTGACCAGCCTGCCGGCCGATGGCCCGGTTCCGGTACCGCGCCCAAGGCCGGCCCGCAACCGCTGAAGCGACGGCCGAAGCCGACGCGGAAAAGGCTTAAACGGCCTTTTCCAGCAGGAATCTGAGACCGTTGCCGGTGTCGGTCTGTTCGACCAGGCGGTGACCCTTTTCCTGGCAAAAATGCGGAATATCCAGCGCCGCCATGGGGTCGGTGGTCAACACGATGACGGCGGCGCCCGGCGGCAGCGATTCCATGCGCTTGGCGGCCTTCAGGACCGGCAGCGGGCATTTGAGGCCGCGCACGTCAATGATGACAGGTTCAGTCATGGCATTTGTCAGAATCGCGCGCCTGCGGCAGTGTCTGCGGGCGGGCGGCCCGTTGCCTGCATTAGATGGCTCGCCTTGACAATGCGTGAATGATACTTTCGTAGACAGACAACGAAGAATATCAATCCGGTCGCGCCGGATAAATCGGAAATTGTCCGATTCAGGGGGAGGCGATGAGCCTGTTTGATCGCATCTCAAGCGAGGTCGACTATCTACGGGGCGCCCTGCGCACGCTGTCGCGTGTCACGCCGATAGCCAAGAATCCGGGGCGCACCTTTCCCGATGTCGCCGACGAACTCGCCGCCGAACACGGCGAAGCGGAGGCGCTGATCTCAGACGGCGAGCGCATGTCGTTTCGCCAGTACAATGAGCGGGCCAACCAGTATGCCCGCTGGGCGATGAGCCATGGCGTGAAAAAAGGCGACTGCGTTGCCCTGATGATGCCGAACCGGCCGGAATATATGGCGCTGTGGCTCGGCGTCGCCCGGGCCGGCGGCGTCACGGCCTTTCTCAACACCAATCTGCGTGGCCCGGTGCTCGCCCATTGCGTCAATATCGTCAAGCCGGTCCATGTCGTCGTCGATGCCGACCTGATCGATGCGTTCAAGACAGCCGAGCCGCATCTCGATCCCGGTCCCTCGCTGGCCAGCCTCGGCGCGGCGCCGGAAGGCTGGAGGCATCTCGATCCGCTTCTGGCTGCGCAGGACACGGCGAATATCGCCGCCGGCGAGCGGCCCGAGCTGACGACGGCGGACAGGTGCCTCTACATCTATACCAGCGGCACAACCGGGCTGCCGAAGGCGGCCAATATCAACCATTATCGTACCCAGGCCATCATGTTCGGCTTCGCCGCGGCAATGAAAATCAAACCCGATGACCGCATGTATGTCTGCCTGCCGCTCTATCATACAACCGGCAGCCTGATCGCTACCGGCGGACCGCTCGTCGCCGGCGCCTCCACGGTTATCCGCGACCGCTTTTCCGCCAGCCAGTTCTGGGACGATGTCGTTGATCACGAGTGCACGATCATCGAATATATCGGCGAGCTGTGCCGCTATCTTCTCAATAGTCCGACCCACACCAAGGAGACCGGGCACAGGCTGCGCCTGGCCTGCGGCAATGGTCTAAGGCCCGACATCTGGCAGGATTTCCAGACGCGTTTCCGGATTCCCCGCATCCTGGAGTGGTATGCCTCCACGGAAGGCAATGCCGTCTTCTTCAATTTCGATCAGAAAGCCGGTGCCGTCGGCCGCATCCCGAAATGGGCGGAACGCCGCTTCGTGACCGAAGTGGTGCGCTTTGACATCGAAACCGAACAGCCGGTTCGTGGCGAAGACGGCTATTGCATCAAATGTCAGCCGGGCGAGGTCGGAGAGGTGATTTCCCAGATTCTCAACGACCCGTCCAAGCCAAGCCAGCGCTTTGAGGGCTACGCCGACAAGGCCGCCACGGAAAAGAAGATCCTGCGCGACGTCTTTGAGAAAGGCGATCGGTGGTTCCGAACCGGCGATCTGATGAGGAAGGATGCGCTCGGCTATTTCTATTTCATCGACAGAATCGGCGATACCTTCCGCTGGAANNGCAACCTCCGAGGTCGCCGAGGCATTGACGGCCTTTCCTGGCATCAAGGAGGCGAATGTCTACGGCGTCGCCATCACCGGCATGGACGGCCGCGTCGGCATGGCGGCGGTGGTGACGGAGGACGGCATCGACCTGGAAGGCTTCCACACCCATGTCGAGCAGCAGCTGCCGGCCTATGCCCGCCCCGTCTTTTTGCGCATCCAGGATCACATTGACGCCACCGGCACCTTCAAGCAGCGCAAGGTCGATCTGGTCAAGGACGGCTTCGATCCCGGCAAGATCAGCGATCCGATCTATTTCGCGGATCCGCAAAAGAACGCCTTCGTGCCGCTCGATGCGGCGCTCTATCTGGACATCAATGACGGCAAGATCAGATTGTGAGCGGGGCGATGAGCGATAGTCCCGCCGATGTCATCGCATTCTGGCGCGAAGCGGGGCCGGAGACATGGTTCAAGAGGGACGAGACATTCGACGCGCAGATCGCCGGCCGGTTCTCAGCGTTGCATGGCGCGGCGGCGCAAGGCGCCCATGATAGCTGGGCGGCGAGCGGCGAGGGCGCGCTGGCGCTGATCCTGGTGCTGGACCAGTTTTCCCGCAACATTTATCGCGGTTCGCCACTGGCCTTCGCCACCGATGAAAAGGCGCTGCAGATTGCCAGGCTGGCGATTGGCCGCGGCGATGACCAAACGCTGCCGAAAGACCTTCAGGTCTTTTTCTATATGCCGTTTGAGCACTGCGAATGCCTGGCCGAGCAGCGCATGGCGATCCGCCTCGCGCACGCCGCGCAAAACGCCAATTATCTGAAATACGCGCATATCCACCACAATGTGATCCGCCGTTTCGGCCGTTTTCCGCATCGCAACGCCGTGCTCGGCCGCCACACCACGGCAGCGGAAAGGGCATTTCTGGAGGGCGGTGGTTTTTCGGTCTGAGGCGAGGCTCAGGCCCGCCCTCAGGCGGACGAGCCGACATCGCCCCGCGCTTGCGCCTCGCGCCGCGCCGCGTCGCGGAAATGCCGGCGGATGACCTTGCCGGTGGTGGTCAGCGGGATGGCGTCGACAAAGGCGACCTCGCGCGGATATTCGTGGGCTGAAAGACGCTCCCTGACAAAGCGCTTGATCGTGTCGGCCAGAGTGTCGCTGGCAGCAAAGCCGTCATTGAGGACGATATAGGCCTTGACGATTTCGGTGCGCAGCGGATCGGGCTTGCCGACCGCCGCCGCCAGCCGCACCGCCGGATGGCCGATAAGACAATCCTCGATCTCGCCCGGTCCGATGCGGTAGCCGGCGGAGGTGATCACGTCGTCATCGCGGCCGACGAAGCGAATATAGCCATCGTCATCGGCGACGCCCTGATCGCCGGTGGTCAGCCAGTCGTCGACGAACTTTTCGCGCGTTGCGTCCGGGCGGTTCCAGTATTGCAGAAACATCACCGGATCAGGCGCCCGGATGGCGATCTCGCCCTGCTCGCCGGGGCCGACCGCCGCGCCGGTCTCGTCGATGACCGCCACGTGGTGGCCGGGAACCGGCTTGCCGATGGCGCCGGCGCGGCTGACGCCGATCGCCGCGCAGGCCGACAGCACGTAATTGCATTCCGTCTGGCCGTAGAACTCGTTGATCGTCACGCCCAGCGCCTTGCGGCCCCATTCATAGGCTTCCCGCCCGAGCGATTCGCCGCCCGACCCAACGGTGCGCAGGGTCAGGTTGTAGCGTTCGTGCGGCTTCGGCACGGCGCGCAGCATCTTCAGTGCCGTCGGCGGGATGAAAGCGTTGCGCACCTCCTGGGCGGCCATCAGGGCGAAGGCCGCGTCGGGATCGAATTTCTCGGTCCGCTGGGCAATGACCGGCAGGCCGAAATAAAGTCCGGGCAGAAGAATATTGAACAATCCGCCGGCCCAGGCCCAGTCGGCCGGCGTCCACAGCCGGTCGCCGGGCTGCGGCAGGAATTCGTGGCTCATCTGGACGCCCGGCAGGTGTCCCAGAAGCACCCGATGTCCATGCAGGGCGCCCTTTGGCGGACCCGTCGTGCCGGAGGTATAGACCATCACCGCCGGATCGTCGGGCCGTGTTTCGGTTGCCGGCCGGTGCGTCGCCGCATTGGCCAGAAGATCGTCCCAGCCGTCAGCTTCCTCGCCGCCGCCGTCGATACAGACGATCTGCTGCAAATGACTAAGGGTGTCGCGGATGGCGGCGATTTTTTCCAGGCTCTGCTTGGCTGTGACCAGCACTTTCACGCCGGAATCGGCAAGCCGGTATTGCAGCGCTTCGGCGCCGAAAAGCACGGCGAGCGGCACGGTGATCGCCGCCAGCTTCCACGCCGCCATGTGGGTTATTGCCGTCTGTGGCGTTTGCGGCAGCAGGATGCCGATCCGGTCGCCACGTCCGACCCCGGCGGCATGAAGGGCATTGGCTAGCCGCGATGCCGCCTCCTCCAGCATGGCGAAAGTCCACTGCGTGACACGACCATCGCCGCCGACATCGACAATCGCCGTCCGCTCTGCCTTGCCGGCGCCGCCAAGGCAGGCCGTCGCCAGATTGAAACGATCGGGTATGTGCCAGCGGAAATCGCGCCTCAGCGTTTCGTAGTCGTCTCTGACGGGCAGCATGGGCAAGACGAAAGTGACGAGGGATGGCGGACGATAATGCGCCGACCCGGTTCAGGCAATGGCCTGTCGCCGTCGCCCCGGTGGCGGCCGGGCCGGTCAGCCGCGCGCCTGCGGCCGGGCCAGGATCAGCGTCCAGTAGGTGCGGTATTTCGATGCCGGATTGACGGCGGCGGCGATGCCGATATGGGTCAGCTTGCGGTTGAGCAGGTTGCGCCGGTGAGCGGGCGAGCGCAGCCAGCCGTCGACCGCGGATTCCATCGACGCATATCCGGCGCCGAGATTCTCCGCCGCCGCGCCATAGGCGCCGGCCTTGCGAATTCTCTTACTGAACCGCGTGCCGAAGCCGAACTGATGGGCCATCCTGTCCTTGCGCGCCATCATCAGCGAATGACGCTGCGCCGCCTCGACAAGCCGGCCTTCCATGCGCACAGGCCCGGCGCCGTAGCGCGCGCGGGCGCGATTGATGTAGCGCTCTGCACGCCGCAAATCGATCTTCGCGGCCGATACGCGGCGGCCGATGGCGGCTTCGGCTTCGCCGACAAAGGCCGGCACGGCCTCGCTCATGACAAGGGCCGCGGCCAGGCCGGCCAGGAAACGCCGCCGGTCCTGTTTCGGCGGCCGCGTTTGGCAAGCCATGTCGATCCTCAACTCCGAATCCTTCCCACACAGCGCCGATCATGCACCGGCACCATTACAGGCCGGTTGAAAATCATGGTAAAGCCGGCGCTGGACGATTGGCTGAAACCGGGCTTTCTCAAGCGGTATCGCCCGGCTGCCCGGGCAAGCATCCTGTCAATCAGGCCGTCGACCTCGCCGGAGGCCCGCAAATTGATGTCGCGCTGCGGGAAAGGTATCTCGATGCCGGCCTCGCGGAAGCGCTTCAATATCTCAAAGCGAATGTCGCTGCGCACGCGAAAGCCATTCGATATGTCGGCCAAATAGGCGTCGAGCCTGAACATCAGTGCGCTGTCGGCGAAATCGATGAGGAAAACGTTCGGTTCGGGATAGTGCAGGACGAGGGCGTGGTCAGCGGCGCAGCCGCGCAGGATCTCGCGAACCTGGTCGGCGTCGCTGCCATAGGCGACGCCGATGATGATGGAGACGCGGCCCATCGTGCCGCCGAGAACCCAGTTCTTCACGGTGCCGGAGATCAGATCGGAGTTGGGAATGACGACGGAGGCCCGATCGAATGTCTCCAGCTCCGTCGCCCGCACATTGATCTTCTTCACCGTCCCTTCCTCGGAGCCGACGATAATCCAGTCGCCGACCTTGATCGGCCGCTCGACCAGCAGGATCAGGCCGGAGACGAAGTTGTTGACGATGTTCTGCAGGCCGAAGCCGATGCCGACCGACAGCGCGCCGGCGACCAACGCCAGCCGCGACAGGTCGACGCCGACCCAGGCGAAGGCGATGGTTACCGTCGCAATGATACCGAGATAGCCTGTGGCCGTGACGATCGACGTCTTGAGGCCCGGATCTATTTCGGTCAGCGGCAGGTAGCGTTCGCGCAGCCAGCGCTGCAGGGCGCGCGTCAGGACGATGCCAAGTGCAAACAGCAGCACGGCGGCTGCAATGCCGAGCAATGAAATGCGCAGGCCGCCGACCTCAAAGCCGGTCAGCGCGGCGCGCGCCCTGACAACAAGCCCGGCGGAGGTGACGCCCCAGGGAGCGATGATGAGCAGCAGTCCGGCGATGGCAGCGAGCAGCTTGGCGCCGGCGATAAAAATTATGCCGAATTGCACCACCCATTGCGCACCGAGGCCTCCACGGTCGGCCAGGCGCGCGCCGGCCCGCGATTCGGGCGCACAATAGGTGGCGCCAAGGGCGTCAAGCAGATTGGCGATCAGCGCGTAAGAAGCCAGGACCAGCGAAACCCAGACGACCTGCTTGGTCAGGAACCAGGCAAAGGGCAGATAGCCGATGATCAAGGCGCCAAGAATGACACCGCCGGCCAGCGCTGCCACGACAGTGCCGACGCGCGCCAGGCGGAACTGCTTCTGCGTCGCTGCGTCGCTGGCCGCGGCCAGCTGCCTGGCCAGCATCAATCGGACCCGGCGCATTGTCTCAACCAGAATGACCGCGAAAAACAGCGACACGAGGCCGGCTGCGGCGAGCGATACGGGAGAAGCGAACGAAGCCTGTTTGGCCAGACCCTCCAGAATCAGCCCCAAGGCGACAAACAGCGCCGGCAACGGCAGTCTGCGCGCCAGATAAACGGCCGTGGCATCGTCGATGCTGGCGATCCGCCAGGCTGGCCGGTTGGGCGCCAGTATCGCCCGCGTGAAGCCGAATGCGGCCGATACCACCAAGATCGCCGCGCCGGTCTCGTTGAGAAGGAAGGTCAACAGGAGCGGCACGGCATCGATTGCCCGTGCCAGATATATGGCGGCCCAATAGCCGATCGGCGGGATGGCGGTAACGAAAGCGGCGACAAGCAGCGCCGTGACCGCCTTGCCGATTGCGGAAGCTTCGCTTTGCCCGACCAGTTTCGCCACCAGTGCGATCACCCGGCGGCGCAACTGCGGAACGGCAGCGAAGGCGAGAGCCAGAACGAGCACGGCAAGGGGGATCAGGACGATGGGTCCGCGCGAGGTTGTGCGCACTAAAAGACCGCCGATTACCCGTCGGGTGCTGGCTGAGCTGGCCGGCAACTCACGCGCCGCGTCGATCCACAGACTGGGATCGACAAGGCTTCTTGTGCGACCGAAAATCCGCTGATTGAACCGATCACGCAGGATGC
>JABAOE010000990.1_pt4 | contig 11878 bp, 12 predicted proteins | sample 7062141 | NCBI WGS metagenome assembly JABAOE01 (sample SAMN14538627, study PRJNA623070) | marine sediment metagenome | biome: marine biome [ENVO:00000428]; feature: marine pelagic biome [ENVO:01000023]; material: deep marine sediment [ENVO:00002113] | place: India: Gulf of Khambhat ...
CGCGGACGCTCGTCGTCTGCCTCGCGACGCTCGTCGCGTCGGCCGGGTGTGCCGACGTCGGCAGCGACCGCGACGCCGAGACGGCAAGCCCCTACCTGTACGTCTGGGCGGGAGCGGAATCGGAGGATGACAGCGACTTCCTGGCGGTCTTGGACGTAGACCCGGGGTCGGACACGTACGCGCAGATCGTGGCCAGCGTAGCGGTCGGAGTGCAGGGTGGGGCGCATCACTCCGAGCACGTGATGCCAGCCGGCGACTCGCTCTTCGTCAACTCGTTCAGGGCCGGCTCCACCTTCGTCATCGACGTGAGCGATCCTCTCCGGCCGAGCGTCGCGGCATCGTTCCGCGAGATCGGCGAGTACACCTACCCCCACACCTTCGAGCGCCTGCCCGACGGCAACGTGCTCGCGACATTCCAGACCAAGGGCGAGGGCCATCAGGTCGCCGGTGGGCTCGTGGAGCTGGATCGGGCGGGCCGGCTCGTGCGCGCCACGGACGTCGCCGACCCGGCGGATCCGGAGATCCGCGCGTACAGCGTGACGCCCATTCCACGCCTGGGGCGCGCCGTCAGCACGACCTCCGACATGTGGGCCGAGGCCGCCGGCACGTCCTTTCAGCTGTGGGACCTGTCGGACCTGTCGCTGGTTCGCACGGTCGTGCTCGAGCCGGGCAGCGCGGGCTACGAGCATCGCGACCCCGCGGAAGTGCGTCTCCTGAGCGACAGCGTCACCGCCCTGATGACGACCTTCACGTGCGCGCTCTACCTGCTTCACGACCTGGACACCCCCGCCCCCTCCGCGGAGTTGGTCCAAGTCCTCCCCTGGTCCGACTACGAGACGGACGAGTGCGGCATCCCCGCCACCTGGGGCGACGTCTGGCTCCAAACGTACGCGCATTCCGATGGCTCCTGGTTGATCTCGTACGACGTCTCCGACCCGACGCAGCCCGTGGAGCTCGACCGCCTGGCATGGGACGGAGCCTGGTGGCCGCACTGGATATCGATCGAGCCCGGTGGTCGCAGGGTCGTCGTGACCTCGGGCGAAGGAGAGACCCTCTATCGGGTCCTCATCGTGTCGCTCGACCCCGAGACGGGCGCGCTGGCGTTCGACGCGACGTTCCAGGAGCCCGGCTCGACGGAGCCGGGCGTGAGCTTCGAGCGGACCTCGTGGCCGCACGGGGCCGGCGGGCCGGCTCGACCGCACGGCGCGGTGTTCTCGGGCTCGGGGATGTGACGGTCATGGGACATCCCCGTCGTTGGGCGCCTGGCGCCGGAGGGGCATAGGATCCCGAGCCCGGCACGCCGCCGCCGTGGGTCGTCCGGTCCTCGAGGCACCTCGCCTCTCCCGAGCCCCGCGGCCTTCCGGAGCCGCGCGCCTTGCGCCCGGCTTCCCGGCGTGAGTCAATTGGCGGCACGTGACGTGCGCGGAAGCGCCTGGAGAGGAGTGCCGCAAGGTGTCGAAGCCGGGGCTCAGCGAGGCCATCGCAGCCGCCCGAGCGTACGAGGCTCTCCACGTGCGAGCTCTCTTCGCGGAGTGGGTGGAGCCGGTTCTCGACGCCGCATCCGTGAGGGCCGGCCACCGGGTGCTGGACGTCGCCTGCGGAACGGGTGTCCTCGCCCGAGGAGCCGCCGCCCGTGTCGGGCCTCTCGGCCATGTCGCCGGCCTGGACCCCGCCCCCGGCATGTTGGCGGTCGCCGGTGAGCTCGAGCCCACCGTCGATTGGCGATCCGGACGCGCTGACGCTCTGCCCTTCGAGGACCGCTCGTTCGACGCCGTCGTCAGTCAGTTCGGCATGATGTTCTTTCCTGACCCGACCGCAGCGGTCCGCGAGATGCTCCGCGTGCTTCCGGCCGGCGGCCGCATCGCCGTCGCGGTCTGGGATTCCCTCGAGCGCACGCCGGCCTACGACGTCGAGGTCCGACTCCTCGAACGAATGGCCGGGCAGCGCGCCGCCGATGCGCTTCGCGCTCCCTTCGTCCTCGGCGATCCCGACCAGCTGGCCGGGATCTTCGAGGCGGCCGACGCCGCGTCGGTCGAGGTCGCGACGCGCATCGGGACCGGCGACTTTCCGAGCGTGCGCTCCATGGTCGAAGCCGACTTGAGGGGATGGCTGCCGATCATGGAAGTCGATCTCTCGGAGGAGCTCATCCTCCAGATTCTCGAGGAGGCGGAAGGAGCGCTGGCTCCTTTCGTCACCGCCGAGGGCCGCGTGGTCTTCGACTCACCGGCGCACATCGTCAGCGCGACGAAGGCGTGAGCGGCACACGCAGGAGCGACATCGTCTACCGAGCACGTCACCCAACGCCCGAACTCCGCTCTCGCCATGGACAGTCTGCAGCTCAGCTTGGTTCTGGTGGCGTCGGTGTGGGCCGCGATGAATACCTTGATCGCCGGCTACACCGCCGTGAACGCCACTCGCGACAGGATCGTCACCGGGCGCACCGATGAAGGAATCCCGCTGAGCCCAGCGCACCGTCGGGCCATGTACCGTAACGACTGGGTTCCCCTGAAGGCGGCGCTGTCCGCCGTGTCGCTCGCGTTCGCCGGGTTCCTGATCTTCCTGCCGACGCTCACGCACGAAGGTCCGGCGCTGCGCGTGGTCTGCTACGTGGCCGCCCTTCTGCCGCTCGGGGGCTTCCTGGGCTTCTTCGTCCTCGGGCTTTCGGACCGGCGGCTCATGCTCGACGCCCTCGCGCGCTCGGATGCCGACGAGCCTGCTGGGCGAGGAGCGGACCGCTCGCTGGACTGAGGGGAACGGGGGTCGCATGTTGTCCGGCGTCCCCCCCCCAATGAAGGAGCGAGCCATGTTCAAGAGCGCCCGACTCATTCCTGTGGCGCTTCTGGGCTGCGCGCTGCTCGGATCCTGGACGGCCGCCGAGGCCCAGACGAACCCCGACCTCCACGGGGGCTGGGTGATCTCGGGCTGGGAGGCCGCGCCGGGTCAGACGGGCCCGACCCCGCAGAGCGGCCTGTTCCTGTTCACCGCGTCGGGGCACTACAGCATGATGTTCGTGATCGGCGACGCTCGGGAGGCACTGGCGGAGAATCCGTCGGATGCCGACATCGCCGCGGCGTACAACCCGTTCGTCGCCAACTCCGGTCGCTACTCGGTGTCGGGAGACGTGATCACCTACGAGGCGTACATGGCCAAGGACCCGGCCTACATGTCGCGCTTCGCTCCAACGGGCGGCGAGGGCAATGCCCAGACGATCACGTTCTCGGTCGACGACGGCACGCTGACCTTCAGGTTTGGGGCCGGCGGTCCGATGGAGGGCGCAACCGCCACGCTCCGCAGGCCGGGCTCCGGGGAGTAGCCGAACGGTCGGCGTGGGTCGTCGAAGCCGAGGGAGGCGCACCACGGCGTTCGGCCGACGGGAGGCCCGGACGCCGTGGCCGCGCACCCCCCGAACGCTCGTGGGGCGGGCCGGTTCACGGAGCGGAGGAGGAGTCGTGGAGTCAACAACGCCCGAGGGGTCTCGGCCCGTGTCACGCCGCGCTCCGCGGCTGGCGGACGTGCCCGACCTCTTCCTGCGTCCATCCACCTTCTTCGCGGCCGTCAGCCTCGACCACAGGTGGTGGTATGGCTCGATCCTCTGCCTGTGGGGGATCTCGCAGAGCTCGGCACGGATCGATCAGAGCCTGATGCGGGCGGAGCTGGGCCAGCCACGCCCCGGATGGGAGGAGCTCGGCCCCTGGGTCACCGGCTCCTGGGCGTCCTTTTGGACGGTGCTCCTCGTCGCCGGCCTGGTCGGTGCGCTCTTCTACTGGTACGTCGGCGGCTGGTGGTACCGGCTCCGCCTCCGCTTCTCCGGAGCCGTCGCGCCCGATGCGAGAACGGCCCGCCTGGTCATGACGTCCGCGGCGGCCGTCGTGGCGCTGCCCACCGTGCTCTTCCTGATCGGCTATACGCTGGCCTTTCCCGACTACCTGGCCGCCTGGAACTCCGACGAGGCATTCTCGACGGTGCTGTTGGCCTTCCCCTTCTGGGGCGCCTACGTCAGCTACCGCGGCGTGCGCACGCGATTCGACGTGGGGCGGTGGCGAAGCCGGATCTGGTTCCTGATCCTGCCGTGCCTGACGTTCGTGATGGCGCTCGGCCTCATCGCCGTCCTGTACGCCATCCTCTTCGAGCCGCTCGTGCAGGACGGGGGCGGGACCCTCGCGGGGCTTTCGGGGCCCCGTTAGGAGACCCTCCGTCGAGGGGACGGCCCGCGCCGAGCCGGGCGGGCCATCCCCTGCACCGGAGGTCGGAGAGTCTCCCGCTCTCGCGACGGGATCGTCGAGCCTCCTAGCGGCCGCGCTTCACCGTGAGCTCACCCGTCCACCTGTGCTCGGTGCGCCCGTCCACGCCCACGAGGCTGTCGATCCAGCCTCCGCCGCTCGCGTCCTCGAAACGGCCCGTGCCCCCGATGAAGAAGAACTCGTCGTGGAAGGAGGCCTGGTATCCCGGAGGCAGGCTCGTGTCGAAGAAGTCGACGAACCCGTCCAGCACGGTGATCCACAGCTCGTCCCCATTGGCCGCCACGAAGCGCCCGTTCTCTCCCCCCGAGCCCGGCATGAACCAGTAGCGGCCCAGGTCCGGAGGGGCGTTGAGGTCGAAGCAGAAGACCATCCACGTCGTGAACCTGCCGAGGTGGGTTGCCTCCCCCATGCCCGTCTGGGTGTTGATGACGATGCCGGGTCCGCAACCGTCCGCGACCAGGTCGCCGAGCTGCTCGGTGTAGAAGGCGGCCTTGAACGGCACCGTGACGGACGTGCCATGGTGATCCCCGTGCGAGGCGGCGGCGAAGTCGGGCTCGACCGACTCGACGTTCGTGGGCGCCTCTGCGGAGCACCCTGCGACGAGGCCCAGAACGGTGATCGAAGCCAAGAGTCTCCTCATGATTCCCTCCTTGAGGATGGGGACGAGAGCGCGGCCGATCACGGAACGTGCCGGCCCTTCGAGACTTCCGGATTCGCCGACGGGCTGATGCGCGGAAGGGGCCCCGACAGGGGCAGGGACGGAATCCTTGGGTGAGGGTCCAGGGGGGGTGCCATGATGGAATAAGACTCCGGGCCCGCCGGCCCGCCCGCAGTAGGGCAAACCGCGCCGCTGCGTGCGGGGAGTCTCCCCACACGACCGCGCACGGGCCGCGATCGCCAGGCGGTCCCGCCTACGTCAGGCCGGAGCGATCACGGATGGGAGCGCACACATCCGGGATGCCCGCCGTGCGGCCGGTCGTCCCGACGGGACCCGGGCTCAGGAGAAGCCGAAGACGAACGGAAGGCCGAACGAGACGAGCGCGGCCCAGCCGACGTAGACCGGCAGATAGTCGGCCACGGCGCGTCGAATCCCCTCCGCGCCGCTCCTCGCCCGGATGAAGCCGAGGTACGCCCGGCACGTCCAGGCGAGATGGGTCATGATGACGACGTTGGCGCCCAGCACGACGACGCGGTTCGGCGTGAGCCCATAGGAGGTCAGGCGGAAGAGGATGGCCGAGAGGGCGATCAGGTCGATGACCAGGGTGACCGCCAGCAAGGCGAAGTTGACCCAATCCATCCAACCCACCCCGGTCCGTGCGCCGCGCTCGGCGATCGAGAAGACCGTCATTCCCAGCACGACGACGAGCAGGCCGTTGACGGTGATGAGAAACGACCGGTCCACGAACGGGTTCTGCCCGCCCACCAGGGCGGCGACCAGGTAGACGCCGGTCATGACCAGGAACAAGGGCGCGAAGACACGAGCGAGGACAGGTGCGATCCCGGTATGCCCCTTGAAGGCGATGTCGTACAGGTACGTGCCGGCCACGGGCACGGCGGCGGCTCCGAACACGCCGACATTCCGGAAGTACCATTCGGCAGGGTCCTCCGAGACCATCTCGAAGAGCGCGACCGTGATCCCGCTGAAGACGATCCCGCCCAGGCCGACCAGGCTGGCGAGAATCAGCAGCTCGCCGTTGTAGCGTATGAACCCGATGCGCGGGCCGGGGTCACGCCAGGCCGCGCCCGTGAAGACGAAGCCGAGGAAGGCCCAGAACAGGATCGGCAGGTGAATCAAGGACATCACCACCGAATCCCCGTAGCCTTCCGGGAGGGTCCCCTCCACCGGCCCGGGAAGCAGGAGCGTGAAGGCGGCCGCGACCGCGGCCAGCGCCGTCCCGGCGATCAGCGCTCCCCGCTCTCGCGTCGCGAGCCAGAAATACGCCGCCAACCCGAGAAGGACCCATGACGGCGCGAGGCGCGGATAGTACCACTCCTCGCCGAGCCAGATCGCCGGAATCCGCACCGAGGCGCCGACGCAAACGCCGATCGCGACCGCGTGCCGGAGGCGGCGGCCGTCCGCTCTGCGCTCCGGCGCCCGGTACTCCAGGCGGGCCCGCCAGACACGGAGGACGGGCGAGTCCGGAGCCGCTCGGCAGGCCTCGTCGAAGGCGCTCCGAAACGAATCCGGATCGTCCCGATAGAGAGCTTCCAGCGTCTCGGGATCGTCCAGAGACTCCAGAATCCGTTGCGCGGTCGGCTGCATGTGTGGCGATCCCGGGGTGACGTCGTGTTCGATGGCCTCGCCGGGTGCCGGCGATCGCCGTGACCGTCTAGGCCAACACGCCGCGCCGTGCCATGGCTCGAGCATAGAGCCAGAGTCCGAGCGCGACGGCGAAGATCAGGACCGAGAACGCGGCGCCCGCGCCGCCCATCACCTCCAGCCCGTCGGAAAGCAGGAAGTTGTGGATCGCGGTGACGACCATCGCCAGGAAGGAGCCGAGGAGCACGGGCACGGCGACGCGCTTTCTCAGCAACAGGAGAATCGTGCCGAGGAGGCCTCCCCATACGGCGAGCGCCCAGAAGGCGACGACCCAGCTCGGGAAGCCGTAGAAGTACTCCAGCTGCTCCGGAGTGAACTGGCTCATGTACGCCTCGTTCTGCGTCTCGGTCATGAGGTAGTCGAAGGCCCCGACGGAGTCCCACAGGACACCGAGGATCCCGACGAGCCAGAGGTGCCAGGGCGTGCTCGGCGGCGTGACGGCGTTGGCTTCCGACATGAGACATCTCCCGTGTGCGGTCGTACCAGCGTGCGGACCTCGCGCCGTCGACTGACGCGGCGAGAGACCCGATGTAGATGCCGCGAAGAACTACAGGACCGACCTCCGCGCCACAAGCCGAAGCCCCGAAGTCCTCCGGCGCGCCCTCGGGCCGCCCTTGCGCCCTCCTCCGGCGCAACCGTCCATTGCCCTGCCGTGAAGCGTTTCCTTCATGCTGCATGATGGGGATAGGGACCTCGGGGCCCTGAAGCACGATGCCGACGAAGCGTGGAGGGCGCCGACGACACCCGCCGTTATGACCTCGAACCGCGACAACGATGACGAAACGGAACATCCACGTTGCGTGCTCCTGCGCGATCCTCCTGCTCTGTGGCGCGGCCACCCTCCGTGCGCAGAGCAGGCCCGCCCCGCACGTCGCGCCCAGCGGCCGCGTAACGACCAGCGTCACGTTCGACGGCCGCGTGCTGCGGGGTGGAGGGTGGTTCACCGGGACCCCGTCCCATTCGGGGCCGTCCCGCATGACCATCGACTACGGTCAGCCTCACGCCCGCGGCCGGGCGATCTTCGGGGGCCTGGTCCCCCTCGGAGAGGTGTGGCGGTTGGGTGCCAACTGGGCGACCAGCCTGACGCTCGACGTTCCCGTCCGCCTCGGTGAGCTCGCCGTCCCGCGAGGATCGTACACCCTCTTCCTCGTGCCCCACGAGGATGGCGGCGAGCTGATCGTGAGCGAGCAGACGCGACAGTGGGGCACGGACTACGACCCGACGCGCGACTTCGGCCGCGCATCGCTGCGCCGCCGTGAGCTGGGAGAGTCCTTCGAGAGCCTCACGATCACGCTCGAGCCGGTCTTCCCGCAGGAGACGGACGGCGTCCCCGAGGGGACGCTGCGCATCGCCTGGGGACGGGTCGAGTACTCGACCGATTGGCGCATGATCTGGCCCTGAGGCTCGCGCCGCCCACGGGCAGGAGGGTGGCCGCCGAATAGGGGCACGTGATCGAGTCTCACCTTGTGTGGCCCCCATGCGGTGGGCTCAATTGGAGGGTTGGTCCGTCGCACCCTTCCCTTCGAGCGCCAGGAGACCGAATGCTCTCTCGACGTGACTGGCTACGAGTCAGCGCCGGAGCCGGCGCGCTTCTTGGCCTGAACCCCCGCGTGCTGCGTGCGCTCCAGACGGAGCCGGTCCGCACCCGAGCGATTCCGTCGAGCGGAGAGCACCTCCCGGTCATCGGGCTCGGCGGCCGCTGGATCTCGATGAGCTCCAGTCCGGAGGAGCTGGCCGACCACCGCGCCGTGCTCCACGCTCTCGCCGACGGCGCCGAAGGAGCGGGTCGCCTCTTCGACAGCGCCGCGGGATACGGGGGAGGGGGGTCGGAGTCGTACGCGGGCCGCTGGGCCGAAGAGGACGGCTTCGGCGACGACATCTTCTGGGCCACCAAGGTCAACGTCGTGGGACGCGGGGGCGGCTCGGCCGACCCCCGGAGCGTCCGGGAGCAGATCGAGCGCTCCTTCGAGCGTCTCCGCAGGCCGGTGATCGACCTGAACCAGGTTCACAACATGGGTGATCCCCCCACCCAGCTGGGCATCCTGCAGGAGTACAAGGAGGAGGGGCGGATCCGCTACATCGGGATCACGACGACCAGCGAGCGGCAGTACGCGGAGCTCGCCGACGTCATGCGCCGCTTTCCCCTCGACTTCATCGGAATCGACTACGCGATCGACAACCGGGTCGCGGAGGAGCGCATCTTTCCGCTGGCCCGGGACGAGGGGATCGCGGTCATGGTCTACCTGCCCTTCGGACGCTCACGCATGTGGCAGCGGATCGGCGACCGGGCGCTGCCGGAGTGGGCGGCGGAGTTCGACGCGCACAGCTGGGCGCAGTTCATGCTGAAGTTCGTCGTCGCCCNNTGGGCGCAGCTCATGCTCAAGTTCGTCATCGCGCACCCGGCGGTCACGGTCGCCGCACCCGGGACCGGTGACCCCGAGCACATGATCGACAATCTCGGCGGCGGGCGGGGCCGTGTGCCGACCCGGGACCACCTCCGCAGGATGGCCGAGCTCGTCGAGAGCCTGCCGGGCGGCTAGCCCGACGGCGCGGCCCGGAGCTCGCCGTGCGACGCCGTAGGCGGCCCGAGGCGCCCATGGCTGCCGGCGTGAGCGTGCAGCGGACGGCTTCTCGGAGCCGGCCGCGTGTCGGCCGCGAGCGGCGGCGGGCGGCGCCCCGCCGTATCGGCGCGTGGGTGGCGCTGCTGTGCGTGGCGGCCTGCGATCCCTACGGACCGGCGCCCGTGCTCCCGCTCCCCCCTCGCCCGGCGGAGGCGCTCACGGGCAGCGAGATCGCCCGCGAGATCCGCGACTGGGACCTGGACGCCCGGGAGGATCGGCTGTACGAGGAAGTGGCCCGAGGAAACGTGCCATCCTGGCTCCGGGAGCTCAGGCCGGTCGAGGTCACGGGCCGGGCCGACGGGCGTGACCACCGGGTGACCCTGTGGGTCACCCCGGACTATCTGACCGTCGGCTCGGACCGGGATCACCTCCTGGTCCCCCTGTCCCCGCAGGTGGCTCAGCGCATCGCGGACCTTTTGGAGAGCTCCCTGCCCACGCCTCCGATCGTGGACGCCATCTGGTCCTCCGCCGATTCCCGGCTGACGCCTCAGCGCATCCAGCCCCAGGATTCCGTCCAATCGGTCCGGACGGTGGAGTTCGTCGAGCGCCACAACGCCCTGATCCGGGCGCAGCGCCAGCTCCGCGGCGTCGCTCCGGACGCCCTCGTCGCCGGCCACAAGAAGGACGTGGTGCTGTCGGCCACGCTCGCGGCAAACCCGGGGAAGGTGGCCGTCTACGGTTGGCACGGCCCGGACGGGCGTCCCAATCAGGAGCTGTCCACCGTCGCCGACGACGAGCGGGTCTACTACCACCACGGCGTTCGCCTCGTGCACCGCCGGGTCCTCCTGGACGGCATCGAGCGCGACCTCGCGGAGCTGCTGAGCGACCCCTCGCTGGCGCCCATTCTGAGCCGGCAGGGACCGATCGAGCCCCCCAGGTATCCCCTGTCTCGCGGCGGGTGACCCTCGGCCTCGAGCGGAGTGCGGCGCACCGGCCGAGGGTCTACGTTTTTCGACGATTCCGCGAACTTTGGTGACCACCACGACGTCGGAGGTGACGCCTGGAGACGGCAGAGTACTCACGCGCCCGACCCCATCCGTGGCACGGCCTCAGCCCCGGTCCGCGCCCGCCCTCCGAGCTGCACGCCTTCATCGAGATCACGCCCTTCGATCTGGTGAAGTACGAAGTCGACAAGATCAGCGGCTACCTCAAGGTCGACCGCGCCCAGCGCACCTCCTCCCTTCCACCCGCGCTGTACGGCTTCGTCCCCCGCACGTTCGCGGGCGAGCGTGTCGGCGCGCTGATGGACGGCGCCACGGGAGGCGACCTCGATCCGCTCGACATCTGCGTGCTCAGCGAGCGCCCGATCGCCCGAGCCGAGGTCATCATTCCGGCCAGGGTGGTCGGCGGGATCCCCATGGTCGACGACGGCCTTGCCGACGACAAGATCATCGCCATCCTCCGGGACGACCCGATCTTCGGCCACGTGAGGGAGATCGATGACGTCCCCGAGGTGCTCGTCGGACGGCTGATCCATTACTTCTCGACGTACAAGCTGCGGCCGGAGTCCTCCGGACCCGTGCAGGTGGGCTCCCCGTACGCTCGGGAGCGCGCCGAGTCCGTGGTCGCGGCGGCCCTCGACGACTATCGCGCCGAGTTCGGGTAGCGGCGCGTCGTCACGCGCGTGGTGCCCGGAATGCAGGGCGGGGGCGTGACGACGCCCGGCCCTTCGGCGTACGTTGCGGGCCGCAGTCACGAGACCGATCCGGACGGGGCATCATGAGACTGGAGCACACGAGCACGCGTCTGCTGCTCACCGCCGCGCTGGCGGCGCTGACCGCCTGCGGCGGGGACGACCCGTCCTCCTCGGGGGCGGGATTCGAGGAGACGGCGACGAGGGGAGGCGACCAGCGGACCGGCGCCTACGACGCTGTGGAGAACTGGTGGAAGCCGGCGCCGGACCACGAGGGGCCGTGGACCTGGGGGGAAGTCTCGGGCGTCGCCGTGGACCATCCCGACCGGATCATCGTCGCGGTCTGGGGCGACCGTGATTCGGCGGGCGAGGAGCGTGAGGGAAGCACGAACTACCTCGTGGTCGTCGACGGAGACGGCAACATCGTCGAGCGCTGGACCCAATGGGACTCGATCCTGAACAAGCCCCACCAGGTCTACATCAGCCCGTACGACCCCGAGCGTCACGTGTGGGTGGTCGAGCGGGGCGGCGGCCGCGGGGTCAACATGCAGATCCTCAAGTTCACCAACGACGGCAGCGAGCTCGTGCTGAGGCTCCTGGACCCACAGCCGGTCCAGAGCGCTGCGGACGCGCGCGCCAACACGAATCCGGGGCCGCTGGATTTCGGGCAGCCCGCGGTGATGGTCTTCCTGCCCGACGGTCACTTCCTGCTGGGCGACGGCTATCAGAACGGCCGCATCGCCAAGTACACGACCGACGGGGAGTTCGTCTCGCAGTTCGGCTCCGTCGGCGCGGGGCCGGGACAGTTCGACCTCGTCCACGGCGTCGGCGTGGACCGGGACGGCCGCGTATACGTCTCCGACCGCATGAACCACCGCATCCAGGTCTTCACCGCGTCGGGCGAGCTCGTCGAGGAGTGGCCCGACATCTACGACCCGGTCGGCATCTTCATCGACGAGAGCGACGCCGTGTGGGTGCTCGACGCCACCCTGAACCGGCTGCTCAAGTACAGCCTCGACGGCGAGCTGCTCGATTACTGGGGCGCGTACGCCGAGGTGTCCTC
>JABAOE010054354.1_pt1 | contig 11876 bp, 10 predicted proteins | sample 7062141 | NCBI WGS metagenome assembly JABAOE01 (sample SAMN14538627, study PRJNA623070) | marine sediment metagenome | biome: marine biome [ENVO:00000428]; feature: marine pelagic biome [ENVO:01000023]; material: deep marine sediment [ENVO:00002113] | place: India: Gulf of Khambhat ...
GCCAAATTTCTGCCGGAAAATGTCACGCCGACGCTCGGCCCCGATGCCACTGGCGTGGGGTGGGGGTTCGAATACGCCCTAGTGGATGAGACGGGAAAAATGGATTTAGCCCAACTCCGAACTTTACAGGACTGGTACCTGCGCTATTGGCTGAAGGCCGTGCCTGGCGTGTCGGATGTGGCGAGCGTCGGGGGGTATGTGAAGCAGTATCAAGTGAACCTCGATCCCAATGCGATCCTGGCCTACAACCTCCCCCTCGATAAAATCATTCGGGCCGTTCGAATGAGCAATAACGATGTAGGGGGGCGGGTGGTCGAGTTCACGGGGCGCGAATACATGGTGTGGGGGAGAGGCTATATCCAGGGAGTTCAAGATCTGGAACACATTGCCGTGGGAACTGACGCCAAAGGGACGCCGATTCTCATGAAAGACGTGGCCCAGATCGAACTGGGGCCCGATCTCCGGCGCGGTCTCGCTGAATTGGACGGCAGAGGCGAAGTGGCTGGGGGCATCGTGGTCATTCGATTTGGAGAAAGCACCCTGGATGTGATTCAACGGGTAAAGGCCAAGATTAAGGAAATCACCCCGGCCCTACCCGAGGGGGTACAAATCATTCCCACCTATGATCGCTCTGACCTGATCCTTCGCTCTATTGCCACGCTGAAACAGAAGTTGATTGAAGAAAGCATTATGGTCAGCCTCATCACGATTGTGTTTTTGTTTCACTTCCGGAGCGCCCTGGTGGCCATCCTCACTCTTCCCTTGGCCATTCTCCTCTCTCTGACCGCCATGTACTACCTCGGAATTACCTCCAATATTATGTCGCTCGGTGGCATTGCCATCGCCATCGGAGTCATGGTCGATGGCGCCATCGTCATGGTGGAGAATGCTCATAAAAAGCTGGAGCGAGCTCACGGAGAGATTGATCGAGCGAGTCTCATCATCGAGGCAGCCAAGGAAGTCGGAAGGCCCCTCTTTTTCTCTCTGTTGATTATTACGATTTCCTTTCTTCCCATCTTTACGTTGGAAGCTCAGGAAGGACGGCTGTTTCGGCCCCTCGCCTTCACCAAGACGTTTGCGATGGCCTTTTCCGCCTTACTCGCTATCACGGTCGTGCCGCTCTTGATGGTTTTGCTGATTCGAGGCAGAATCGCCAAGGCGGAACAGAACCCCATTGCACGACTTCTGATGGTGCTCTATCGCCCCATTGCCCGACTGATGTTTCGATTTCGCAAAACCACCATCATCCTGGCGAGTTTGGCGATCGTGGCCACCTGGCCAGCCTTTCAAAAGTTGGGATCCGAGTTCATGCCTCCCCTCTATGAGGGCACGCTGATGTATATGCCGGTCACACTCCCAGGAGCCTCCATTACCGAGATGCAACGGGTTCTTCAGGTAACCGACCGAACGATTCGACAATTCCCGGAGGTCGAGCGTGTGTTTGGCAAAGCCGGTCGGGCGCGCACGGCAACCGATCCCGCTCCCCTAACCATGGTGGAAACAGTGATCACGTTAAAGCCTGAAGATCAGTGGCGTCCGGGGATGACTGTCGAGCGCTTGGAGAATGAACTGGATCAAGCGCTTCAGTATCCTGGAGTGGCCAACGCCTGGACCATGCCGATCAAGGGTCGGCTCGACATGCTGACGACCGGAATCCGTACGCCTTTGGGGATCAAAATCTTCGGAGGGGATCTCACAAAGATTCAAGCGATTGGTGCCCAAATCGAGCATGCTCTCCGGAACGTCCCGGGCACCCGAAATATCTACGCCGAACGCACCGCCGGTGGGTATTTTGTCACCTTCAACGTCAAGCGCAAAGAAATTGCTCGCTATGGGCTGATGATTGAGGAGGTCGAGCGCGTGATCGAATCAGCCATCGGCGGGACCAACATCACGCTGACCATAGAAGGCCGGGAACGCTTCCCTGTCAACGTGCGATATTCCCGGGGATTCCGCAACACGCTGGAAGATCTCCAGCGCGTGCTCGTTTCGACAGCCCACGGGCAACAAATCCCCATTACGCAATTGGCTGACATCAGCTTGATCACAGGACCCACCGTCGTCAAAAGTGAAGGCTCGATGTTAGTGGGTTACGTCTATGTCGATGTCGCCGGCCGGGATTTGGGGGGTTATGTGGAGGAGGCCAAGCAGGTCGTCGCCAATCAAGTCCAACTCCCACAAGGTTATTACTTAGGCTGGAGCGGCCAATACGAATATATGCAGCGGGCCAAGGATCGTTTGCTCTATGTCGTCCCGCTAACGCTTCTCATTGTCTTTTTACTCCTGTATCTCAATTTCCAATCGGTGAGCCGGACAATGATCGTACTTCTGTCGGTTCCCTTTGCCGCGGTGGGTGCGATTTGGATCCTGTATTTACTGGATTACGACTTGAGTGTGGCGGTGTGGGTCGGGATTATCGGCCTGATTGGCATCGCGGCGGAGATAGGGACCGTGATGATCGTCTACCTGGATCTGGCCTACCAACGTCGCGCGGATGAGAGGCGAATGCGGACCGTCGAGGATTTAATTGAGACAACTGTGGAAGCAGCCATGCAGCGCGTGCGGCCTATTATGATGACGGGCGGATCAACGATGATCGGCTTGTTTCCCATTATGTGGGGTCACGGGAGCGGCGCAGATGTGATGAAACGCATCGCCGCTCCCATGATTGGGGGCATGGGGACCACCCTCATCCTCACGCTGGTCGTTCTGCCTGCAATTTATATTATTTGGAGAGGGCGGGAGCTCAAGGGACAAGGTATAAAAATTACAGGTGCCTGATAGGTTTGTTCATAACCAAAAAGGGAAACCCAGGAAAATTGGATTGTTATTCACCTGACACTCATAGAGCCCCTGAGACAAAAGGGAGTGGGCCATGAAAAAGAAAGATTCAAATGAAAGATCGGAAAAGAGTGTTTCTCCCCAGGAATCGGTGGAAGAACTCAAAGCCCTGGTCCGGCAGCATCGGGTCTGTTGGGACGTATTACCTGAACAGATTCCAGTAAAGGAGAGCCCGCTATTGAAGGTTGGGTTCGATCTCAACCTCTATGGCACCCATGCGCATGGGGAGCACCCCGTGCCAGGCTGCGAGAAGTGCAAACACATTTTTAACGATCTGCGGAAAATCGCACAATGGATAATGCCCAAGGTCGAGCGTCCTTCTCGCTATGAGATTGAGATCTTCGACAGTGCCATTCGCTATTCTCCTAGAAGACGCAGACGGCCGGATGTGATGCTAACCATTAAAATCCTCCACCGTTCCGAGTTCGACAAGCCGGTGGACGAATGTGAAGTGCTGTGCCTTGATGAGATGAAGACGACACTCATTGAGTTGGGGGCACCCGAGAGAAGTTGGAGGGAATGAATGTAACCCCTAGAACGAGGAAACCTTTCACTTATACAAGTGGCGGCCTATACAGGGGAGTTGTCACATGTCTATTATTCGTCAAGATCCTACGACCAAGGAATGGGTCATTCTTGCCGCTCAACGGAGCAAGCGTCCTCACGACCAAAAAAAAGCCAAACCCGAAACGGAAGTTCCTCAATTCGAGCCAATATGTCCGTTCTGCCCAGGTAACGAGGCGAAGACCCCACCAGAAGTATTCAGATACCCTGATTCGGCAGAAGTTCCTTGGGCCGTCCGGGTTATCCCTAATAAATTTGCAGCGCTTCATGGTGAATACGAACCCAGGCGGCGGGAAACCAATACCTTTTTCCGAGAAATGGATGGGGTAGGCTACCATGAAGTCATTATTGAAACGCCTCGCCATAATCACTTTCTCCCGCTTATGACAGCATCCGAAGTCAAAACGCTTCTGGACGTTTATCAGGCGCGATATCAGGCCTTGCGGGAAAAACCCTCAGTGCGAAGCATTCTCATCTTTAAGAACCACGGGGAGAACGCTGGTACGTCGTTGGAGCACCCCCACTCTCAATTGGTGGCGACACCGGTGATCCCCATGCTGATACGGCGAAAGTATGAAGTGGCCATCGCACATTTTGATGATACAGGACGATGTTTATATTGTGATGTTGTCGAAGCAGAAGAAATTGCAAAAGAAAGACTCATTCTTGAATCTGACCGTTTTCTGGTCTTTCATCCCTTCGCTTCGCGTGTCCCTTTTGAGACCTGGATCCTCCCTAAACAGCACCAACCTTCCTTTGGTTCCATCGTTTCCGAGGAGAGAAATGAATTAGCGCAGGTCTTGAGCAAAACGTTAAAAGCCCTCTACCGGGCATTGCGAAACCCGGATTTTAACCTCATTGTGCATTCTGCTCCCCCTGAGGATGAAAACAAAANNCTCTGGCACATTCAAATCCTCCCACGAATAACGACGATTGCAGGATTTGAATTGGGTTCTGGCATTTTTATTACCACCATGATGCCAGAAGAGTCGGCTCCATTTATCCGTCACGTGTTAAAAAACATTGATTCCTGACCACCGAGAACGAAAGAGGAAAGGAGGAGCGTCATGCTCGCCAAAGTTTCTATTGGGCGCCACTGTTGTGCAGCTTCCACCAACTTGGAAAACTACCGGCCCCTTGTGGGGGACGCCCTAATTGATGATATTCAAGCCCTTGCTGGGGAACTTAAGGGAGTACGGATTGGCCATCTGAATTCTACCGCGAATGGTGGAGGGGTAGCCGAGCTCTTATCTCGCTACCTTCCGCTTGTGCAGGCCTTGGGCGTGGCGGCGGAATGGCGACTTATCCATGGCCCACCAGAATTTTTTACCGTAACCAAAGCTTTCCATAATTCCCTCCAGGGGGCACACTACGACCTAGGAGGATCTGAGCATGACTTGTTTCTTGATGTGAACGAGCAAAGTGCCAATTTACTGTCTACAGAATATGACGTCCTTATCGTGCATGATCCCCAGCCAGTCGCTATCCGACACTTCAGCGGACAAAAAGGCACCAAATGGATCTGGCGCTGCCACATTGACAGTTCAGTCTCAGATGGAAGTGTCAGTGCTTTCCTTACACCATTTATCGAAGAATATGATGCGTATATTTTCACCATGCCAGAGTTTTTGCTTCCGAGTTTGTCAAAAAACAAAGCTACTTTCATCGCGCCAGCCATCGAACCTATGGCTACTAAAAACATGGACCTTCCTCTGGATATCTGTAAGCGTGCCATTGCAGATTCAGGCGTGGCTCTTACCCGCCCTCTTCTTTTGCAAGTGTCTAGGTTTGACCCCTGGAAAGACCCGCTTGGCGTTATTCAAGCCTATCGCCTAGTTAAGGAAGAAATTTCCGGTGTCCAACTCGCATTAATTGGGGCTATGGCCGGCGATGATCCGGAAGGCTGGGCCCTTTTAGAACGAGTTGAAGAAGAGGCTTCCAATGATCCCGACATTTATATCTTCACCAACCTGGGCGGAGTGGGAAGCATGGAAGTGAATGTCTTTCAGCGAGGGTGTGATGTGGTTATCCAGAAATCTTTGCGCGAAGGCTTTGGCCTCGTCGTCTCAGAAGCCTTATGGAAAGAAAAGCCAATCGTCGCAGGGAAAGCCGGAGGAATTCCCATGCAAGTTCCGGTTGGGTTTGAACAATACCTTGTCGAAAACGTCGAAGACTGTGCCGAAAGAATTCTTCATCTTTTGAATCACCCTGGTGAGCGAGGCGACTTTGGACGAACCGGACGGGAACATGTGAGAAGAAACTTTCTCCTTCCACGGTTAGTAAGGGATGAACTTCAACTTATCAAAAACTTGCTTTAATAATTAGGCCGTTGGATCAAGATAATGAAAGTGGGAACCTGGATAAAACCATACCCAAAGTGATCATCTTCATGGCCTTTCAGATAAATCGATGATTCGTTTGAATAAGGCATACAATAAAAGGCTCATCTTATAAATTGCCCACGTTGGCCAACATGCCATTACACCTGCTTTTGCCCTTTACCATAATCCCAGCCTTGTTGTTTGGGGAAATCTCTCAACGGTTGCGGTTACCTCGCGTGGTGGGAGAAATAGTTTGTGGTGTTGTGTTAGGCCCTGTCCTCTTTGGATTGATCCCCTCACATGCCCAGGACGAACCTGGATTCCAGCCTTTCTACGAGCTCGCCGAAATCGGTCTCTGCGCATTACTTTTCAAAATTGGTCTTGAGACGCGATGGGATGACCTGGGACGCACCTGGTATCCAGCAATGAGCGTGGCCATGGCTGGAATGATTTTCCCTTTTCTTTTGGGATGGGGACTCGCTTCGCTTTGGGGTTGGCCCCAGATTACGGCGGTGTTTATCGGTGGAACCCTCACAGCCACAAGTATCGCTGCTACCGCATCCGTGCTTAATGAAGCGGGAGCCCAATCGAGCCCGGAGGGCACGCTTATTCTCAGTGCAGCAGTTCTTGATGATTTACTGGGGTTGCTGCTGCTTTCAGCTTTGATAGCCTTTGTGACTCCTGGTAGTTCAGTCTTGGGACAAGTTGCCACCTCCTTTCTCCAGGCCCTCACCCTTATCATTGGAGGCTTTCTCCTTGGTCGTTTTGTTGTCAACTTTGCCGTTCGGATGACTCATTGGGTCACGAGTAAGGCCACCCTCATCGCGCTTGCATTCAGTTATTTTCTTTTGATGGCCTTTGTGGCAGAAGCTGTCGGTCTAGCTATGATAATTGGGGCTTACGCCGCAGGCCTTGCCTTTGCCCGTCACCCCGATCGGGACCAATTGGAACAAAATCTCCAACCCTTGATTGGCCTGCTCACACCCCTGTTCTTTATTCTTATCGGAGCATCAATCGAGTTTTCGGAATATTTCCATACATCCAATACATGGGGAGAGAGCTTGAGTTATTTCTGCCTGCTTTTTCTCGTGGCAATAGCAGGGAAAATGCTTTCACCAGTATTTCTTCGGAAGGAAAAAATAAGTCACTTGGTGGTGGGAACTGGCATGATGCCCAGAGGAGAAGTCGGTTTCGTTTTTGCCCAAATTGGTTTGACAACAGGTATCCTGAGTCAAGGACACTTTTCATCATTGGTCATAGTCTTAGTCGGCACCACAATTTTGGGCCCGGTTCTACTTCGCGTTTTTTTGAAGGAACCAGCCGCGTCAGAAAACTAACGGATGTTGTTTACAAATCAAAAGGGGCAATAGCTATATTTAAAAGGCTGGCTTGTCCAACGCCTTCAAAATAATCATGACATCCTTATGAATCAGGTTTTTGATCACCCGGGGATCACGCTCGGCGGCTAGCGGACCCGCGAGGCGAGCTGCTCACGCAGGCGTTGAGTCTGAAGAGGCAGTACGACGGGGTGAGGAAGAGCTACCCCGAGGCTCTTGTCTGGTGCCAAGTGGGATGGTTCTATGAGTGTTACGATGCGGGGGCGGTATGGGTGAAACCCCGTCTAGGGCTGAACGACACGCGTCCAAGGGGAGGCTTCTTTCGGCAATGTGGGGTGCCACTGCCGTTATTCCCGAGGGTCATGCGGCGGCTGGTGTCGTGGCCGCGTCCGGTCTGTGTCATCCGAGAGCGGACGGATTCGGTAGGTCCTGTGAAGACGAGGGGGGTGGCCGAATATTGGCAACCGTGGACGGTTCCTGCCTGGAAATGAAAAAGAGGTCGCTTCTTGACTTAGTATTGGAAGCCAAGGCCGCGTGGGCGAGGCGCAACGAGTGACCCATTCTTTAGCGGGCTCAACGAGCCGCCTTAAGATTGGCAAAGAGCGGCGGGTCCTTCCTGGAGAAATGCACTGCGGCTCGGCGGCCCCCGCATGAAATCGCTAGGTGCGGAAATGCGTGATGTGTTTCAGTTTCAGGTTTACAATTTTTGACCGGCCCGGTATGTTAGGCATTCATGACGAAATGGGCATCGGGCTCGGCGATCGCCAAACATCGAGGCCAAACGCCGCAATGGGTCAACCGGAAACTCAAAGGGTCAGGTGTTTCAAAATGTGGCACCAAATTCCACTTTGAACAGGCCAATGCATTCTTAGACACCCACACGGAGTTGAAGAAGAGTCCACGGTTCAAGAAGGACATTCCCGAATTACGGGAATCGCAAATCCGCAAAGAATACGCGCTCGCCCGCATTAAAGAAATCGAAGCCCAACAAAAGGAAGGCTCGGTCGTTTCGGTCGAAGACGCCAAGACCCTGTTTTTCCGCCTTGGCCGGGCGATCCGCGATCACGTCTTAAGCGTGGAAGACCGGTTAGCCGGCCCGATCGCGGCGGAATCCGATTTCCGCACGGTCAAAGCCTTGATTCACCACGAAATGGTCGGCATCTTACGCATCATGGAGACCTTTAAGCTGTAACGTGCAGGCAACCGCCACCCTCCTCGACGCCTTCCAATCCGGGGGCAGCGCCCCCGAAGAGATCCTTCCCAGTGCCTGGGCGGAGAAGTATCGACGCCTCTCCGCGGAAACCTCCAAAGAACAAGGAACCTGGCGCAACGACCGGGCCCCCTTCATGGTCGAGCCGATGGACTGTCTGGCTCCCCAGGATCCCTGTGAGTTCGTGATCGTCCAAAAGCCGGTCCAGGTGGCGGCCTCGGAGTCAATGAATAATGGCATTGGCTATGTGGCGCATATCCTCAGAAAGTCCATGCTCTTGGTCCAACCCACGATTGAGGTGATGGAAACGTATTCAGACCTGCGGATCCAGACCATGATCCGCGATACCCCAGTCTTAGCGGAGCGCGTCTCGGAAAACTCGCGGGATGAAACGAATAAGAAGTTGCTCAAGATGTTCCCCGGGGGCTTCCTCAAAATGGCCGGGGCCAACAGCCCGGCGTCCTTGCGGTCATTACCCCTGGGCTATCTCTTTTGTGACGAGGTGGACGCCTGGCCCCTGGATTGTGGCGGGGAGGGGGCGCCCTTGGATTTGGCCTTGAAACGCACCGACACCTTTGCCGATCGCAAAGTGTGGCTCAGTTCCACGCCGGGGAAAAAGTGACTCCCCAGCGATACCGATGAACTCGTTAATCGAAAATTAGCACCACCTTCCCAGTTGTTGAGCCGGTTGATAGCATCTCATGCGCACGTCTCGCTTCGATCAGGTGAAAACGTTTGGACACCACTGGATGGATTTGACCCTCGGAAAGAAGGGAGAGCAATCGTTTCAAATCGTCTCGGAACCAACTCGGAGACCGCCTCTTGAGCATCTGAATGCTATAAGGCCTCACTCTTTTGTAGGCAGGGATAAGGTTATAGGAAAATGCCCATAACCAGCCGAGGTTGGTAGTCAATATTGCTGATCGGCTCTGCCGTCCTTTCGATGCGGTAGATCCAAACCCATAGCCCACCAGCTGCCCACCTCTTCGAAGCGTCTGAAGCGATCGAATGAGGTGAAATCCACCGATACCGTCGAACACCGCGTCGACCCCATTTGGTTTCATCTCACGGCAGATTTTCACAAAGTCGACCTGCTTGTAGTCGATTGGCACGGCTCCCAGGGCGCGAAGCACTGGATGCTTGCTGTGCGACGCCGTTCCGTACATCTGTAGGCCAGCAAGTCTGCCGAGTTGCAGCAGGGCTGTTCCCACTCCACCAGCGGCGCTGTACACCAGAATCGCCTCTTGAGGTTTTACCCGCGCCGTGCGGTGAAGCATCTGATACGCCGTCACGTAGTTCAGGACGAGGCTGACCGCCTCACAAGGGTCGACCCCCACGGGTACTGGAACGCAGTTCCTTTTCTGGCAGGTAAACAACCTGCGAGTACCCTCCCACAATGGGAAGTGCGGCGACGAGATCTCCCAAGCCCACTCCAGTGACCCCTCCTCCAGTCGCGTCCACCCGACCAACGACGTCCCATCCTGGCGTAAAGGGCGTACGCCTAAAGAGGGACTCCGGATGGAAGCCCTCTCGCATGAAGATATCTGCGAATGAAACGCCTGCGGCGAGTGTTCGGATCCGGACCTCTCCAGGCCCAGGCTCTCGCACGGGAGCTTCAACCAACCTCAGAACCTCCGGCCCACCGTGGCGGGTGATCTCAACGCGAGTGTATTTGAGGCTATCTCCCATTATTGCACACCCAGGGGAGGCAATACCCCCTCTGCCACAACGACTACCTCAAAGTTCGCTCCAACTCTTATCGAAATGTCCATCAGAGTAGGTTAGACTGATTACAGTCTTGGAATTGGGATGGACCAGTTTGGTCGGCCAGTCCGATCTCGGTCATGGCCAGGATTGAATTTTTCTGGCAAGCCCCCCATCATCCTACCACTTCTCGTTGACAGAATTTGCGAAGTGGCGCATAGTTCTTACTTGTACCTCGAAAAACACAACATTTGGCGTGTCTAGTTTGAAGGCTTAACGAATCCACCCCCACCAACCAGCAGAATTAATCATGATTTGGTGCCGGCTGCGTTGCGTAATTGAAACTTCACGACCTCTTCAATACGTTTTCGATCTTATGAAAATAGCATTGACGAATCCTATTCCCTGGAAACGGGAAGCGAGGGTCCGTGCGGAGATAGCTGCGGTGAAGACAAATGAGTAAGTTATTCGGATTCATGGTGCACATCGTGCAAACACCAAGCAAGGAGAATGTTTTTGGCTTTAGCAATACTCCCAACATCGCCAAATGAGTACAGGCTCACAAACAACGCCGCGTCAGGATCTTCTAAATTTGGCGTTGCCGACCAATAGTTCGCCGGACGAACCTTTACAAAGGGACCGTTTGGAGTATTTAAAACGGTGCTCTGGATTGGCACGCTATAATCAACAAGACTAATCAATTCTTTGACCTCCGGCAGCCGCCATTGTTTCCCGTTGAGGGTCAGATTCGTGCAGTAGTCCATGGCCTGCTGCCAGGTGCAAGCATGAGTATTCCCACAGTTCACGGTAGAAGGGCTCCCTGGAGTTTGCTGCCACGACAGGCCCGTCTTGTTGTCGCAGACCTCCCCGGACTTCACCACGAATCGTTGGTCCTCCGTTCCCGCCCCGCAGGCGGACTGGCGATTTGAAACTTTTAATGGAAGACTTTGACTTTCCTGGCCCACTGGATTCAGTGTGGCTTTTCCATCAGCTAAAGGGCTCCCGATTAGCGTTTCTCGTTCGGGTCCATGGGCACTACTTTGAGAGGAAACCAATAGCCCCGTGAATCCGGCTAGAAAGACCAAAACTATGAACACATTGACGACATGTTTTGCAAAATGCATAGGGCCCTCCAGAAGAAAAAATGGATAAATACTTAGTTATAAACACTTATCAGCAGGTTTTCACAGCTGGCATTACAACATAGAATCGCAGAGATATGTCAAGCTTTGACGCTTTTGTTTACAAGTCGAGATTCAGGGTCGTTTGGCTGGAGACATGTTCAAGTAATATTGATGAAGTTTTTCGAAATACGCTCTATACCATCTGTATAGTAAAGCCATCGGCAATGCCTGTTTCTTCAGCACAATTGGAATATAGGTTGTAAGAACACAAGATCGCCTTTTGATCCTGTCATTGATGCCTGCCCCCTTTCGTGCATAGTCGGGCTGCTTTATGACCTTCAAGGCGTGCTCTTTCTGTTTTTTTCGGCTATGGAAAATTGTTTGTCCAACTGCTGAACAGCCCTCTTTTATTTGTCGATTGTTCGGACTTTCATGGCTTCGTTATGCATGGTCGTCATTCACGGCCTCCCCGATTGTTTGCTCTGGTCGCGCTGGAGCACATCGTGTTTCAGCAAAGTGATGTTGTTCCCTAAGCTGCGGCAGAATTTGATCTTTCCTTTGTCGTTGGGTATCCGGAATTACAGAGGTGGCGCACAGGTCAAGTGCCTCCAACCAAGCCGGACATTTCGTGGGGCTGTCGCACGATCCATCATCAGGGAAGAGTTTGGGGCGTTGTTTTATTAAACCGCAACCCACTTGCAGGGTCTCCTTTGCATTGAGGAACGGATGAGGAACGCTTGAAGAGAAGAGACGTTTTTCATGTTGATTCTCAAGG
>JABAOE010015122.1_pt2 | contig 11874 bp, 12 predicted proteins | sample 7062141 | NCBI WGS metagenome assembly JABAOE01 (sample SAMN14538627, study PRJNA623070) | marine sediment metagenome | biome: marine biome [ENVO:00000428]; feature: marine pelagic biome [ENVO:01000023]; material: deep marine sediment [ENVO:00002113] | place: India: Gulf of Khambhat ...
GAGAAATCACGGCAGTTGTGGCTCGACTGGAAACGCCGCATCGACCCGCAGCATTACCTCGACCCGGAAAAACGCTTTCAAGCAGGCGCACAAGCCGGGCTCGATATGGTGGCCGAAGGACTGATCGACGAAAACGACTACTACGGCACGATCAATTGTAACGGCGTCAACTGGCGCGGCGATGTCTGCGGCGTGACGACGACGAGCGGGCTCGCCTGGAAGATCCCCGGGCGCGTCGGCGACTCGCCGATACTCGGTGCCGGACTATACGTCGACAACGAAGTCGGCGCGGCGGGCTCGACAGGGCGCGGTGAGGCCAATCTATACGGGCTGCTTTCCTTCTTTGTCGTCGAGGAAATGCGGCGCGGCAAACACCCCAAGGATGCCGGCCTGGAGGCATTGCGCCGGGTCAAGAAGAACACCATTGAACCACGGCTACTCAATGAACGCGGCATGCCGAATTTCAACCTCAATTTCTACGTCATCAATAATGTCGGCGACTATGCCGGCGTCGGCATGTATGCGCCGGAAGAGCGTTCGCAGTTCTCGGTATGTACGGAAAACGGTGGCAGGTTGGAGCGATTCGAACCATTGCTCGAAGGTTCGGCTTTAGACAGCTAGCTCCCGGCGAATGCTTTGCGAATTCCTTGCAGTCCCTGTTCGAGTCTCGAACGGGGGCAGCCCAGGTTCATACGGAAGAATGGCGCGCCGTCGAGGCCGAATTCCGAGGCTCCGTATAGCCCTACCCCGGCGGCGTCGACCAGTCGCTGCATGATTGCGTCCTCGTTCAGCCCGGTCGCGCGGAAATCGAGCCACGCGAGATAAGTCGCCTCGGCCTCGGTCTTCTTGACCATCGGCACGTGCCCCTCGAGAAACTCGCGGACAAACCGGTGGTTTCCGGCAAGATACTCGATAAGTTCCTCGAGCCAGGCAACGCCGTGCCGGTAGCCGGCGATCATCGCCGCGGCGCCAAACGTGCTGTCATGATTGAGCTGCATCATGTCCAGAAAATCCTGGTACCTGGCACGCAATCCGGCATCGGGAATGACCAGTGTCGCCTGCGGAATCCCTGCCGTGTTGAACGTCTTGTTCGGCGAAATCACCGTGACGGACCGTTCGCCGCCGATGCTGCCGTACGGAATATGGCGGTGCCCCGGCATGACGAGGTCGCAGTGGACTTCGTCGGATACCACCAGCAGGTCCTTTGCTTCGGCGAGCTTCGCAAGGGATTCTAATTCGTCGCGGCTAAACACCCGCCCGGTCGGGTTGTGCGGGCTGCAGAAGATCACCATATTGGTATCGGCCTCGAGCCTGGTCGCCAGGTCGTCCACGTCGAGCGTGTAGCGGCCATTGTGTTCACGCAGCGGATTGCGAATGAGGCGACGTTGGTTCTTTTGGATGATGCCGAGCAGCGGGCCGTAGGTTGGCACCGGGGCCGCAATGGACTGGCCCGGTTCCGTCAGAATCGATACCACGCCGTACATGCCGACGATCGAACTCGGCGGACAGAACATGAACCACTCGGTCGGCACTTCCCACTGGTGGCGTTCACGCAGCCAGTCCTGGATCGATTGCAGGTACTCCTGCGAACGGATGCCGTATCCGAAAACCGGATGACGGCAGCGATCGATAATTGCATCGAGCACGGCGTCCGGTGCCGCAAAGTCCATGTCGGCCACCCAGAACGGCAACAAGTCGCGCTTGCCGAACAGCCGCTCGTTCGCGTCCCATTTATAAGAGTCGGTGCCGCGACGATCGATTTCGCGGTCGAAATCCCAGCTCATACGCTCATCCCCGTGGTCAGTGCGGCGTTACGATGCAAGTTTTTCCGAGCTAATACAACGCTATTCCGCCTGGCGATCCTCGTGGCTTGCATTACGGTGGCAAGACTCGGAGACTTCCATCTGGCCAAGAAAAGCGGCATACCTTAATAAGCAGGCAAGCCGCTGGAAGTCCCCGGGGGTACCGGATGAAGCAAATGCGGGTTGCCATGGCGCTGGCGCTTCTTTTCAGCCTGACTACCGGAGAATCCGCTGTGGCACAGGGTGTCACCCGTTATGTGCGCTACTCGTATGATGCTTCCGTCGCTTACGGCATCCTCGAGGGTGATCAAGTGCGACAGCTCGACGACGCGCCATGGCATGGTGGCGAGGCCACCGGCGCAATCGTTCCTGCCGCTGACGTCACTTTGCTCGCACCCGCCGAACCGAGCAAGGTCATTGCGGTTGGCTATAACTACCTGAGCCACCGCGAAGACATGACACACGAGGAACCGCGGCCGATCCCGGAACATCCGCCGCTGTTTCTCAAGTTGCCGACGGCGATTACCGGGCCCGAAACCGATATCGTCTACCCAAGCGACGCGACTGACCTGCACTACGAAGGGGAACTCGTCGTCGTTATTGGCAAGAAAGCCAGCAAGGTGCCTGCCGAAAAGGCGCATGAGTACATTTTCGGCGTGACTGCCGGCAACGACGTGAGCGAGCGAAACTGGCAGGCCAACGACCTGCAGTGGCTTCGCGCGAAAGCGAGCGACACGTTCGGACCCCTCGGTCCGTCGATTGTCAGAGGATTGAATTACCTCGACCTCGAGGTACAAACACGCTTGAACGGCGAGACCACGCAAAAGCAGAGTTCTCGCGATCATATCCACGACGTTCATGCGATACTCAGCTTTGTCAGTCAGTACGTGACATTGCTCCCTGGCGATGTCATTTACACCGGTACGCCGGGAGCGACGAGTGCGATGAAGCCTGGTGATACCGTAGAAATAGAAGTCGAAGGCGTAGGCATACTGCGGAACCGGGTGGTAGCTCAAAAAAATCAGGGAGAATAGCGATGACTCGAAAGATATATTTGACCGAATGCCTGTTGCTTGCAGTGCTCGCAAGCTGTTTCACCAGCATTGCGCTCGCCCAAAATGATGCGCCCAATCCATACGACACGGTCGAGGGCTGGGCCAAGTTGCTACCTGGCCGCAGCTGGGGTGCGACGAGCGCTGTTTACCCGGCAAACGATGGCAAAAACATCTGGATCGCCGAGCGCTGCGGCGCGAACCTTTGTGTTGGCAGTGACCTGGATCCGATCATGCTATTCGATCAGGACGGCAACGTCCTGAGAAGTTTCGGCAGCGGCATGATCGTCTGGCCTCATGGAATTTTCGTGGATGCGGATGACAATGTCTGGATTACCGATGCCGTGGGGTATGCGCCTGTTCCGGAGGGCGTCGGTCATACGGTGATGAAGTTCAACCCCGATGGCGAATTGTTGATGCAGCTGGGGCAGGAAGGCGTTGCCGGTTCTGGCAATGACGAATTCAACAAGCCGTCGGATGTGCTGGTTGCACCGAACGGCGACATTTTCGTTGCGGATGGGCACGATGCCGGGGGCAATAACCGCATCATGAAATTTGACAAGGACGGCGAATACCTCATGCAGTGGGGCGAGACCGGTAGTGGCCAAGGGCAGTTCAGCGATCCGCACGCGCTTGCCATGGATTCGCAAGGAAGGTTATTTGTCGGAGACCGCGGAAACAGCCGCATTCAGATTTTTAGCCAGGATGGCGAACACATCGCGACATGGACTCAGTTCGGGCGTCCGAGCGGATTGTATATCGACGAGAACGACATTTTGTATTCGGCTGATTCAGAATCGAATGCGCGGCGCAACGCCGGCTGGAAACGTGGGATTCGCGTCGGCAGCGTCAAAGACGGCTTCGTTACCGCCTTCATTCCGGACCCGGAGCCCGACCCGGACAACTCGGGCACCAGTGCTGCCGAGGGCGTTGCCGTTGATGCCGCCGGCAACATCTACGGCGCCGAAGTGGGACCGCGGGCGGTCAAGAAATACGTCAAAAAGTAGTCCGGACAGGCTTCAATTGCTGCTTGTAATCGACTGATTTGGGGCAATATCCAGCATACGGCGGGCCCGGGCATGCTGTGGTATCTGTGGAACCCATGCCTTGGCTGCACGGTCAAAGATGTTAATATTCGCGACCATTGACACTCCCAGGAGAGAACAGGATGAACGATAACGTCAATTATTTGGCGCCAGTATCAGAGCTTTCGGTTGACGACCGCTCGACCTTTATCTGGAAATGCTATGCGCATGTAGTCGGCGCTATCCTCGCTTTCGCAGCGATCGAGGTCTATTTGTTCCAGTCCGGTATCGCTGCCGCGATCACCGAACCCATGGTCAATAACTGGTGGATGGTCCTCGGGGCATTCATCCTCGCTGGCTGGGGCGCCTCGCATGTTGCGCACCGCGTGCAATCGATACAAGCACAATACGCGGCCTTTGCAGTATTCGTTGTCATCGAGGCATTGATATTTGCGCCGATGCTTTTCATCGCATACCTGATGGAGCCCGGCATCATTGACAGTGCCGCAGGCGTGACGATACTCGGTTGCGTCGGCCTGATCGCAACGGCGATGGTGACACGCAAGGATTTTTCATTCCTGCGCGGCATGCTCGTCTGGGTATTCTTTCTCGCGATGGCAGCAATCATCGGCAGCTTGCTATTCGGATTCCAGCTCGGTACCTGGTTCTCGGTGGCCATGATCGGTTTTGCCGGGGCCGCGGTGCTCTACGACACGTCAAACATTATTCACCACTATCCCCAGGACAAGTACGTCGCGGCCTCGATGCAGCTTTTTGCCTCGATCGCCCTGATGTTCTGGTACATCCTGCGACTGTTCATGAGCAGAGACTGAGCCTGGCGAAGCGCTGAACCCGAATGCGGGGACCGGTTACCGGTCCCCGCATTTTTTATGGGCGCCATACTCTGTATACTTCGGCGAACCTTCGCTGGGAACGAATGATGACACTGGCCCTGTTGACTGACCGCCATCACGTCCTGCGGCTTCCTTTTCTCTGTCTCCTTTTCCTCCTGACGTCTCTCCCCGCTGCTACCGCCTTCGCGCAGCAGGAAGAGGAAACCTTCGACCCGATTTCCGTCAACGCGCAGCTCGACGAGATCAGCGAGCAGATAAGCGCCGAGGGCGTTACCACGCAATTCCTGACCGAAGCCAGGGCGTCAGTGGTTGCGATCGATGCAGCAGCTGCGGCTTGCCGCCAGGAAGCGACCGAGGAACGCGAGCGGCTGGAAGCCAGGTACGCACCGCTCGAGGATATTACCGAAGACGTCGCACCGGCAGTTTTCGATCAACGCGTTGAAATACGTCAACTGCTCGACGAAGCGATAGATCGTCAAAGCCGCTGTAGCAGCGTCAAGGATTACACCGAAGCACTGTTGGCACGAATTACGGAAACACAAAACCGGCTGTCGCAACAGTTTCTTTCCAGTCGCGGTGAATCCGTTATCGTGATACTCCGCGAGTTCCCGGAGCGAGCTGCGCAGTGGCCGACGCAATTGCGCAGTTCCGTCGACCTTGACCTCGTACAGGGCGTAACCCCGGCAATCCTGTTCTGGGCGTTGATTGCGGCGGGCCTGATTGGTGCAGGATCCGGCATCTGGTTGAGACATCGTTTCAATGAATGGTATGCGGCTGCCGGCGGCGACGATATGGAGGAGCAGCTCAAGTACCTGTTCCCCAAACCGCTTGCCGAGTATTCTCCGCTATTGCTGTTCGGTTTTGCCTTGTCCGGCATTCTGTATCTCGCGATCGGCAATGATCCGCTGGACCTTGCCGTCGTCAGGATCGCGCTCAGTTTTCTCCTGTTCGGCATCGGTAGCGTATTCATCGACTGGGCAACCGGTCCGCTGTCTCCGGCCGCGCGGATAAAAGGGCTCGTTCCCGACCACGTGCAGCCGCTGCGCCTGCGCCTGCGCTTCTTCCTGCTGACGATGGTGCTGAGTTTCGTATTCCTCGGACAGGAGTGGCTGGCGATTCGTCGTGTCGACCCGGACCTCAGCGGTCGATCGGCGATGATCTTCCTGGTCGCAGTGTCACTGATCTATGTCATCAGTTATCTGGGCCGTATTCCGGGCCTCAGGGGCCGTATTCGCCTGGTCCGTTATGCAGGAGCACTCGCACTCATCGTCGGCATATTCGCTCTGCTGGTCGGCTACCAGAATTTCGCGGGCTACCTGGTGCACGGCGTAACGCGCACCTTGCTGGCGCTGGCGGTACTCTGGATTCTCCTGTGGCTGGCGCAGGTGCTCTTCGATTATCTCGCTGAGGATGAGTCCCCGGGCGCAGCGAAACTCCGATCAAGTCTCGGCGTCTCGGGGCGCGTGTCGCGCACCGGCCTCGGATTCATGCAGCTCGTTGCGGATCTCGTCGTCTGGATCGGGTTCGTCGTCTTCCTGATTTACGTCTGGGACGAGTCGGGTACAACGCTTGACCGACTTCTTGAAATCGCGGTGCTCGGCGGCACCGTCGGCAATATCCAGCTCGTACCAGTCGATATCATCGGCGGCATCCTCGTGTTCGCCGCCCTGCTCGTCCTGATCGGCTGGATGAAGCGGTGGATCGACCGGCGCTGGCTGCAGCATATCGTGATGGAACGCGGCGCACGGGAAGCCCTGATCACGCTGTTCGGCTATGCCGGCTTCATCATTGCGCTGTTGATCGGTCTGACCCAGGCCGGTGTCGATCTCACCGGCCTCGCGGTCGTCAGTGCTGCGCTCGCAGTAGGCATTGGTTTCGGCATGCAGGAGATCGCCAACAATTTCGTATCAGGCCTCATCCTGTTGTTCGAGAGACCGATCCGTGCCGGTGACTTTGTCACCGTCGGTGACGTCGAAGGCTTTATTCGAAGTATTCGCATCCGTGCCACGGAAATCGAAACGCTCGATAACCAGAATGTGCTGGTGCCGAATTCAGAACTTGTTTCCGGACGGGTCACCAACTGGGTGCTGCGAAATACCTTCGGGCGATTGCGGGTCTTTGTCGGCGTTGCCTACGGCTCGGACGTCGAAAAGGTTCGGGAAATCCTCGAAGCCGTGGCCCACGACCATCCGGAGGTGATCACCGACGGCCGCGCACCGGGACCGCGCGCCCTGTTCATGGGCTTCGGAGACAGCTCCCTCGACTTCGAGCTGCGCGTGCGCATTACGCGAATCGACCGCAGGTTCTCGGTGCAGAGCGATCTCAACTTTGCGATCGACAAGGCGTTCAGGGAGGCCGGCGTTACGATTCCGTTCCCGCAACGCGACCTCCACGTTATTTCCTATCCGGAAGAGCAAAAATTGCCTGAAACCCTGCCGGAGAAGAAACGGAAGAAAAAGAAAAAGAAGAAGAGACAAGAAGAAGAGACGGCCCGCAGTGGTATATACGCGCAACCGGATAGCATCACGCGAACCCACCGGGAAGAGATCGAATTACCGCTGGGCATCGACGAGGTCTGGAAGGCAATCACGGAAATCGAGTCGATCAACCAATGGCTCGCGACCGAAGGTGAATTCGCAGCGCATATCGGTGGCAAGTTTGCGCTGGCGCTGCGTGACGAAACCGACATGTCGGGTCGCATCGACGTCTTCCTGCCACCGCGACGAATGCGGCTCGTGCTGGCCGATCGCGAAGGCGAGGAGCCTCTGGCGAGCGGTCCCATGACCGTCGAGCTGTCGCTTGTCGAGCACGAAAATAAAACACGTCTCAGCGTCGCCGTTTCCGGGATTCCGGCGACCGAAGAGTGGGAAGAGGATTACCGGCGCTCGGAGGATCGCTGGCAGAACGGCCTCGTTGAACTGCAGGAACTACTTGCCCGACGGTAGGATGACTTCGACTTCGCCCATGTAGCGGCGCAACGCATCTGGAATGGCGATACTGCCATCCGCTTGCTGGTAATTCTCCATGACGGCAATCAGCGCTCTTCCCGCTGCGACACCGGAGCCATTCAAGGTATGCATGGCTTCGGGCTTTCCGGAATCGGGATTGCGCCAGCGCGCCTGCATGCGGCGTGCCTGGAAGTCGCGGTAGTTGGTGCACGAAGATATCTCGCGGTATGCATTCTGCCCGGGCAGCCAGGCTTCCAGGTCATAGGTCTTGTGCGCGCCGAAGCCGATATCCCCGGAGCAAAGGATCACTTTTCTATAGGGCAGACCGAGCTTTCGCAGGACCACCTCGGCGTGCCCCGTTAGTTCCTCCAGCGCCGCATCGGAATCCTCGGGCCTCACGAGCTGGACCAGCTCCACTTTTTCAAACTGGTGCTGACGAATCATGCCGCGGGTGTCCTTGCCATAGGAGCCCGCCTCCGACCTGAAGCACGGCGTGTGCGCCACATATTTTTTCGGTATATCGGCTGCATCGAGAATGCTTTCGCGTACCAGGTTGGTTACCGGTACCTCGGCGGTCGGGATCAGGAAGAAGGTCGGTTCGCCCGCCGTCTTGAAGAGGTCATCTTCGAATTTCGGCAGCTGGCCGGTACCGACCAGGGCGTCGGATTGAACCAGGTAAGGCACATAAGTTTCCTGGTAGCCGTGCTCGCCGCAATGCACATCGAGCATGAACTGAATCAATGCGCGCTGCAGCCGGGCGAGGTCGCCGTGCATGACCACGAATCTTGATCCGGAAATGCGGCTTGCCGCATCAAAATCGAGGAGTCCCAGCCCGGAACCCAGATCGACATGGTCTCGTGGCTCGAAATCAAATTGCGGGAGATCGCCCCAGGTCAGCACTTCGGTATTATCCGATTCGTCCGAGCCGGTCGGCACATCATCGTGCAGCAGATTGGGCAGCCCCAGCTCGATATCCTGCAAGTCGGTTTGTACCGACTGCAGTTCAGCCTCGGATTGGTCCAACCGGTCCCCGAGTTCCTTGACCGCGGCCAGCAAGGGTTCGACGTCTTCGCCTTGCGCCTTGGCCTTGCCCACGCTCCTGGCACTCTTGTTCTTCTCCGCCCGCAGCGATTCGACATCGACCTGCAGAGATTTACGTTTACTCTCGAGAGCCAGGTAAGCATCCGCATCGAATGCGAAGTTCCTTCGCGCGAGATTCGCGGCAACTTCATGTGCGGATTGTCTCAACAGTTTCGGATCAATCATCTTCCCGGCCTTTGCCTTCCTTGTTGCGTTCCCTCAAGGCAGCCAGCTTCTCGCCAATCTTCAGCTCGAGCCCGCGCGGCACCGGATGATAATACTTACGCTCCGACATGTCCTCGGGAAAATAATTTTCCCCCGCCGCAAAACCGCCCTCCTCGTCATGCGCATAACGATAGTCCTCGCCATAACCGAGCTCTTTCATAAGGCTCGTCGGCGCATTGCGCAGGTGCATCGGCACCTCGAGCGTGCCGAATTCCCTCGCGTCGACAGCAGCGCTTTTTGCCGCAAGGTAAACGGCGTTGCTTTTGGCCGCGCAAGCCAGGTACACGACCGCCTGTGCCAAAGCCAGCTCGCCTTCCGGGCTGCCGAGCCGCTCGAAAGTCTCCCAGGCGTCGAGGCACAGTCGCAACGCTCGCGGATCTGCATTGCCGATGTCCTCCGATGCCACCCGAATGAGGCGCCTCGCGATGTACAGGGGATCACATCCGCCGTCCAGCATGCGCATGAGCCAGTACAGCGATGCATCCGGATCCGAACCCCTGACGGACTTGTGCAAGGCGGAGATCTGGTCGTAGAAATACTCGCCATGCTTGTCGAATCGCCGCCGGCTTCCCTGTACGACGGCTTCGGCAATTGCCTTGTCGATGACGCGCGCGCCGTCCGATTCCGGCGCGAGGTCGGCGGCGAGTTCCAGCAGATTGAGGGCCCGACGCGCATCGCCGTCGGCTGCAAGAACGATCAGTTCGAGCGCAGCATCGTCGCAGCTCACCGATAGCGCGCCCAGACCGGTATCGCTGTCATGGATCGCGCGTTGCACAACTTTGGTCAGTGCCTCTGCTTCGAGCGTCTTCAGCACATATACGCGAGCCCGTGACAGTAAGGCGTTGTTCAGCTCGAAGGAGGGATTTTCCGTCGTCGCGCCGATAAACGTGAGTGTTCCGTCTTCGACAAAAGGCAGAAAAGCGTCCTGCTGGGCCTTGTTGAAACGGTGCACTTCATCGAGAAACAGTATTGTCCCGCGCTGCCGCAGTGTTCGCTGTTCTTTCGCCGCATCGACAGCGGCACGAATATCCTTGACGCCTGCCATTACGGCAGACAGTGCGATGAAGTGCGAATCCGTGCTTGACGCGATCATGCGCGCGAGCGTGGTCTTTCCCGATCCCGGCGGACCCCAGAAGATCATCGAGTGTGTCCGGCCCTCTTCGATGGCCTTGCGCAGCGGTTTTCCTTTCGCCAGCAGGTGTTCCTGGCCAAAAAAACCATCGAGGGATTTTGGGCGTATGCGATCGGCCAGCGGTCGATTCAGTGCATCGCCCCGCTCATTGAGCTCGATATCCTGTGCGAAAAGATCAGCCAATACGGTCTTGCAGCCACTCTTCGAAACGCAGACACCATCCGCCCGCGCCTGCCAGCGCGATTGTCATGCCGACGCCGATGCCGAGCAGATCGGCGACGAGGTCCGTCCACTCTGCGGTTCTGTACGCCACCATGCGTTGTGTCACCTCGATCAGCAAGCCGAATGCGACCAGCCCGACAACGAGGCGCCAGTACGATTGACGAGCGTACTGGCCGGAGAACCAAAGTGCCAGCACCATGAAGGTAGCGCCGTGCAACCATTTATCAGATATGAGAAAAGGTGAATCGGCTTCATTCAGCCGCAACCAGTCAGGCGGCACCAGGGCGAATGCCAGGACCGCCGCCAGCAAGAATATTCCGGCGATTTGCCAGCGCCGTGCATATCTCAAAGACAACATTCAGCGAGCCGCTGTTTCGCGAGTCGCCGGCTGGCCAACGACATCGACATCTTCAGGTGGCGAAAAATCAAAGCGATGCGCTTCGATATCCTCGTTCAGTGAAAGATCAAAAAGCGCAATCAGTGTGGTTTGCCCCAGGTTGTCGGAAAAGATCATGCGGTCGAGTTTTCCATCGCTGAATCCGAGTTCAACCCGGGTAAATCCGTTGTCGGTCGATTTCGGCCGGAGCCGCACCCAGACCGTATTGCGCTCGGTAAAACTACCGATGTAGTCGAAATCATCCAGCACGTTTTGCGACCCGCCGAGCAGCAGCGCCGGGGTACTGGCCAGGAACTTCGCTTGGGGCTTGACCGTCACCTGCTCGAGATCGACGTCGTAACTCCAGACGTTCAGTCCATCCGCAACCAGAATCTGTTCGTAGGGCTCGAGATAGGTCCAGCGAAATTTGCCCGGCTTACTGATCTCGATCGTGCCGCTCGATTTGTCGACAACTATGTTGTCAGCGTCGACAAGTTGTTGTTCGAACCGGCCGGACATCGTTTGTACATTGTCGACGAAATCTTCGATCAGATGCCGTCCCTCGGCCGGCTCTTGACTCCAGGACGCTTTGCCAGCAGCGAGTATCAAAAAGATACCGAGAAACAATCCTTTTCTTCCGCCAATCAATTTCAATCCTCGTTTACTTTTCGCTGGCTGCGGGTACCAGTATCTCGCGCGTGCCGTTAGGCTGTAGCGGCCCGACCAGGCCTGCCTGCTCCATCGTCTCGACCATGCGCGCGGCGCGGTTGTAACCAATCTTCAACCTTCGTTGCACGCCGGAAATGGATGCCTTGCGGGTATCGATCACGATCTGCACTGCCTGGTCATAAAGCGGATCCTGCTCCGCATCNNACCTCCAAACCGGTCAGACCTGGACTTGGACTCGCAGGCGCGCGCAAAATTTCGTCAATATACCGGGGTGAGCCGCTTTTCTTCAGGTTCCGCACGACCTTGTGCACTTCCTCGTCCGCGACAAACGCGCCGTGAACGCGCATCGGCACCGAGGTACCCGGTGGCAGGTAAAGCATGTCACCGTGACCGAGCAGGGTTTCTGCGCCCATCTGATCGAGAATGGTCCGCGAATCGACTTTGGCAGAAACCTGGAACGCAATCCGGCACGGAATATTGGCCTTGATC
>JABAOE010001043.1_pt1 | contig 11873 bp, 14 predicted proteins | sample 7062141 | NCBI WGS metagenome assembly JABAOE01 (sample SAMN14538627, study PRJNA623070) | marine sediment metagenome | biome: marine biome [ENVO:00000428]; feature: marine pelagic biome [ENVO:01000023]; material: deep marine sediment [ENVO:00002113] | place: India: Gulf of Khambhat ...
GATCACCCAGCAATTGGCATGGAACATCGGCACGACCGGCATGATGATGTCGCGACAGGAGAGCCCGAGCATGTCCGGGGCGCTGGCGGCCATGGCGTGCAGCACGTTTGAGCGATGCGAATAGACGACGCCCTTGGGATGGCCGGTGGTGCCGGAGGTGTAACACATGCCGGCGGCGAGGTTTTCATCGAATTCATGCCAGGCGAAATCGTCGTCGGCCGCCGCCAACCAGCTCTCGTAGTCGACGACGTCAAGCGGCGTATCGGGCATGTTGTCAGCGTCGGTCAGGATGACAATAGTTTCGATGGTCTTCAGCTGGTCGCGGATCGCCTCGACAAGCGGCACGAAAGTCAGATCGACGAACAGGATGCGATCTTCGGCATGGTTGATGATCCAGGCGATCTGTTCAGGAAACAGCCGCGGATTGACCGTGTGGTAGATGGCGCCGATGCCCAGCAGGCCGAACCACAGCTCCAGATGACGCCAGGTATTCCAGGCAAGCGTGGCCACCCGATCGCCGCTTCGCACGCCGATGGCGTCAAGGCGCTTGGCGCAGGTCAAGGCGCGTTGCCGAACGGCGCGCCAGGTGGTGCGGTGAACCGGACCCTCAACGGAGCGCGAGACGATCTCCCGACCGCCGTGATAGGTCGCCGCGTGGTCGATTAGCTTGTGGCACAGAAGCGGCCAGTCCTGCATCAGACCGCGCATGGCCGTTCCCCCGGTCGTTCTTCCTGGCACCTTGTCGACTTTATGAAACAGAAAGGGGAGCCGTGCGCCAGAAAAAACCAGAATTCGAACCAAGTCTTGCCGCAAGCCGGCAATAACATCCGGCCATGGCATCGACGGGCACAGCCGAAAACGGCTCAAAAAGGCGGATGAATTTCGGCCGCAAGAAGGCCGCCGGCAAGTCGGCGGGGCGGCGGCGCAACGGCGAAATCGCCGCCGCCGGCAAGGCCAACGACGACGACCTGGCTCTGCCGCGCCTGGAATTTGAGATGGCGCTGGAGATCGCCGGCTCGGAGGACGAGAACTGGACCGCGGCCGTGCGCGAAGCCGCCGAGGCCGCCGGCGGCGACCTGCTGTTCGTGCTGCCCTGCGCCACAGACAGCCAGGCAGCGGACGGCGGTTTGCCAGCCGGCGCCAGCCCCGTGGAAAACGCTATGGTCCGGCTCGTGGAGGACGGCGAAAGCCGCCTGCTGCTCGTGCGGTCCGGCGCGGCGGGACTTCATCTGGTGGAGGAGGATGCCATCGATGCTGAACTTATACGGTTCGCGCGCGCCTCCATCGACGTTCTGGAGCGGCTTGGAGCCGACAAGCGCGTCGTTGCGCCCCTAGCAACGGCGGTCAGCCATTGAGCCGGGCCGCGACGCGGTAAATTCCGGTTACCGGCAGCCTGCCATAAACCCGGTTTGCGCCATCATTCATTAATCGGCTGTTCAGTTTGCAGCGCGATACTGGTGCCATCGACGCGAATGGCAAGACCTGGGGAAACCCGATGGCAGAGGTCAAGAAACCGGAATCAAGAGCCACCCGGCCGGCGAATTACGGCACGCTGCTTGCCGGGCATGACACGAGGCTCGGCATTGCCGCCGTGAAGGCGGCCGCGGCCGCCAGTCCGCGCGGCAGGACGCATCCGCCGGCGCAGCACACGGTCCGGCCCCGGGCCACGCCGATCAGGCATTAGGACCGGCGGCGATCTAGAGCCGGGCCGCCAAGCCGGCGGCGAGGCTCCACATGATCACGCCAATGGCGATATCGAATGCCTGCCAGGCGCGGCGCGATGCAAAGACCGGCGCCAGTCTACGGGCACCAAAGCCAAGCCCGAAAAACCAGACAAACGACGCCAGCGCGGCGCCCGCCCCGAATGCGAAGCGGGCCGCGCCGGCATAGCTCGCCGACAACGCGCCGACCAGCACCACGGTGTCAAGATAGACGTGCGGATTGAGAAAGGTGAAAGCGAGGCAGGCCGCCATAGCGCCGGCGAGACCGGCCGGTTTTTCCACCGCCGCCTCCAGTCCGCCGGTGAAAAAGGCCCGCCGGAACGCCAGCAGCCCATAGACCAGGAGAAAGCCGGCCCCGCCGATTGTCGCCGCCTGGATCATCAGCGGCGAAGCGGAGATCAGCGTTGCCAGGCCGCCGATGCCGACGGCAATCAGAACGGCGTCAGACAGGCTGCAAGTCAGGCAGATGACAAAGACATGCGAGCGGGCGAGCCCCTGCCTGAGAACAAAAGCGTTCTGCGCGCCGATCGCAATGATCAGGCTGGCGCCGAGTAGGAAGCCGTTGATGGCCGCGCCGGTCACGGCTCAGGTCGTGGTCACGCCAGCCAGCGCTCCAGGCGCCGGACGCCATCGGCAATGGCCTCGTTGGTGCCGGAAAAGGAGAAGCGCACATAAAGATGGCCGCGCGTCTGATCGAAATCAGCGCCCGGCGTCGCCGCCACGCCGGCCTCGTTCAGCATGCGGCGGCAGAACTCCGTGGAATCGTTGGTGAAACGGGCCGCCGATGCATAGACGTAGAAGGCGCCGTCGACCGGCAGCAATTCGTCGAAGCCGATGGCCGGAAGGCGGTCCAAAAGCAAAGCCCTGTTGCGGGCATAGCTGGCCTTGATGGCCTCCAGCTCGCCGGTGGCGTCAAATGCCGCAATCGCCGCATGCTGGGAAAGCTCGGGGACGGAGATATAGAGCGACTGCGACAGACGCTCAAACGGCCGCACGAGGTTGTCAGGCAGGACCAGCCAGCCGACCCGCCAGCCGGTCATGCAGTAATATTTGGAGAACGAATTGACGATGATCGCCTCGTCGGTGAAGCGCAGCATCGTTTCGGCCCGACTGTCATAGACCAGGTGATGGTAGATCTCGTCGGAGATGAAACGGATGCCGGCCCGGCCGCAATAGTCGGCAAAGGCGGCCAGCACGGCCGCGTCGGTCATGGTGCCGGTCGGGTTGGCCGGACTGGCGACCAAAACGCCGTCGATCGGCCGGCGCCTGTGGGCGTCGGCGACATGGTCCGGCGTCAGCGCCCAGCGGGTTTCGGGACCGACGGCGATCTCGACGGCCTCAAGGCCGAGAGCGGCGAGGATATTGCGATAGGCGGGATAGCCGGGGCTGGCCAAGGCGATGCGGGCACCGGGATCGAAGGCACCGAGAAATGACAGATTGAAGCCGGCCGACGATCCCGTGGTAATCATGATCCGCGAAGCCGGCACGTCGAGATCATAGGCCTCGCCGTAATGGCGGGCGATGCGGTCGCGCAGCGCCCGCACGCCAAGCGCCTCGGTGTAGGCGATGCGCCCGGTCCGCAGGCGCGCCAAGGCCGCGTCGATGACCGGCTGCGGCGCGGAGGCGCCGGGCTGGCCCACCTCCATGTGCACGATATCGCGTCCGGCCGCCTCCAGATCGGCGGCGGCCGTCATGACATCCATGACAATGAACGGCTCGACAGCGCTGCGGCGGGACGGCGTCAGGCGCCCGTTTTTGCCGGCTTGCGTATCCATTTGCCCTTCCCCGGCCACAATTGGCCTCTTGGTAGCGGTTTGACCGGCCCCGGCGGGCCGCTTAGTTTCGCCGTCTGATCCGGAATCGCGATAGTGCCGATGCCAACCATACCATTGCCGATCACCGACGGCCGCCGGCTGACTAGCAGTTTCGCCGGCCGGCTGCAAAGCCGTCCCTGCCGCCTGCCGCGGCTTGCCGGCGTGGCGGTGCTGAGCGCCGGCCTGGTGTTTGCCGCGCCGCCGGCGGACGCCCAGAACCGCAAGCTCAAAGTCATCCGCGATGCTGAAATCGAAGCGCTTTTGCGGGACTATGCGCGGCCGATCTTCAAGGCCGCCGGCATCGGCTCGCGCGGCGCGGAGATCATCCTTGTTCAGGACCGGGCATTCAACGCCTTCGTGGCCAGCGGCAACCGGATATTCATCAATACCGGCACGCTTCTGACGGCCAAGACGCCGAATGAGGTGATCGGCGTGCTGGCCCACGAAGTCGGCCATCTGGCCGGCGGGCATCTGCAAGGCCTGCGCAACGAGGTGGCGCGGGCCCAGGCGATCGGGATCCTTGCCACCTTGCTTGGCGCCGGCGGCGTCGCCGCCGGCGTCGCCAGCGGCTCCTCGTCGGGCGCACGCGTCGGCGCGGCGGCGGCAAGCATAGGCCCCGGCATCGCCCAGCGCACCCTGCTGAGCTATCGTCGCACCCAGGAATCGGCCGCCGACAGCGCCGCGCTAAGCTATCTAAACGCAACCGGGCAGTCGGCGCGCGGCATGCTGGTCACCTTCCGGCGGTTCGCCGATCAGGCATTGATTTCCAAACAATATGTCGATCCCTATGTGCTCTCGCATCCAATGCCTAATGAGCGCATCTCGCAACTTGAAAGACTGGCGAAAAAAAGTCCCTATTTTGAGAAAAACGACCCGGCGCAGCTGCAGCTTCGTCACGACCTCATGCGCGCCAAGATCGCCGGCTTCATCGAGGCGCCGGGGCGGGTCCAGCGCCGCTTTCCGAAATCCGACAAGGGCCTTGCTGCCGATTATGCCCGCGCCGTCGTCGCGTATCGCACCGGCAGTCTGCCTTCGGCCCTCAGACGCATAGACGGGCTGATCAGCCGCTCGCCGAGCTATTCCTATTTTTACGAACTGAAAGGCCAGGCGCTACTGGAGGCGGGCAAGGCGCAAGCGGCGATCGCGCCACTGCGCAAAGCGGCATCGCTGGCGCCAAGCCCTGGCCTGATCCGCATCATGCTCGGCCATGCGCTGCTGCAGACCGGCAAGGCCGGAAATCTCAAGGACGCCATCGGCAACCTGAAAGCCGGGCTTGCCGAAGAGCCGCTGGCGGCGATCGGCTATCGGCATCTGTCGACAGCCTATGCCCGGCAGGGGCGGATCGCCGAGGCGGAAGTCGCCACTGCCCAGGGCCTGTTGATCGAAGGCGACGTCAAAGCGGCGCAGAACTACGCCAAGCGGGCTCAAGCAAAATTGAAACGCGGCACGCCGGCATGGCTGCAAGCCGACGACATAATCGCCTATAAGCTTCCTAAAAACCGGTAGATCGATGGCCGGCTGAGACCGGTATCGGTTGTCGCCAGAATTGATGAAGAGGACCTGTCATGTTCCTTGCTTTGGCGCGAATCCTGGCGTCAGCGCTGCTTGCGGCCTTGCTGGCGGCAAACCCGGCGCGCGCGGAAATGAACGCCCAGGACAAGCGCGAGATCGAACGGATCGTTCGCAACTATATTCTGCAAAACCCCGAAATCATCGAAAAGGCCCTGATTGCGCTTGACGTGCAGCGGCGCGAGGCGGCGGCGGCCGAGCAGGCCGCCAAGATCAGCGCATTGAAGGAGACGATCCTCAATTCGCGGCACCAGGCGGTCATGGGCAATCCGGATGGCCGGGTCACGCTGGTTGAGTTCTTCGACTACAATTGCGGCTACTGCAAACGGGCGATGAGCGATCTGCTGGCGCTGATGGAAAGCAATCCGGAACTGCGCGTCGTCATGAAGGAATTTCCGATCCTGTCTGAAGGATCGGTGGAAGCGGCGCGCATTTCCATTGCCGTCAAGGACCTCAGCCCGGAGCTTTACAGGGACTATCACCTTGAACTTCTCGGCCGCGGCGGGCAGGCCAACCAGCAAAAGGCGATGGCGATCGCCAGGGAGCTGGGCCTTGACACGGATGCCGTGAGGACGGCGGCGAACGGCGGCTCGGTCACCGACAACCTTCAGGAGGTCCGGCAGCTCGCCGAGGCGCTCGGCATTTCCGGCACGCCGACCTATATCGTCGGCGATGAGCTGATCGCCGGCGCTGTAGGCTTCGACCAGTTGCAGGCCACAATCCTGGACGCTGCGGCAAAATGCGCTGAACAGGCCGTGTGCTGAACCGCGTCAGCGGGGCATTAAGCCTTTTCTTCACCGCCGGCGCGGGGTATTGCAGCCACTGGACAGCGGTTGATTGGCACGATGAAGGCATTTTTGCTGCAAATGTTCACGTGGTGGAACGGCCAGACCCCGGGCACATGGTTCTACACCTGGCGCAAGGGCGAGCTGATCGGCGAGGATTCCTTCGGCAACCGCTACTATCGCCAGCGCAACGGCCAGCGGCGCTGGGTGATCTATAATGGCCTTGCCGATGCCTCACGCATCCCGCCGGGCTGGCATGGCTGGATCCATTACCGCACCGACATTCCGCCAACCGACGAGAGCTACACGCCGAAGGACTGGCAGAAGCCGCATCAGCCGAACCTCACCGGCTCAGCCCTGGCCTATCGGCCGAAGGGGTCGTCGCTGACGCCGGAGCATCGGCCGGAAGTGACCGGCGACTACGACGCCTGGTCGCCGTGAGACGATGAGCGCCGGCAAAATCCGGACCAACGCGAAGCAGCGCTGGTCTGCCGACACCTATGAGGAGAATGTGCGATTCGTCTCCGATCTGGGCGCCGGCGTTCTGGAATGGCTCGATCCCAAAGCGGGGGAACGGATTCTCGATCTGGGCTGCGGCGACGGTGTGCTGACCGTCAAGCTCATGGAGAAGGGTGCAACGGTCGTCGGCGCGGACGTCAGCGAGGAGTTCATCCAGGCGGCGCGCGAAAAAGGCATCGACGCCCAGCTGATCGATGGCCAGGTGCTGGCGTTTGAGAAGGAATTCGACGCCGTCTTCTCCAATGCCGCCCTGCACTGGATGACCCGGCCGGAAGCGGTGATCGCCGGCGTCGCCCGCGCCCTCAAGCCAGGCGGCCGGTTTGTCGCGGAATTCGGCGGATTCGGCAATGTCGCGGCATTCTGCGCCGCGATGCGGGCGGTCGGCGAGGCGATGGGCGCCGAAACCGTGGTCGACGAGCCGTGGTTTTTCCCGACCGAAGAGCAATATTGCAGCTTGCTGGAGGCGGCGGGATTCGCCGTCGACCGGATCGTGCGGTTCGCCCGCCCGACGCCGTTGCNNGCCGACCGGCGCGCGCGGCTGGCTGGAGATCATGCGGGCGCCGTTCTTCGACCAGTTCGGCGAACGGCGCGAGGAAGCGCTCGAAAAGGTGATTCGGGCGATTGAGCCGTCGCTGCGCGATCATTCAGGCCAGTGGTTCGCCGATTATGTCCGCCTTCGTTTCGCCGCAAGGCTTGCGCCATAACGGCACGCCTTTCTAATCCCGGGACATCGTCGATGCGCAGCATCCTGACATTCATCGTCACAATCGTGCTGGCCGGCCCGGCGCTGGCGGCGCCGGTCGCCAATCCGGTCGCCGTCTTTTCCGGTCTCGACAAGATCACAGGACGGATCATCACCTTCGATGTGCTGATCGACGAGACGGTGCAGTTCGGCGCGCTTCAGGTGACGCCACGGGTCTGCAATACCAGACCGCCGACGGAGCCGGCGCAGACAACGGTGTTTGTCGAGGTCGACGAGATCACGCTGCAAAACGAAATCCGGCGGCTGTTCACCGGCTGGATGTTTGCCGCCAGTCCCGGCCTCAGCGCCATTGAGCATCCGGTCTATGACGTGTGGCTGGTCGACTGCAAGGCGGAGATCACCGCCGCCCCGGAAGGCGGCGGCGAAGCGGCATCGTCTGAGGCGCAATAAAAGTCGGCGGGCTGCCGGAGCGCTTCGGCAAGCAGCGCCAGATAGCGCCGGCGCGGCACCTCAACGGCGCCGAAGCGGGCCAGATGCTCGGTCAGAAACTGGGTGTCGAGAAGCCGGAAGCCGTTGCGCCTGAGCCGCGCCACCAGATGCACCAGCGCGACCTTGGAGGCGTCGGTCTCCTCCGAAAACATGCTTTCGCCGAAAAACGCGCCGGCGAGATGCACGCCATAGAGGCCGCCAACCAGCCGGTCGCCGCGCCAGGCCTCCACGGTATGGACATGGCCGGCTTTAAAAAGCGTCGTATAAAGGCGGCGGATCTCGCTGTTGATCCAGGTCGAGGCGCGGCGTGGGCGGCGCGCCGCACAGCCGGCAATCACCGCGTCAAAATCGCTGTCGATACGGATATCGAATTTGTCGGCCCGCACGGTCCGCGCCAGCCGCCGGGGCACATGAAAGCCATCCAGCGGTAGGATGCCGCGGTTTGCCGGCTCCACCCAGTAGAGGTGGGGCCGCGTCGGCCATCGGAAAGATGCCGCAGGCATAGGCCTGAAGCAGCAGTTCGGGGGTGATGACGGGTTCGCTCCCGTGCACGGATAAACTCCATTTGCGCCCCGCTGCCGCCGGTTGCGACCGCCGACATCAGGCGCCCGGCATCACGCCGTTTGCGGCTCGCTTACGGGGCCATGCAGGGTCACCAGCACGATCTCAGGCGGCACCCGGAAGCGGATCGGCGCGATCGAGCAGCCTAGGCCGCCGGAGACGACCATCTGCCGGCCGGCCTCCTCAATATGGCCATAGGCATAGCGTTCGCCAAACCGCGACGGCACGACCGGCCGGCCAAGCACCGGCAGATAGACCTGGCCGCCATGGGTGTGGCCGGCAAAGGTGACAGCGTAGCGCGCCGGAACCTGCGGAAAGATGTCCGGCTCGTGGACCATCAGGATGGCCGGCGCGTCATCGCTCAGCGCCGCCGTCGTCCTGTCCAGATCATCGACCCCCCGGAAACCGCCGCCGCGCAGCGGAATGGCCAGCTGATCGCCGAGACCGGCAATCCACACCGGCGCGCCCTTGTGATTCAGCCTGACGGCGTCGTTCTCCAGCACCCGGATATTGGCGGCAATCAGGGCCTGGCGTATGCCTTCGACATCGCTCCACCAGTCATGGTTGCCCAGTACCGAAAGAACGCCAAGCGGCGCCTTCAGACCGGCGAGAACCGGACTCCATTCATTGGCGCCGACCTGGCCGGTGCGGAACCGCCGCATGCCGGCGGTGAAGTCGCCGAGCAGCAGCACGATATCGGGCCGCAGCGCATTGGTGCGGCTGACGATCTCGACGATCCGCGGCACCGGCATCCATGGCCGGCAGGCATGGATATCGGCGAGGATGGCGATGCGCATAGGAGCACGGCCGGCCCAGGCGTCCACGGCCAGGTGATAATCCGCCACCCTTAGCCGGAACCGCGGCTCAACGCCGACGGCATAGGCAGCACCGGAGGCGCCGGCGGCAAACAGCCCGAGACAGGCGCGCAGGAATGCGCGGCGTGACAACATCGTCCTATTGCGCCTTTTTTCTCGCCAGATATTCCTCCAGCCAGCGGATGTCATACATGCCGTTGGCGATATCGGGATCGGCGACGAGATCGCGGAACAGCGGTAACGTCGTCTCGATACCGTCGACCACAAATTCGTCGAGAGCGCGGCGCAGACGCATCAGACATTCCACGCGGGTGCGACCGTGGACGATCAGCTTGGCGATCAGGCTGTCGTAATGCGGCGGAACCTTGTAGCCCTGATAGACGCCTGAATCGACCCGCACGCCAAGCCCGCCGGGCGGATGGAAATAGGTGATGCGGCCCGGCGAGGGTGCGAATGTCTCGGGATTTTCCGCATTGATCCGACACTCAATGGCGTGGCCGGCGAAGGTCACGTCGTCCTGGGAAATGGACAAGGGCGAGCCGGAGGCGACGCGCAATTGCTCCACGACGAGATCGATGTCGGTGATGGCCTCGGTCACCGGATGCTCGACCTGCAGGCGGGTGTTCATCTCGATGAAATAGAACTCGCCGTCCTCGTAGAGGAACTCGACCGTGCCGGCGCCGCGATAGCCGAGATCGGCAATGGCCGTGGCGACGGTGTCGCCAATCCTTGCGCGTTCCGCCTCGTTGAGCGCCGGCGATGGCGCCTCTTCCCAGACCTTCTGGTGGCGGCGCTGCAGCGAGCAGTCGCGCTCGCCCAGATGCACGGCGTTGCCGTGGCCGTCGCCGAGCACCTGGATCTCGATGTGGCGCGGGTGCGCCAGATATTTCTCAATATACATGGCATCATCGCCGAACGCCGCCTTGGCCTCAGCCCGCGCCGTCGCCATGGCCTTGGCAAGCTCGTCGGCCGTTTCGGCAACCTTCATGCCGCGGCCGCCGCCGCCGGCCGCCGCCTTGATGAGAACCGGATAGCCGATTTCAGCGGCGATGGCGGCGGCTTCGTCGGGCTTCACGGCGCCGTCGGATCCCGGCACGACCGGAATGCCGAGCTTCTTCACCGTCTCCTTGGCGGCGATCTTGTCACCCATGAGGCGAATGTGCTCGGCGGAGGGGCCGATGAAGGTGATGTCATGGGCGGCCAGGATGTCGGCAAAGCGGGCATTCTCCGACAGAAAGCCGTAACCGGGATGCACCGCATCGGCGCCGGTGATCTCGCAGGCGGAGACAATGCTTGGAATGTTCAGATAGCTTTCGGCTGCCGAGGCCGGGCCGATGCAGACGCTTTCATCGGCAAGGCGGACATGCATGGCGTCGTCATCGGCGGTGGAGTGGACAGCAACGGTTTCCACGCCCAGCTCCTTGCAGGCGCGCAGGATGCGCAAGGCGATTTCCCCGCGATTGGCAATCAGCACCTTGGAAAACATGGCCGCGATTCCGCTTCCGGCGTCGTGGGGTCCGGGACCCGACTATTCGATGATCATCAGCGGCTCGCCGAATTCCACGGGCTGGCCGTCTTCCACGAGGATCGCCGTCACCGTGCCAGCATGCGGCGCGGCCACCTCGTTCATGTGCTTCATGGCCTCCACGATCAACACCGTCTGACCCGCCCTGACGGTATCGCCGACATGGACAAAGGCGCGGGCGCCAGGCTCGGGCGCCAGATAGGCGGTGCCGACCATGGGCGAGGGCACGGCGCCGGGATGCCGGGCCATATCGACCGGCGTTTCCGCCGCTTCGGCGGGTGCGGCCGGCGTGGCCGGCTGTGCTGGTCCGGCGGCTTGAGGCTCATGGCCGACGGCAGCATGAGCGGCGGGCGCACCGGCAACGGTGCGCGACACGCGAATGCGGAAATCGTCCTGCTCGACCTCGATCTCGGCAAGGTCGACCTCCTTCAACAGCGCGGCGAGATCGCGGATGAGGGCTTTGTCGATCGTGCGTTTTTTCTCACCCATGATCCCGCTCCGTTGTCAGGTCGACAGGTCGGCAAGCGCGTCGATTGCCAGGCAATAGGAATAGGCGCCAAAGCCGAAGATGACGCCGCGGGCAACCGGCGACAATGTGGAGTGGTGGCGGAACGGCTCGCGCGCCGAAATATTCGACAGATGCACCTCAACGACCGGCGCGGCAACCGACCTCACGGCATCGTGCAGGGCGATCGATGTATGGGCAAAGGCGCCGGCATTGAGCACAATGCCGTGACTGTCACCGGCTTCCTGAAGCCAGTCGATAAGCTGGCCCTCGTGATTCGATTGCCGGAAAACCATCGCGAAGCCGCGCGCCTTGGCCCGCTCGCCGGCCAGCCGTTCAATGTCGGCCAGCGACAGGTCGCCGTAGATACCCGGCTCGCGCTGGCCGAGGAGATTGAGGTTCGGTCCGTTCAGGATGTGGATTGTCGGCGCCATCGGCCTCGCTCGCCCGCATCTCAAATATCAAGGCCGGCGCGCGCCGGTGTCCCGCCGTCTTATAGGGTCGTTTTGCCGGTCGCGCAAAGCCCATCAAATGCCGAATCGGGGCGAACCAGACCGGGCCAAGCGCCGACATCGAAAAGTCACCGGTTTTTCCGCATTCCTCAAACCGCCCGACACCTCGCAGGTCGCCCAAAAGACATGCGATTGCCGGTTCAGCGCTTGACGCGCCGAATTGGCTGTGAGTAGCCTTCGAATCTGTTGCCGCTGCCTTGCCGGCCTCCGGCGGGTGGCAATTGTGGCGTCAGTTCAACAGCGTTTCAGCAAACAGTGCCTGACGGCAATCGGGGCGCGACCAGACCGGCGGGTCGCGAAAGGGCCGGTTCGTGGCAAAGCTGCAGGACACAATATATAGTAGTTTTAACCTGTG
>JABAOE010005758.1_pt1 | contig 11870 bp, 7 predicted proteins | sample 7062141 | NCBI WGS metagenome assembly JABAOE01 (sample SAMN14538627, study PRJNA623070) | marine sediment metagenome | biome: marine biome [ENVO:00000428]; feature: marine pelagic biome [ENVO:01000023]; material: deep marine sediment [ENVO:00002113] | place: India: Gulf of Khambhat ...
GCAACACCGGCATGCCGCCGAAAACCGCCGCCTCCAGCACGCCGCAGGCGTCCTCCGCAAAGCGCAGCGGCGGCACCACGAAACAACTGGAAGTGGAGACGAAGGGTCGCGCCCGCCAGGCTGCCTCGCCGCCGGCGACCATGTGCAGCATGGCCAGCGTCGGTCCGACGTTTTCGGCATTCACGAAGCTGGTGCCGACATGTTTTCGGGTGCCGGCGATTGCCGCGTAGACGGTGTTGACGTCAAGCTCCAGATCGCTGGCAATGTCGCGCGCCACCATCGGCCGCTGGAAAAAGTGGATATTGTCGAGAGTCTCCACGATCCGCGCCGCATGGTAGAGGTCGAGCAGCGTCGATTCGTGGTAGCTGCGGCTTTCCAGATCGATGAGATGCACCGCCGCGCCGGCCGTACCATAATGGGTGCTGGCGCCGGCAAGCCGCATGTCGAAGGCCGGATCCTGGGCGAAAATCGTGATGTCGCGGGTCGCCGCGGCGATAACGTCTTCCACCAGCGCGCGCGGAAATCTGAGCCGGCCGTCGTCGCCCATTGTGGCGCCGCGCGCCGTGCAGGCTTCAATGCAGGTCGGGATCGCCTGGGCCAGGCCGATCTGCTCCAGCACGGTGAGAACCGCTTCGTGAATGCGGGCGATGTCGGCCTGGGTCAGCGGCAGATAGCGGCCGCTGGCAAGACCGCCGCGCACCGGTTTGATGCCGTCGGCCAGCGGCGCGGCCCTCAACGCCTGGCGCGCCTGGCGCCCGCCGCGGCGACCGGAACCCTGACCGGCAGCGTCCCTTGCTCCTCCCGCTCCCCGTTCTACCGGTGCCGACATGTGCACCCTCCTCAGAGCCCGGTCCTGATTGGCTAGATTTTCGGCCTTTCCGCCTTGGGGTCGTAAAGCGGTCTCAGGCTCGCCGTTGCGGCAATTCGCGTTCCGGCGACCTCGATTTCAAAGGCGGAGCTTAGGATATCGTCCGGCGTCTCGCCGGTCTCGCAGGCGACATAACCAAGGCCGATTGCGGCACCCAGATGATGGCCGTAATTGCCCGACGTCAGATAGCCGGCGAGCGCGCCGTCGCGCCAGATCGGCTCGGCGTGGTAAAGCAGCGGTTCGGGATCATCCAGCTTGAACTGCAAAAGCCGCTTCGACAGCCCGCTCTGCTTCTTTTTCAGCACCGCCTCGCGGCCGATGAAATCGCCAAACCGCGACGCCGGCTTGTCGACCTTCACGGCAAAGCCGAGGCCGGCTTCCAGCACGTGATCCTCGTCGGAAATATCGTGGCCGAAATGGCGGAAGGCTTTTTCGATGCGGCACGAGTCGAGCACATGCATGCCGCACAGCCTCAGCCCGTGCGGCTCGCCGGCTTCCAGGATCGTATCGAAGACATGTCGCGCCATCTCCGTCGGCACATAGATTTCCCAGCCGAGCTCGCCGACATAGGAGATGCGATGCGCCCGGGCGAGCGCCATGCCGATCTCCATCTGCCGCGCGCTGGCAAAGGCAAAGGCGTCGTTGGAAAGGTCCGTCGACGTCAGCGGCTGCAGCAGCGCCCGGGCATTCGGCCCCATCACCGACAGGCAGGCTTCGGCGCTGGTGACGTCGGTGACGATGCAATGCGCCCCGGCCGGAATGCGGTGTCTCAGCCAGGCCAGGTCGCGCACCGCGCTGGCCGCCGCCGAAACCACCAGGAACGCCGTCTCCGACAGCCGCGTGACGGTCAGATCGGCCTCAATGCCGCCGCGCCCGTTCAGCCACTGCGTATAGACGACGCGCCCCGGCTCCACCGCCACATTGTTGGCCGAGATCATTTGCAGCACCGCCTCCGCGTCGCGCCCTTCCACGCGGTATTTGGCGAACGAGGTCATGTCGAACAGGCCGACGGCCTGGCGCACCGCCCTGTGCTCCGCGCCGGCATAGTCGAACCAGTTCTGCCGGCCCCAGCTGTAGCGGTATTGCGGCTTTACGCCTTTCGCCAGATCGTCGGCCGGGACGAACCAGTTCGGTCGCTCCCAGCCGGCGACCTCGCCGAAACAGGCGCCGCGTTCGGCCAGCCTTTCATGCAGCGGCGAGGTGCGGATGCCGCGCGCCGTGGCGAATTGCCGGTACGGAAAATGGTCGGCATAAAGCAGGCCGAGGGTCTCCGTCACCCGTTCTTCCAGGTAGCGCGCATTGTTCTGGAACGGCTGCATGCGGCGGATATCGACGTCCCACAGGTCCTCCTGCGGTTCGCCGGCGACCATCCATTCGGCCAGCGCCTTGCCGGCGCCCGGCGCCGTTTGCACGCCGATGGAATTGAACCCGGCGGCGACGAAAAAGTTTTTCAGGTTCGGCGCTTCGCCGAGCTGGAACCGGTCATCGGGCGTGAAGCTTTCCGGCCCGTTGAAAAAGGTGTGGATGCCGGCGCTCTCAAGGACCGGCATGCGCGCCACCGCCATTTCCAGGATCGGCGCGAAGTGGTCGAAATCATCTGGCAGCTGATCGAAACAGAAATCCTCCGGGATGCCGGCCTGGCCCCACGGCTTGGCCACCGGTTCGAAGGCGCCGAGCAGCATCTTGCCGGCATCTTCCTTGTAATAGGCGCATTCGTCGGGCACCCGCGTCGACGGCAGGTCGCGCGGCAGGTCGGTGATTGCCTCGGTAACGATGTAAAAATGCTCGCAGGCATGCAGCGGCACATCGACCCCGGCGAGCTGGCCGACCGCGCGGCCCCACATGCCGCCGCAATTGACGACAAAATCGGCGGCGATCGATGCCGGCGCGCCGTCCTGTTCGCAGATGACACCGGTGACCCGGCCGTTCCTGCGGCCGATGCCGGTCACCTTGACCCCCTCAAGAATTCGCACGCCGTGCATGCGCGCGCCCTTGGCCAGCGCCTGGGTGATATTGGCGGGATCGGCCTGGCCGTCCTTGGGGATGAACACCNNGAACACCGCCCCGCGCGCGTCGCTCAGGTTCAGAAACGGATTGAGCTTTGCCGCCTCGGCAAGCGATATCTCCTCAACCTCGACATCGAAGGCGCGGGCCATGGAGGCGCCGCGCTTCAACTCCTCCAGACGCTCATCGCTCAGCGCGATGCTCAGCGAGCCGGTCTGCTTGAAGCCGGTCGCCACGCCGGTTTCCGCTTCCAGCGCCGTGATGAGATCGGGCCCGTATTTGGCCAGCCGCGTCAGGTTATGCGTGGCGCGCAGCTGCGTGATCAGCCCCGCCGCGTGCCAGGTGGTGCCGCAGGTGAGCTGCTTGCGCTCCAGCAGAACGACGTCGGACCAGCCGAGCTTGGCCAGGTGGTAGGCGACAGAGCAGCCGACGGCGCCGCCGCCGATGATCACCGCGCGCGCCTGTTCGGGAAGATTTGCCATCGCCCCGGCCTTGCCCTTTGCGCCGCTCGTCGCGCTTACGCCGCGATTGCCTCGTCCGGCGCCAGGAAATCCTTGCCCAGCGCCTCGGCCACGGCGGCATGGGTGATCCGCCCGGCCTGGATATTGAGGCCGTTTTTCAGGTGCGGATCGTCCGCCAGCGCCTGTCTCCAGCCCTTGTCGGCGAGCGCCAGCACGAAAGGCAGGGTGACGTTGTTGAGCGCCTGGGCGGAGGTCTTGGGCACGCCGCCGGGCATATTGGCGACGCAATAGTGGATCACGTCATCGACGACGAATGTCGGATTGTCGTGGGTCGTCGGCCGCGAAGTCTCAAAACAGCCGCCCTGATCGATCGCCACGTCGACGACGACCGCCCCCGGCTTCATCTGGCGGATCAGTTCGTGCGACACGAGCTTCGGCGCGGCGGCACCGGGGATCAGCACCGAACCGATCACCAGGTCGGCCTCGCTGACATGGCGCTCCACCGCGTCGCGGGTCGAATAGACGGTGTTGAGCGGCCGGCCGAACTGCTGCCACAGCCGTCGCAGCTGATCGACACTGCGGTCCAGCACCCAGACATCGGCGCCCATTCCCAGCGCGATATGGATGGAGTGGGTGCCCACCACGCCGCCGCCCAGCACCACCACCTTGGCAGGATCGACGCCGGGCACGCCGCCCAACAGCACGCCTAGGCCGCCATGCGCCTTTTCCAGGCAATAGGCGCCGGCCTGGATCGCCATGCGGCCGGCGACCTCCGACATCGGCGCCAGCAGCGGCAGGCCGCCGCTTGTGCTTGTCACCGTCTCATAGGCAATGCAGGTGGCGCCGCTGGCCAGCAGATCGTCCGCCTGATCGGGGTCGGGCGCCAGATGCAGATAGGTGAACAGCACCTGATCGGGGCGCAGCATCTTGCGCTCGGCCGCCTGCGGTTCCTTGACCTTGACGATCATGTCCGCCGCGGCGTACACCGCTTTGGCGGTGTCGAGGACGGTCGCGCCAGCAGCTTCGTAGTCGGCGTCGGTGAAACCGATGCCGGCACCGGCGTTCGTCTCGACGAAGACCTCGTGGCCGTCGTGCACCAGCTCGCGCACGCCTGCCGGAAGCATGCCGACACGAAACTCGAGAACTTTGATTTCTTTGGGTANNCTCCTTGGCCGATCCGGCGATTTTCGCGCCGGCTGCCTGGTAGGCTTCGTCGGTCATGCCGATGCTGGCTGCCGCGCCGGTCTCCACCACCACGTCATGACCATGGGCGACGATCTCGCGAACGCTGGCCGGCACCAGCCCGACCCGGTATTCCTGGACCTTGACCTCTTTGGGAACACCAACAAGCATGATTGCCTCCCTGCCGTTGAATTGCAGAAGCGGTCCTGCCGTATTGCCTCGCCGGCGCATTGCGTCGGGCCGATGCGGTGCAGGATAGGGCCGCGCCGGCGACCGGTTTTAGGACCAGATCGGCCCCGTATCTTGGCTCAGATTACGGCGGCGGGCCGCCGCCGCTCGCCGGCCATATCCAGCGGCTGCGCCATCGTCTCGCTCACCGCCTTCGCCAGTTCCACCACCCCCGGCTCGATTCTGTCTTCGGCGATCGACGAAATGCCGAGCCGCATGACGTTGCGCGGCCGCGGGCGGGCGGCGAAAAAGACGTCGCCCGGCTCAATCAGCACGCCGCGGTGACGAGCCCTTTCGGCAAGTGTGACGGCATCCATGGCCGCTGGTCCGGCAAGCCACAGCGCCGTTCCCGAGCCGCCTGAGGCCATGGCAAACATCGGCAAATGGGCGGCCACGGCGCTGACCAGCGCCTGCCGTCGCCGGCTGAATGCCTGGGTCAGCCGCCGCACCAGCGAATCGTGGTGGCCGAGCGACAAAAACAGCGCCACGGCCCGCTGGTTGTTGGCCGGCGGATGGCGCAGCATGCGCCGCCTGAGGCCGCGCAATTCGCGCAGCAGCGACGGATCGGCGACGACGTAGCCGAGCCTGAGGCCTGGCGCCAGCGTTTTGGAAAGGCTGCCGATATAGATGACCCGGCCGGCATCATCGAGGCTTTTCAGCGCCGGCAGCGGCGTCGCGTCATCGAGAAGCTGGCTGTCATAATCGTCCTCAATCAGCACGAAATCGTCCGCCGCCGCCCGCCTTAAGAGCGCCTCGCGCCGGTCCAGCGGCATCGACACCGTCGTCGGGCACTGATGGCTCGGCGTGGTGAAGACGTAATCGCAGCCGGCTTCCACGGCGTCCGGATCGAGGCCGGCGCCGTCGACGGGCGCCAGCCGGATGTCGGCGGTGCGGCTGGCGATGATGTTGCGCGCATCCGGATAGCCCGGCTCCTCGATAACCGCCTTGCTTCCCGGCCGCATCAGCAAGCTGGCGATGAGAAACAGCGCCTGTTGGGCGCCGAGCGTCACCATGATCTCGTCGGGCCGCGCGAAGATGCCGCGCCGCGGCAGCAGCCGCGCCCGGATTTGCTCGATTAGCAGCGCATCGTCCCTGTCGATCATGTCGCTGGCCCAGTTGCGGATCTCCCGCACGCCGAGCGCCATGCGCGAGCATTCGCGCCACTCCGCGGTCGGAAACAGCGACGGATCGAACTGGCCGTAGACGAACGGATAGGCAAAGGTGATCCAGTCGCCCGGCTTGTCGATATTGGCGTCACCGCTCGGGCGTTCGTTGAGCCGTGCCTCCCAGTCCGGACTGTCCGGCCGCGCCGCGCGCTGGCTCCTGTCCGGCGTCTCCGGCAGATCCGTCAGCGCTTCGGCATTGACGAAATGGCCGCGCCGCTCGCGGGCGATCAGGAATCCCTGATCGACGAGCTGCTGGTAGGCCAGAACGACCGTGCCGCGCGCAACGCCCAGGCGCTTGGCCAGCGTCCGGCAGGAGGGCAGCGGCTGATTGGCCGGCATCTGCCGATCGAGAATGGCGGTCACCACGGCCTGGCGGATCTGCGATTGCAGCGTCTGCCCGCTGTCGACGGAAATCCGGAAAAGCCCGGACCACAATGTCTTGTCGGAGCGTCCGCTCACCGCCACCACCCCTGAACCGGCCACAGCACTATGCCACATTTGCACAGACGATAAGGCCAGGCAAGTTTGGCCCAAGCCCTTGGGCCAGGAGCAGCGCGCCGTTCTGGCTCAAGTCGGCCGCCGATACTGGCTCTGTCTCGGCTCCGGCCCTGTCCATACGGTTTCCGATCTGAGTGCCGCAGCCGGCAAAGCAAGAAGACCGGTGTGGTGCGGAGGGAACCAAATTGGTCGTTCTAGGGAGAGAAATCATGAAACCATCAGTTGCGGCCCGCGGCGCTGCCGCCGGCTTCGCCCTTGCATTGAGCGTTTCTTTCGGCCTTGCCCAGGAAAAGCCGGACGAGATCACTGTCGCCTATTTCCTGGAGTGGCCGACCGCCAATCAGGTTGCCCAGATGGAGGACACCTATTCGGACAAGATGGGCGTCAAGGTCAATTGGCGGGCCTTCGGCAACGGCAACGAAATGTCTCAGGCGATGGCCTCCGGCAACGTCCAGATCGCCTACAGCCAGGGCCTTGTTCCCTATGTCGTCGCCGTCTCCAGCGGTCTGCCGCTGAAGCTCGTCGGCGTTGCCGTGTCCTATGCGGAGGCCGACAATTGCGTCGTCAGCGAAGCCTCCGGCATTACCCAGGCCAACGCCAAGGAGCTGGAAGGCAAGAAGGTGGCCACGCCGATCGGCAATGTCACCCATTACAAGCTGCTGAGAATGCTCGACCATCTCGGCGTCGACGCCACCAAGGTCGACATGGTGCAGATGAACGGTGCCGACGCCGCTGTCGCCTTTGCCCGCGGTGATGTTGTCATGGGCTGCGCCTTTGGCGGCCCGCTGCAGCGCATGAAGGAGAGCGGCAAGGAGCTGATGACGGCGGCCGAGCAGGAAGCCATCGGCATCCGCGTCTTCGACGTCGTCTCCGTCACTGAGGAATTCGCCACCAATTATCCCGATCTGGTCAGGCAGTTCATGCAGATCACCGACGAGGCCAACAAGGCCTATACCGCCGATCCGGACAAATATGTGGCGACCATTTCCAAGGCCGCCGGCATGGAAATGGGCGCAACCAAGGACATGCTTGGCATGTTCACCTTCCCGACCGCCGAAGAGCAGGCCTCCGACGCCTGGCTGGGCGGCACGGTGCAGGACTTCACCAAGCAGGTCGCCGATTTCTTCGTCGCCCAGGGTCAACTCGACAAGGCGCTCGACGATTACAGCGGCTCCATCGACGCCAGCTTTCTGAAATAGGCTAGGATGCGGCCCGCACCAGGCTGCGGGCCGCATCATCGCTTGACCGGCCGGTTTTGGAGGGCGACATGGACGGATTGCTCATCGACGACGTCTCGATGATTTTCACCCTGCCGGGCGGCGGCTCCGTTCAAGCCCTGAAGAACGTCTCCATGCACTTAAAGCCCGGCGAGATCATGTCGGTGCTCGGGCCGTCAGGCTGCGGCAAGACCACCTTGCTCAACATCGTCGCCGGCTTTTTGTCGCCCACGCAAGGCACCGTCATGCTCAACGGCCACCCGGTCAAGGGTCCGGATGCGGAGCGCGGCATGGTGTTTCAGCAGGGCGCGCTGTTTGAATGGCTGACGGTGGAAAAGAACGTCGCTTTCGGTCCCAACATGGCCGGCAAGCCAAAGGCGGAGACCAGCGAAAAGGTCGCACATCTCCTGGAAACCGTCGGCTTGCGCGACTTCGGCGACAAGCCGGTCTATCAATTGTCCGGCGGCATGCAGCAGCGCGTCGCGCTGGCCCGCTGTCTGGCCAACGACCCCGACGTGATCCTGATGGACGAGCCGCTGGGCGCGCTGGACGCGCTGACCCGCGAAAAGATGCAGGGCCTGGTCCTGAAGCTCTGGAAAGAGACCGGCAAGACCATCGTCCTGATCACCCATTCGGTGGAGGAAGCGCTGTTCCTTGGCGAGCGGCTGCTCGTCATGGCGCCGCGTCCAGGCCGCATCCACAAGGAATATACTTTGCCATTCGCCGATATGGGGCTGGAGGAAAGCCCGCGCGACATCAAGGCGGCGGCTGATTTCATCAAGGTGCGCGAGGAAATCCTCTCCATGATCTGGGAGATGGAGGAGGAAATCATGGGCCGCGCCGAAACCGGTTAGAGCGCGTTTTCCGAAGGCGGAAGCCGTTTTCGGAAAATGCCCGTTAAATCAGAACACTGGGCACCTGGAACGAGCGCCGTTCCGGCAAAAGGCCCGAGAGCTGCGGGAGGCCGATATGGCAGACGACAAGACCCCTTCCCCTCTGGCGATCTGGCTTGGTCTCGCCGACAACAGTTTCACCCGGCAAAAGACCGTCAAGTTCGGTGACGCCTCGGCCGTCAATTCCGGCCGCGCCTACAGCATCCTCACCATCCTTGCCCTGCTGCTCTTGTGGTTCCTGGCCACCAATCTGGGCTGGGTGAAGCCGATCTATTGGCCGTCGCTGGAGGCTGTCGGCGGCCGCATGGGCCGCCTGTGGAGCGAGGGCTTCCGCAACATCGCGCTTTGGGACCATGTCTGGATCAGCGTCTTCCGGGTCGTCTCCGGCGTCTTTTATGGCGCCCTTGTCGGCATTCCGCTCGGCTTTGCCATGGGCCTGTCCTCCGTCGGCCGCGGCCTGTTCGATCCGGTCGTGGAGTTCATGCGGCCGATCCCGCCGCTGGCGCTCATTCCGCTGATCATCCTGTGGTTCGGCATCGACGAGTTTGCCAAGATCTTCCTGCTCTTTCTGGCCTCGCTGTTCATCATGACGATTGCCGCACGCTCCGGCGTCTCCAGCGTCTCCATTTCCAAGGTCCACGCCGCCTATTCGCTGGGCGCTTCCAAGATGCAGATCCTGCGCCATGTCATCCTGCCCAACGCCCTGCCGGAAATCTTCACCGGGCTGCGCACCTCCATGGGCGTGTGCTGGGGCACCGTCGTCGCCGCCGAGCTGGTCGCCGCCGACCGCGGTGTCGGATCGATGATCATGATCGCCAAGAATTTTCTGCAGACCGACACCGTCGTCATCGGCATCATCATCATCGGCCTGATCGGCTATGGCATCGAGATGCTCATGCGTCTTGCCGAACGCTACCTGATCCCCTGGAAGGGCAAGGGATGAGCGACCATTTCCGCGTCGCCATCATCGGCGGCGGCATCGTCGGCGTCGCCACCGCCTATCATCTTGCCAAACGCGGCGAGAGCGACGTCGTCATTGCCGAGCGCGCCGAGCTGACCTCCGGCTCGACCTGGCACGCCGCCGGCGGCTTCNNGGATTCAAAGGATCTATATCGCCAGCTGCAGGACCGCCACGGCGATATCGGCATGCACCTGACCGGCTCCATCCGCCTGGCCCATTCCGCCGACCGGATGGACGAGTACCGCCGCATGGCCGCGCTCGCCGGCCAGGCCGGCGTCGAGTTCGCCGTTTTGACGCCGGACGAAATGGCGGCGCGCTTTCCCTGGCTGGAGCTGCACGACCTCAAGGGCGGCCTGTGGGACCCGCTTGACGGCGATATCGACCCGACCAGCGTCACCAACGCCATGGCCCGCGACGCCCGCGACTGTGGCGTCACCATCAAGCGCAACGCGCCGGTGACGGCGATCAGCCGCAAGGACAGCGGCCGCTGGGAGCTGGAAACGCCGGGCGGGACGATTTCCGCCGAGATCATCGTCAATGCCGCCGGCTTTCGCGCCCCCGAAATCGCCGCCATGGTCGGCCATCCGATCCCGATCGCCTCCATGGAGCACCAGTATCTGGTGACGGAGGACATCGCCGAGCTCGCCGCCCGGCCCGACAAGATCGCCATGGTCCGCGATCCCGACACTTCCTACTATCTGCGTCACGAGCGCCACGGCATCATCATCGGTCCTTACGAGCATGACGGCAGATTGTGGGCCCAGGACGGTGTGCCGGCAGGCTTCGGCCAGGAGCTGCTGCCGCCCGATCTCGACAGGATCGCCGATTATGTCGCCGACGCCCTTGAGCGCGTGCCGCTGGCTGCCGATGCCGGCATCAAGACCATCATCAACGGCCCGATCACCTATACGCCCGACGGCCTGCCGCTGATCGGCCCGGTCGCCGGGATCGACAACTATTTCCTCAATTGCGGCTCGTCCTTCGGCATTACCCAGGGCGGCGGCTCGGGCCGCTTCGCCGCGGAATGGATTCTTAACGGCCACACCTCGCTCGACATGATCGAGCTCGATCCGCGCCGCTTTGGCGATTTCGCCACGCCTGAATGGACGGCGGCACGCTGCAAGGACATCTACGACAACGAATACGCCATCGGCTATCCCAACGAATATGCCATGCGCCAGGCCGGCCGGCCGACGCGCACCATGCCGGCCCACGTCCGCCACCAGGCCGCCGGGGCGCAGTTTTATTCCGCCTATGGCTGGGAGCGCCCGGCCTGGTTCGCCGGCAAGGGCGAGACGGCGGAAAGCTTCTCCTTCCGCCGCACCAACGCCTTTGCGGCAATCGCCCGCGAATGCCGCGCCGTGCGTCAGGCGGCCGGCCTTCTCGACCTTTCGCCGTTTGCCAAGTTCGACGTCACCGGCCCCGGCGCCGAGGCTTTTCTCGATGCCATCGGCGGCAACCGCATGCCGCGCAGGAGCGGCGGCATCGTGCTCACCCACGCGCTCACCCCTGAGGGCGGCATCTTGTCGGAGTTTACCGTCACCCGCCTCGGCCCGGAGCATTTCTATGTCGTCAGCGCCGCCGCGGCGGAAGCCCATGACGGCGATCTGCTGCGCCAAAGCCTGCCGACCGACGGCTCCGTGCAGATTGCCAACATTACTGGCAATTACGGCACGCTGGTGCTGGCCGGCCCGGCGTCGCGCGACATTCTGGGTCAGCTCACGGCGGCCGACCTTTCAAGCCAGAGCTTTCCTTGGCTGACCGGCCAGGAAATCGACGTCGCCGGCGTCACCGTGCGCGCCTTGCGCGTCAATTTCGTCGGCGAACTGGGCTGGGAACTGCATCACCCGGTTGCCGACCAGCTGACGATCTACGACGCCCTGAAGGCGGCCGGCGCGGCGCACGGCCTGACGCCGTTCGGCATGCGCGCCATGGATTCGCTCCGGCTGGAAAAGATGTATCGCGGCTGGCGCACCGATCTGACGACGGAATATTCGCTGATTGAGGCCGGCATGCAGCGCTTTGTGCGCTTCGACAAGAACGTCGATTTCACCGGCCGCGCCGCCCTTGCCGATCAGGCCGCCAACGGCGCGCCGCACACCCTCGTCTGCCTGGAGATCGACGCCGCCGACGCCGATGCGATAGCCCTGGAACCGGTGTTTGACGCAGCCGGCGAATGGATCGGCTCCGTCGCCACCGGCGGCTATGCCCATCATTTGCGCAAGAGCCTCGCTCTGGCCTATGTGCGGAGCGAAAAGGCGGTCGCCGGCTCAGCGGCTGCCGTTGAGCTTCTCGGCAAACGACGGCCGGCCGTCATCCACACCGAGCCGCTTTACGACCCCGGCAACGAACGGCTGCGGTCGTGATCCGCAATCCCTAAACTGCCGCGCAC
>JABAOE010004679.1_pt4 | contig 11865 bp, 9 predicted proteins | sample 7062141 | NCBI WGS metagenome assembly JABAOE01 (sample SAMN14538627, study PRJNA623070) | marine sediment metagenome | biome: marine biome [ENVO:00000428]; feature: marine pelagic biome [ENVO:01000023]; material: deep marine sediment [ENVO:00002113] | place: India: Gulf of Khambhat ...
GCTTCGCGGACGAGCTGGCAGCGCGGCAGGGCGGCCCAGCGACGCCGCCACGCCCGGAGAGGCGCTCCCGCCTCACGGACTCGGCTGCTTCTCGAATACCCGTACCCACAGAATCTCGCCCTCGGCGTTTCGCCCGATGGAGATGATGGTCCGATCGTCGTCCACCAACACTCGCGTGTACGTCGCCGATCGCATCCATACATTGTCCGGCGGGCCCGGAGAACCAACTGGTTATGGAATGAGCGGGTGGATGGCGGGCTGCGCGACGGCCTCGCACTCTGAGAGAGGCCCGCGGGGGTGCTAGCGCGGTGACGGCTCTCGTCATCCTGATAGCACTGGCTCTCGGTGTGTGGGCCTCCTTCGGCTCGGCGGTTTCGGGGACGAGCCGGCCCGCGGCGGCTCAGGCGGCTCGCCGACACCCGAGAGGACCCTGAGCGTCACGCTTTAATCATGCAGCAGAGGTGCGGATTCTGTCCGCGTGGAAGGAGGGTCCTCCCGGTCGTGGGCACGGAGAGCCTCATGCTGGGAGAATCGTCCAACTTCGAGGCAGCGACCGGGGAGGATCGAGCGACCGATCGTGAGGTGAGTCTCTTCTCCCGCGAGCCTACTCCTCAGGGGGGACAGAAGATGCGACTTTCGTTTCGTACAGAGCCGAGCAGGCCACTTCGACCCTCAGGTTCTGCTCGGTCGTCACACGAAAGGGACGCCGGATGACCAGGTACTGCTCGATGCTCACGCTGATCGCGCTTGGCGTGATCGTCCTCGGGTGCGCGCAGACGGAGCCGCGTGACCAGGCGTGCCTGATCACGAAGACCGATACCAATCCGTTCTTCGTGAAGATGAGAGAGGGTGCAACGCTCAGAGCCGGGGAGCTCGGCATCCGGCTGTCCACGCACGCGGGTAGGGTCGACGGCGACCACGAGACCCAGGTACGAGCCGTCGAGACCTGCATTGCGGCGGGGGTCGATGGCATCTTGATCTCCGCCTCCGACTCGAGGGCCATCACCGAAGTCCTCGGGCGGGCGCGGGAACAAGGCATTCTCGTGATCGCGCTCGATACGCCACTCAATCCGCCGGACGCGGCCGACCTCACCTTTGCGACGGACAACTTCGAGGCCGGCCGGCTCATCGGAGCCTGGGCCAGAGCCACGCTCGGTGATGCCGCCGAGGACGCCCGTATCGCGCTGCTGGGGCTTTCCCCGAGCCAGCCCTCGGTCGATGTCCTGCGAAATCAGGGCTTTCTGGCAGGTTTTGGCATCGACATCGCGAACCCGGACGTGATCGGCGACGAGGATGATTCCCGCATCGTCGGACTCGATGTAACGGGGGGGAACGAAGAGGGCGGCAGGACCGCGATGGAGAACCTTCTCCAGCTCGATCCGGGCATCAACCTGGTCTATACGATGAACGAACCCTCGGCAGCCGGCGCTCACGAGGCTCTGCGCTCGGTTGGCAGGGATGACGGCGTGATCGTCGTATCGGTCGACGGCGGCTGCGCGGGCGTGCGGAACGTCGGAGAAGGCGTGATCGGCGCGACTTCGCAGCAATATCCACTCCGCATGGCCACGCTCGGAATCGAAGCGCTCAGGACGTGGTTGGATCAGGGGGCGATGCCCATGCCGACCGAAGGACTCGACTTCGTGGACACGGGCGTGAGTCTCGTTACGGCCGCACCGGTAGGGGAGGTGCCCTCGATCAGCGTCGGGGAGGGACTCGCGCTCTGCTGGGGCTGAAGTATGGCCTTGGCCGACGCGAAATCGTACAAGATGCTCGACGAGCTTCGGTACCTTCTGCACCGGAATCCGACCGTGGTGCCGGTGCTGGTGCTCTTGCTATCGATTGCGGTCTTCGGCGTCGTCGCGCCCAACTTCTTTTCGGCGTTCAACCTCTCGCTGATCATGCAGCAGGTGGCGGTGGTCGGCATTCTCGCGGCCGGCCAGAGTCTCGTCATCCTGACGGCCGGGATCGACCTTTCGGTCGCGGCCGTGATGGTCATGATCTCCGTGATCATGGGCCGGCTCAGCGTCGACCTCGGATTTCCGGTCACGGCTGCGATCCTCGCCGGTCTGGTCGTCGGCCTGGGAGCTGGCCTGATCAACGGACTACTGGTCAGCAAGGCCAGGCTTCCGCCGTTCATCGCCACGCTCGGCACCTGGAACGTGTTTCTCGCGCTCAACTACTACGTGTCCGGCCGCGCCACGATCCTGAGCCAGACAATCGATGCCGAGGCGCCGCTGCTGAAGGGCTTTGGAGGGCGGCTCGAGATCGGTGGGGCAGTGCTGACCTGGGGCGTCGTGCTCATGATGGCGATCTTCGCTGTCCTCTGGTACGCGCTGAACCGCACAGCCTGGGGTCGACACGTCTATGCTGTCGGGGATGATGCGGAGGCGGCCGAGCTGGCTGGAATCCAGGTCGGGCGAACGGTGACGTCGGTCTACATGCTCGCGGGCTTCATCTGTGGGCTCGCCGCCTGGGTGTCGATCGGCCGGGTCGGGTCGGTGAGTCCGACCTCCTTCTTCGAAGCCAATCTGGAATCGATCACGGCCGTCGTCGTGGGGGGCATCTCACTGTTCGGCGGACGCGGCTCGATCCTGGGGCCCCTGATCGGTGCGCTGATCGTCGGGGTGCTGAATTCGGGTCTCCGGCTCGCCGGCCTCGATGTGCTCTGGCAGCTGTTCGCTACCGGCTGGCTCGTTATCGCCGCGGTGGCCATCGACCACTGGATCCGCAAGCTGTCGGCCTGAGGATGGGTGCGACCTGACGATGGACGTGTGGATGAGCAATGAGCCGCCGATTCTGAGCGCCCGGGGCCTTCACAAGTCATACGGCCGTGTCATCGCGCTCGACGACGCTCACTTCGACCTCCGCGCGGGTGAGATCCTGGCCGTAATCGGAGACAACGGCGCGGGAAAGTCGACGCTGATCAAGGCGCTTTCCGGCGCCGTGCAGCCGGATGAAGGCGAGATCCGGCTCGACGGCACCCCGGTCAGCTTCTCCAATCCTCTAGACGCACGACATCGAGGCATCGAGACCGTCTACCAGACGCTGGCGTTGTCACCCGCGCTTTCGATCGCCGACAACATGTTCCTGGGTCGCGAGATCCGAGCGGCGGGAATCCTCGGAACGTGGCTACGCATGCTGAATCGGAGCGAGATGCGCCGAATCGCGCGGGAGAGGATCTCCGAGCTCGGCCTCTTGACCATCCAAGACATCGACCAGCCGGTCGAAACACTCTCGGGCGGCCAGCGTCAGGGTGTCGCCGTGGCGCGCGCTGTCGCATTCGGCTCCAAGGTCGTCATCATGGACGAGCCGACCGCCGCACTCGGTGTGAAGGAGAGCCGGCACGTGCTCGATCTCATCCTGGACGTGCGCTCACGCGGGCTGCCCGTCGTGCTCGTCAGTCACAACATGCCGCAGGTCTTCGAGGTCGCCGACCGCATACACGTGCACCGGCTCGGACGCCGGCTCTGCGTGATCGACCCGAAGAACTTCACGATGTCCGACGCGGTGGCTCTCATGACCGGCGCCGCGAAGCCGCCGGCCGACTCGCCCGAGGCGTGACGGGGCCTCCTTTCGGACCGAGCCGGGGTCTCAGCCGACCACCTGACGGGCAGCCTTTCGGAGCCGGCGGCGATTTCAGCCTCGGTTGGACAAGCGGACCGCGCGGAAGCTATCGTGGGCTATCGCTCGCACGACGCATTTGTATAAGTAGTTCGAGCGAGTGAGGGCCGTCGGATCCAGTCGTAGGCGGTGTGACTACGGAGGCGAGAGAGCAATGATCAAGACGCGCAGGCTGATTCCGTTCCTGGCGACCGCGATGGTGTTGGGTCTGTCGGCACCATCGGCGCTCCTGGCGCAGCAGAACCGCCAGGACCAGGTGGCCCCGGATGCCGCAGGTCCGGCGGCGGAGACCCGGGACGTCCACCGGCCGCCCGTGCATTTCATGCACGGTGCCGTCACCGCAGGTCACCCGCTCGCATCGATGGCCGGACTGCGGATCCTGCTTCAGGGAGGAAACGCCGCCGACGCGGCGGTGGCCACCCTGTCGACGCTGCACGTCATGAGACCTCAGAGCTCGGGCACCGGCGGCAACGGTTTCTTCACCCTCTACGACAAAGCGACCGATCGCGTCTACTCGCTGGGTGCAACCGGGGCTACCCCCATGGCGATCGATCCGGCGAGGATGAGCGCCGAGTCGCTCAACACCGGGGTTCACGCCGGGGTCGTCCCGGGGCTCTTCGGAGGCTGGATCGCACTTCTGGACCGGTTCGGAACCATGAGCCTGGCCCAGGTGCTCGAGGCCGCGATCGACTACGCGGAAAACGGCCATCCGATCGAGGAGTCGGTTTCGCGCTCGATCGCCGGAGCACGGGAGCGGTTCGAGCGGTTCCCCACGAGCGCCCGCGTCTTTCTGCCTGGGGGCCGGGTGCCGGAGCCGGGCGAGCTGTTCTACATGACCGACCTGGCGAACACGTTCAAGAAGGTGGTGGAGGCCGAACAGCAGGCGCTGGACGCGGGCAAGAGCCGCTCGGAAGCCCTACAAGCCGCCTTCGACCGCTTCTACAAGGGCGATATCGCCGAGGAAATGGCCCGGTTCTATCAGGAGAACGGGGGAGACTTCACGCTCGAGGACTTTGCCGCGTACGAGCCGATCTGGGCGGAGCCGGTTCACACGACCTTCCGCGGCTACGACGTCTACTCGAGCCCCTCGACATCCCGAGGGGGCTTCGAGGTGTTGATGCAATTGAACCTCGTGGAGGGCTTCGACCTCAGATCGCTCGGTCACAACAGCCCCCAGACCCTCCACCTCCTCGCGGAGGCGATCAAGGTCGCCAAGTCCGACATCTATCACTACGTGGCGGACCCGAAGTTCACCGACATCCCGGCGTCCGGGATGCTGTCGAAGGACTATGCGACCGAGCGGCGCAGCCTGATCAGTCAGCGGATGGCGATGCGATATCCCGACGCCGGGCGGCCGATCGGCGTCTCGGCCTCGGCGCTGACGCCTCTCGGTCCGCGGTTCCACGAAACTGCCGAGGTGGGAGGGACGACCAGCTTCTCGATCGTCGACCCGTCCGGGAACGCGATCAGCGTCACGCCGACCCACGGTGGAGGCTTCGGCACGGGCGTAGTCGTCGGCAACACCGGCCTGCTGTTCAACAACGGGACCCGAATTGGCTCGACATCGCCCTATCCAGAAGACGTCAACTACGTCCGCGGTGGGCAGATTCCCCTGCTGAACAACTCGCCGATCATCGTGATGAGGGATGGCGAGTTCGTCCTCGCCATCGGAACGCCCGGCGGCGAAACCATCGGCCAGACGCAGTTTCAGACGGTGCTGAACGTCCTCGAATTCGGCATGCCGATTCAGGAGGCGTTGGCGGCCCCTCGATTCGTGCTCACGGCGGAGCCGAATTTCTACCTGCCGGGTGCGGAGATCGTGATGAACCTCGAGAGCCGCATGGACGCCGCGACCGGAAGGGCACTGATGGGACTGGGACACAACGTGGAGTGGTCTGGGCCCTATAGCTTCGGGAGCAACCAGGGGATCCTTCGGGATGCCAGGACCGGCACGCTCGCAGCGGGCGCGGATCCCAGGAGGGCCGCCTACGCGGTCGGGTGGTGAGGGGGACGGCCTAGCGGGGGGCTCGTCACCTCGGCCCTGCTCGACGCTGGGGTGTCTGACGCTCAGCAGCGAAAAGCCGGTCGACTCGATCCATCGGAGTAGACAGTGGACCGCAGGAGATTTCTCGCTAGCGGGACCAGGGTATCGGTGGGGCTCGCAGCCCTACCGGGGAGCGCGTTTGCTCGCGACGAGGCGCCATGGGCCTTCTCAATGTCCGGGGCGGCTCAGGACTCCACGCTCCGATTGAATCACAACGCCAACCCGCTCGGCATTCCGCCGGGGGCGCGTACGGCTATTCTCGGCGCGATGGAAGAGGTTCCGCACTATCCTGGACCGGAGCGGGAGACGCTCATCGAGCGGCTTGCCGAGCTGCATAATGTGGGAGCAGATCAGGTCGTTCTCGGGTCCGGCTCCACGGAAGTCATTCGGATGGCGGTCCAGGCGCACGCGTCTCCGCAGGGTCGCATCCTTCAGGCGAATCCGACCTACGAGAACGCGATGCAGTACGCGCGGCCCTTTCCCTATCGGATCGAGCAGGTGTCGCTCACCAGCGATTTCGCTCACGACATCGAGCACATGCAGCAGCTGACCCAAGGGTCGCGAGAGCCGACCGTGGTTTACATCTGCAATCCGAACAATCCGACGGGCACGCTCACGCCAAGCGCCCAGCTGGATGAGTGGTTTTCGTCGGCGCCCGACAATCTCTTTTTCATCGTCGACGAGGCCTACTATCCCTTCGTCGAGGACGCGAGCTACTGGTCCGCGGAGAAGTGGGCGAACGAACGGTCGAACGTGCTGGTTACTCGGACGTTCTCGAAGCTCTACGGGATCGCCGGCCTCCGCATAGGCTACGGCATTTGCGCTGCCGAGACGGCCAGCCGACTGCTCCCCTACGCGAATCGCTCCAATCCCAACACGCTGGCCGTGGTCGGTGCAACCGCGGCCCTGGAGGAAGAAGGCTGGCAGGAGAGGAGCTTGAGAGTCTGGGCTGAGTGCAAGGAGCTCGTGACCGCCTGCCTAGACGAGCTCGGACTCGACTACTTTCCGAGCCACACCGCGTTTCTGTTTCATCAGATTCGCGGCGACCAGGCTCAATACATCCGCCGCATGGAGGAGCACAACATTCTCGTAGGGCGGCCGTTTCCACCGCTGCTCCTCTACAACCGACTCTCGCTCTCGGCCATGCCCGATGAGCTGGATCGATTCGCCGATACGCTCCGGATGTTCCGAAGCAGGGGCTGGGTGTAGACTCCATCGGAGACGCCCGTCGCGGGAGAGAAGCCCCACGGCGGGGCACTTCTCAATCGGCTCAAGCGGAGGTCCCCACTCGGCAGCCGGTGGGCCTCCCCCCCGAACCGAGGGCGACCCCTCTCCCCGTAGGGAGTTTTGCAGCAGGTGCTTGCCTGCGGGTTGCTGCGTCGGTCCGGTGCTGATCGCCTCAGTACGGGTAACCCGGTAGCCTCGGCATTCCGGGCTGCCAATCCGGTAAGGGAGCCCAGGCATCGACGTTCGGCATCTCCACCCGAGGCAGGCTCTCGCGGTCGAGCACCACGTCTTCTTCGATGACGCCGTTCAGGTAGAGCAGGTACGCCGTCAGCGCGTAGACCTCGTCGGGAGTGAGCGTCCCCTCTCGATTGAGGGGCATCCCCCGGTTGATGTAGTCCCATACCGTCGTAGCGTAGGGCGAGCGGATCGGCAGGATTCTGCCCAAGTCCCACGGGTGGGTATCCGGCCCCCCGTCGTTCTTCACCAGCCTGGGGGCGATACCGTCCTTTCCTTCCGCCCCATGGCATGCGGCGCAGCCGGTTCGCTGATAGACCAGTTCGCCTTCCTGAACCGTTCCGCTCCCTGGCGGGAGCTCCTCTCCGGTGGGACTGATGGAGATGTCCCACGCGCGGATCTCTTCGTCGGTCGGGGTCCTTCCGATGCCGTATGTGGGCATCTGGGCCTGCACGGCGCCCCCCACCACGAGCATCAGGAACGGGAGCAGCCTAAGTGATCGCATTGTGAACGCTCCCGTCACTCGCGATCCGCCAAGGCTGGATGGAATTGTCCTGCCCCGTCACGCGGAACGACTGACCCGGCGCCGAGGGGTAGACCGATCCGGGCCTCCAGAATTCGGCGACCTGAGCCCGCGTCGGCTGAACCTGGCCGATCTCGTCGGTGCAGCGCGACAGAAGCTCAGTCTCGGTCCCGTCCCAGGTCCATGGATAGGTGAACCAGGCGTGGGCCATCGGCTGCGGCGTCCCGCTGATCTGGGCATCCGACCAACTGTGACCCCCGTCGGTGGATACCTCCACCCTGCTGACCCTGCCACCGCCCGACCAGGCCAGGCCGCGGATCTCGTAGAATCCGCGCTCCGGCAGCTGTTGTCCCCCGGAGGGGTGGGTGATGACCGACTTCGGTCCGATCTGGTAGCTCAGTGCCGCGTCGTCGGGGTCGCGACGGAGATGCCCGTAATCGTTGTAGGTCATGTAGAACCGGTCCACGACCTTGACTCGTCTCAGCCACTTCACGTTGAAGATTCCCTCGAACCCGGGAACCAGCAGCCGCAGCGGGTATCCCTGCTGGGGTCGAACCGGCTCTCCGTTCATCGCGTAGCAGACCAGGCAGTCGTCCATTGCCTTCTCAATCGGGATGCTCGACGCCCCCTTCACCTCCTCGACCCCCTCCGCGACGATCCAGGTTCCCGAGGCCCTCACGCCCGCCTCGCTGAGCAGCAAGGACAGGGGCACTCCGGTCCATTCGGCGCAGCTGGTATTGCCGTGCGTGTCTTGCACCGTGGTGTGCCGGGGAGACGCCCGGTTCCCAGCGCACTCGATGAACTGAAGCCGGGTCACGGACGGGAGGCGCTTCAGGTCGTCCATGGTGAAGATCAAAGGACGGTCGACCAGGCCGTGGATCATGAAGCGATGTTCGCGGGGGTCGATGTCCGGTACGTAGGAGCCTCGCGTCGTGTTCGTGAAATGGAGCGAGGTGGGCGTGATCACGCCGAACTGGTCCTGAAGGGGCGTCGCGACATGAAACACGAGCCCGAACGCATCGGGTGACGGCCTGCCACCGTGCGGCGCGCGGACCGACGTTACGTATCGCGAGCGCTCCCCATAGGCGATCAGCTCGGGACTCGACCAGTCCTGGACCTCGACGTCCTGACTGGATGCCGGTGTCTGGCCGCTCGCTTTCTCTGCCCCTCCCAGGGTCAGGCCTCCGGCCCCTCCCAGTGTCAACCCACCGGCCAGCGCGGCTCCGCGCTTCAGGAAATCCCTTCGATCGGGGTGTTTCGAACCCATGGGTCTCTCCTTCGCAGATGAGGCTCCCGCAAATCGCTTCCGTCCCCCGAAATAATACGAGGTTCGGGGTCCCGGCGCACGGAAGACGGTTCCTGACGCAATGCGGCCGGAGCCCCGAATGTCGAGCCGGTGGCCGACGGGGCTATTGAAGACCAATGTGAACGCCTAGGGCCGGCCAGATCCGACTCAACCGGCCTTCGAGGAAGCCGTTGTGGAAGATGCTTCCAGGAGGCTTACGCAGAACTCCGTTCGACCCGGCTTGGAGGTCACTGAGATCTCACCGCGATGGCGCCGGAGCAGCTGACGCACGATCTCCAGGCCGAGCCCCAGACCCTGGCCGGGCTCCTTCGTGGTGAAGAAGGGATCGAAGATGCGCGATGTGAGCCCCGGCTCGATGCCCGGACCATCGTCGATCACCCGCACGACGACCCGATCGAACTCCTTACGGGCGGTGATCGTGACCTTGCCGGAGTCGCGGACGGCATCGAGCGCATTCTCGATGAGATTCATCCACACCTGGTTCAGATCGCTTCCAACCGCCTCGACGAGTGGAAGGCTCGCGTCCGCCTGGAGCGTGACGGTCGCTCCGACCTGCTGGGCCCTGGGTTTGAGGATCTCGATCGTGTCCCGGATCCCGGTCTCCACGTCGACCGTCTCGGATCCCGCTACCCTGTCCATGTGTGTAAACCTCTTCACTGCCGCGACCAAGTCGTAGATCCGGGCCGCGGCGTCCTCGATGTCCATCGCCGCGAGGTTAGCCGTGGAGCTGGCGACGATCCAACGGAGCACGGGATCGAGCTGCTGCGCAGACACGACCTTCGCCAGCGCCTCCAGGACCTCGACGGTGGCCGATGCGTCGACGAGGGGCGCCGCGTGGTCGGGGTCGAGCTCATGGTCCATGAGCCATTGTTCGATCTCCCGCTCGCGCTCGAACGTTGAAGCAGAGGCCGATTGTTCAGGCCACTCCGAGCGCATCTGTTCGACGCTGGAGATCACCTCATCGGAGAGCCCCGCTTTGCAAAGATCCCGAGACGCTCGCTCCGCATCCGACAGCGCGGCCCGCAACAGGTTCGCTCCTCTTTTCGTGGCGGATGCAGGGTTGTTCAGCTCGTGCGCGAGGCCGGCCGCCAGCTTCCCCAGCGAGATCATCTTCTCGTCCTGCAGATCGCTGGCGTTGAACCGGCGCGCCCGGTCGAGCATCGTGTGGACCGTGAGCGCCGTGACTGTGGGGCACCTGTGAACCAACTCGGGAAAGTGCTCGCGGTGCACGGTCAGCACTGCGGTTCTGACCTCTGCGACTACATCGTTGCGGATCTTTTCCATGCGAGAGTAGGGAAGCAGGCCCGTGATATGGCCTGAGGGCCATTCGATCACTCTTCGCGGTCCCACCCCCCGATCGACGCGCACCACGACCCGACCCGAGAGTACGATATAGAGGTGCTCGATCTCTTCGCCCGGAGCCATCATGACCCCGGGTTCGTATTCCTCGATTCGACCGTGCTCGACGAGCCACTCCAACTCCTCGCGTGGGACGTCCCCGAGGTTGGGCATGCGCGCAAGCTGATCGACGATCTTATCGAAACTCATGGTCATGGTCGTGGTAGGGCTTCACCGTGTGTCGCTGAAACGGGCGTTTCCGAAAAGGACGCTCCAGCGCTCGTCGAGCAAGGCCAAGCCGTCTCGGACGGGGTGATCCGCATCGGCGACAGCACGGTGACATCACCGCGACCGTCAATCGTGCGGAGTTGATCGCGCACACCCGTGCGCGTCCAGGGTCGACGAACATAGGTTCTCCCGTCCGTTCATCTCGCATCCAGGAGGAATGCCATGCTTCGAGGAGCGATAGCCCTCGTCCTATTGTCGGTCGCGATCACCGGTTGCCAGCCGTCCGCGCAGCAGGCCGAGGCTGCGCCCGTGGTCCAGCAGTTCGCCGCTCCGGAGTACATGAACCCCAACCCCCGCGCGCCTTATTCCGAGGGAGTGCGGTACGGGGGGCTGCTCTTCTTGGCTGGAAAGACCGGAGGAGCCGGCGAGCGGGGTGTTCAGCCCGAGACTCGACGGGCACTGACGTCCATTCAAGATGCGCTCGAGCGGTTCGGGTCCTCGATGGACCGAGTGGTGAAGTGCACCGTCTTTCTGGTCGACATGGCCGAGTGGAGCGCCATGAACGAGGTCTATGCGGAGTTCTTTCCCGAGAACAAGCCCGCCCGAACGGCCGTCGGCATTAGTCTGGGCGGAGACAGCCGTGTCGAGATCGAGTGCATCGCCGCTGCATGATGAGTGTGAGCTGGGCCGGGGTGACCCGCTAGCGTGTGCTAGATATGCGGCCTAACGTGACAGCCCCGTCGGTGGACCGGTACGGTTTCTCGCGAGCGATGCAGAATCATGGACTCGGGACGTCCACTGCGACGACCGGACCGAGGTCCTCGACCGGCCAGGTTACCACCTGCAAAGGAGGATCCGATGGCCCGAGGTCGAATCAGCGTGTTGCTCGGAGCGATGGTGGCGTCCTGCGTCTTGGCCGGAAGTGCCGAGGCACAGAACGCGAGCGACGATCCCATCATCGGCGTATGGAAGCTCAACGTGGAGCGGTCCGTGTACAGTCCGGGACCGCGACCACCGGCGGACCTGGTCACGCTGTATGAGTTTGCGCCCATGGAGGATGGCTACATACGATTCCTGCTGACGAGCACGAACCAAACAGGAACGCCGGTCATCCAGATCTCGCGGTTCCGGGTCGATGGGCAGCGGCACCCGGTTCACAGCGCGGTCACTCTCGGGGCCATGATGGCCACAGGCCAGGAGACGAACCTGACGAGGTCGTATCGACGCATCGACGCCCGCACGACGGAATTCACGACCTACAACGATGGCGTCGGCGGGATTCCGTCCGTCCGCACGGTGGCGCCCGACGGCCAGACCTACGTCAACGTGGTGCGAGGCACGAAC
>JABAOE010003265.1_pt10 | contig 11864 bp, 15 predicted proteins | sample 7062141 | NCBI WGS metagenome assembly JABAOE01 (sample SAMN14538627, study PRJNA623070) | marine sediment metagenome | biome: marine biome [ENVO:00000428]; feature: marine pelagic biome [ENVO:01000023]; material: deep marine sediment [ENVO:00002113] | place: India: Gulf of Khambhat ...
ATTCCATTAATTTTTGATGAAGTAGTTACTGGATTTAGAGTTGCACCTGGAGGTGCACAAGAACACTTTGGAATCAAGCCTGACCTTACTACTATGGCAAAGGCTCTAAGTAATGGATTTACTATTTCTGCAGTTGGTGGCAAAAAAGAGATAATGGATTTGCTATCTCCAGGAGGCAAAGTCTATCAGGCAAGTACTTTTGCTGGTAATCCTGTTTCGGTAAGTGCTGCAATTGCTTCAATTAAAACAATAAACAAACTCAAAAACAAACTATACTCCAAACTTGAGAGATTCAACCTGCTATTTTCTACTGCTTTAGATGATATGGCAACTGATATGAGAATTCCTCACCAAATCAATTTCACCGCATCGATGTTCCAGATTTTCTTTACAAACAAACCTGTTACAAATTATGAAACATCAAAGAAGTCAAATACAAAGAAATTCCAAAAAATGTTCACAACCTTACTCAAAAAGGGAATATTTATCCCACCTTCTCAGTTTGAAGTTGTTTTCTTGTCTGATGCCCACACCGAAAATGATCTAAACAAAACACTTGATGCATATCATTCAGCATTAAAATCGGTGAAAAATTGAAGTACGTTGTAGGAGCTAGAGGAAGTCAATTATCCGTTGCTCAAACAAATTTGGTAATTGAAGAATTAAAAAAAGTACACCCTGATGCAACATATGAAATTAAAACAATTACAACAAAAGGTGATACTGATAGTAGGCCATTATTTGCAATAGATCAAAAAGGAATTTTTGAAAAAGAGATTGACAGAGCAGTTGCACAAAGGGAAGTTGATTTTGCAGTTCATAGTCTAAAAGATGTTCCTTCTGAATTAGATGAAAATCTGGTATTAGCTTGCATTCCCCAAAGAGAAAAAGTAAATGATGTGTTTATCTCCTCAGATGACTCCACACTTGATTCAATAAAACCTGGCTCCGTAATTGGAACAAGTTCACTTCGAAGAGCAGTACAAATATCTAGAAAAAGACCTGATGTTACAGTTAAACCAATTCGTGGGAATATTGAAACTCGAATCAAAAAAGCATCTGGGGAAAACTATGATGCAATCGTTCTTGCAAAGGCAGGGATTACTAGATTAGGAGTTGACGTAAAATACACAGAGCTATCAACTGATGATTTTTCTCCGTCTCCTGGTCAGGGCGCGATTGCTATCGTGGCACGAGCAGATGATTCTAAAACAATTGAGATGCTAAAAAAAATTGAAGATTCTGATTCTCGTTTAGAAATTGAGGCAGAACGCGCACTATCTGATTTTGTTGATTCTGGGTGTCGATTTCCTATTGGAGCATATGCCAAGTCTAATGGCTCTGAGATGACTTTGAGTGTAACTGCCTTCTCTGTTGATGGAAAAAAATCTCTTCATGTTAGTAAGACAGGAGATAAAAATAATCCAAAACTTCTTGGGAAAAGTGCAGGAGAAGAACTACGTGAGAAAGGAGTAAATGATCTTGCATTAAATTGGAGAGAAAAAGTGGAGGAATGGAACAAGTCATGACAGGAAAAGTGTATCTTGTTGGAGCAGGCCCTGGAGATAGTAAATTAATTACATTACGCGCAGTTGAATTACTGCAAAAAGCAGATGTAGTATTGTATGATAGATTGGTAAGCAAAAAAATTATCTCAATGATACCAAAAAAAGTAGAAAAAATCTACGTAGGACGTGCAGTTGGGGATGATACCACTCATCAAGATACTACCAATGATTTGATGGTAAAGTATGCAAAATCAAAAAAAAATATTGTTCGACTAAAAGGAGGAGATCCAATAATCTTTGGCCGTGGTGGTGAGGAAGCAGAATTTCTAAAATCACACAAGGTAAAATATGAAATAGTTCCAGGCATTACTTCTGGAATTGGCTCTGCTACATATGCAGGAATACCCCTAACTCATAGAAAACATGCTTCATCAGTAGTTTTTGTAACTGGTCATGAAGATCCTGAAAAGAAAAAAGAATCCGTAAAATGGAAACGACTTGCAAAATCTGTTGATACAATAGTGATCATGATGGGACTATCTAGAATAGATGTTATTTGCAAACAGCTAATTGCGGGCGGGAAAGATCCCAAAACTCCTGTAGCTGTTATCCAAAATGGAACAACTCCAAAACAAAAAATGGTAACTGGAAATCTTTCAAATATTGCTCAACAAGTAAAAAAACACAAAATTGTACCTCCCACAAATATAATAATTGGAGATGTGGTTGATTTATCTAAAACAATAGGGTGGAAATAAAACGATGGATGGAAAAACTATTGCAATTACCAGATCAAAAGAAGATGCAGCAGAATTCATTGATTTAGTACAAAAAAATAATGCAACTCCAATACCCCTTCCTACAATTGAGCTAGTAAGCAAAGGAGAAAAAATTGTAGATGAATTTTTAGAAGTAATTGCAGAATACGATCCTGATTATTCTGTTTTTATGAGCTCTAAAGCAGTAAAACTGCTTTTTGATACAGCAAAACAAGTAAACAAATTCGAAAAATTACAGTTAGCAGTAGCAAATACCATGGTGATGTCTGTTGGACCCAAAACCACAACAGCGCTTGAAAATGAAGGAATTAAAGTGAATTATCAAGCTAGTACTTTTTCTTCAGTAGGAATTGGAGAAGTATTTACAAAAATTCATGCAGTAGGAAAAAAAGTAATTGTCCCACGAAGCGGTGCCTCAACTCCATTTCTAAAAGAACTTTTAAACAAAATAGGAATAGATGTCAAAGAAATTCACTTGTATGATGTATGCGCCTTCAGAGATATGTCTCAATGGAATGAATTTAGAATGCTATTTTCTCAGGATAAAATTGATGGGATTGTTTTTACCAGCGCATCATCTGTAAGNNNAAAGATTATGAAGAAAATAAAATTATTGAAAAACTAGAACAAACTCATGTGGTTGCAATTGGCCCATTTACCGCAGATGAATTAAAAAAATTTAACGTCAAAAACACAATATCTGAGGTACATACGGTACCTGGTTCATTTGACACTATGAAAATCGCCCTATCAAACTAAATCCTTAATTTTTGTAACTCCAAATTATATTGATTCTTTAACCAAAATGCGACTTAGAAAATAAAAAACCGTACAAAGATGTTCATACTTTTAGGGGAGCATGACCACTGTACGGATTGCTTTTGTCTGGTTATTGAGATTTCTAAAACAGATCATTAAATTTGTAAAACACTTTGGTGAGATCAAGTTGTTTTCATGAGATCAAGCGATCAAAATAATCTATTTTTTCTTAGATTTTTTCTTTTTTTGTTCAGTCTTTTTCAAAACTGCAGGTTTTTTCTTGCGTGATTCCTTTTTGTCTTTATCTTTTTTCTTTTTTTTGTGATCTTTGTTATCCTCTTCATGTTTTTCTTTAATCTTATATGGCTCCAACTCAAATTTGATTTTCTGAATTTGTTCTTTAGGATAATTTTTTCCTTCTTCCACAACCAAAAGTTTTACCTTATCTTTTCCTTCCTTTTTGGCTATGAATTGAATTTCAACTTCTATCTCATCGACCTTAAATCCGTATTTGGCATTTTTTCCATGTGACGTTTTTTGAATAACGTCAAACTCGTCTGCAAGTCTATTCAACACCTCCGAAATTCCAAGTGAATTCTTTTTAGCCAACATCCCTAGTAAGATTTAAGGAACTTAAAATTGTTGAAAGTCTGCACTGAAAGTCCTTTTTTTAGCTCTAGCTATTTAGCTATGCCTATTTTTCCTCATGTATTTATAATATAACGGGGTTATTGTCCTCATGGCTACTGAAAACCTTGACATGGATTATTCCAAATATGATTTTAAAGACTCTACTGACATGTATGTCCATCTCAGTAAGAAAGGTCTCTCAAAAGATACAGTTACTGCAATTAGTAAAATGAAAGATGAGCCCCAATGGATGCTTGATTTTAGACTACGATCTTTTGATGTTTTTATGAAAAAACCAATGCCAACTTGGGGAGGGGATCTTAGCAAAATTGATTTTCAAAACATCTACTATTATGCAAAAGCAACTGATAAGACTGAAAAAAGCTGGGAAGACGTTCCAGCAGATGTAAAAAACACCTTTGAAAAACTAGGAATTCCTGAAGCTGAAAAGAAATTCCTTGCAGGTGTTGGCGCACAATACGAATCAGAAGTTGTATATCATAATTTAAGAGAAGACTTGCAAAAACAAGGTGTTCTATTTTTAGACACTGATTCGGCTCTTAAAGAACAACCAGAAATTTTCAAAAAATATTTCGGTAAAGTAATTCCACCAGAAGATAACAAGTTTGCTGCACTAAACAGTGCAGTTTGGAGTGGAGGATCTTTCATCTATGTTCCACCTGGAGTAAAAGTGGATATGCCATTGCAAGCATACTTTAGAATCAATGCAGAAAACATTGGACAATTTGAAAGAACATTAATCATTGTAGATGAAGGAGCTGAAGTTCATTACATTGAAGGATGCACTGCACCCGTTTATTCATCAGAGTCACTACACTCTGCAGTAGTAGAACTAGTTGCACACAAAGATGCCAAATTAAGATACACAACAATCCAAAACTGGAGTAATGATGTATACAATCTTGTAACTAAACGAGCTTATGCATATGAAGGTGCAACAGTTGAATGGATTGATGGAAACATTGGAAGTAAATTAACAATGAAGTATCCAGGCGTTTATCTCATGGGTGAGCGCGCATATGGTGAAACCCTCTCAATTGCTTTTGCAGGTAAAGGCCAGCATCAAGATACAGGCGCAAAAATGGTCCATCTTGCACCAAATACAACCTCAAAAATCACATCAAAATCTGTTAGCCGCCTTGATGGAAGGTCAACATATAGAGGATTACTAAATGTGGCAAAAGGCGCAACTGGCGTAAAATCAACTGTCAGATGTGATGCCTTGCTATTAGATGACACTTCAAAAACTGATACTTATCCATACATGGAAATCAATCAAGAAGACGCAACCATAACACATGAAGCAACAGTTGGAAAGATTGGCGATGACCAAATCTTTTACCTAATGAGTAGAGGATTTACAGAAGAAGAAGCACTCTCTTTGATTGTCAATGGATTCATGGAACCATTCACTAAAGAACTTCCAATGGAGTATGCAGTTGAATTAAACCGACTCATCAAACTAGAGATGGATGATTCAGTCGGATAAACTATGATGTGCCATGTCTCAAACTCTTTCAGCTCTTAGTTTAGGACACATTGATGAGATTTCTTCATCAAAAAACGAACCAGATTGGTTAAAAGAATACAGAAAAAACTCTTTATCAAAATATGAGAGTCTTCCAATAGAGACTTCTCCTCTTTACAACAAATACACTGATGCCAAAAGAATGGATCCACAGCAAGTATCATTATCAGTTTGTACCACTGACGCAATACCTGCTGTTTTGCAAAGAAGACTTGGAGAGTTGGAAAATGAAATATGTATTATACAAATTGGAACAAATATTCACAAAATCAACCTCCCTGAGGAACTAAAATCAAAAGGACTTGTAATCTCTTCAATTGAAGACGCAATTAAAGACAATTCTGAACTTGTAAAAAAATCTCTTGAAGCTGCTAGTAAAATCAATGACAAATTCACAGCTTTGAACAATGCTGCATTTAATTCAGGAATTTTCATTCATATTCCAAAAAATCTGATAGTTGACAAGCCTATCCACTTTGTATCATGCCTATCAGATGACGGAATCTCTACAATTTCAAGAAATATTGTATTTGCCGATGAAAACAGCAAGGCAACAATTGTACAGGAATTGTATTCTGGAAAATCTGAAAAACAACAAGCTTACCTAGAATTATTCAACACTAATGCTGCAGCAAATGCACATCTTGATGTTACAACACTGCAAATGATGGACCAATCATCCGTTAACTTCTCAACTCGAAGAACTGACATGGATCAAGATTCTACCGTAAATTGGTATTCAGGATTGTTTGGTTCTGTTTTGTCTAGATACAAAATTGATTACTTCCTAAATGGTTCAGGGGCTTCGGCTAATGATTCTGAAGTGGTCTTTGGAAACAATGAGCAGTCATTTGACATTCAAACAGATGTAAACCATGAAGCTTCTGCAACAGAAGGAAGGGTTGTAGAAAAATCAATTCTACGAAACAAGGCAAAATCCTTGTTCAAAGGAATGATCAGAATTAAAGAAAAAGCTTCCAAATCAAATTCATTTTTGTCAGGGCGTTCCATCTTATTGGACAAGGATGCAAAATCCGACGCAATTCCTGGATTAGAGATTTTTACAAATGATGTAAAGGCAACCCACTCTGCATCTGTTGCTCAAATTGATGAGGAACAAATCTTCTATCTACAAACAAGATGTCTAAGCAAAGAAGAGGCAGAAAGAACTGTCGTTGAAGGATTCTTAGAACCACTTTCAAGAAAAATGTCATTTCAAGTCAGAGCATGGATTGCATATCTGATAGAATCCAAATGGGAAGGCAAAGAACTAACAATTAACACTGATGAAGAACTAGCAAAATTCGTAGAAGTTGAGGAGACTCGCTACAACGAAGATGCAGAAATTGAGCAGCACTACAAGTACAGGTGACAGGATTGTCTCAATGGGTAAAAGCTTGTGCTATAGATGAGGTCAAAGAAGGAAAACTTTTTGGCTTTCATACTGATGATAAAAAAATTCTATTAGCAAATCAGAAAGGAAAAATTTTTGCAACCGACTTGATTTGTACTCATGCTGAGGCTGATTTGTCAACAGGATTTCTTAGCGATGAAGGAGTAAGGTGTCCATTACATCTTTCTGTTTTTAATCTGCAAGATGGCATTCCACAAAACCCTCCTGCCGAAGCCCCTCTGAAAACTTACAATGTTAAAATAGAACAAGACGAGATTTACGTGGAGGTTTAGATTATGCAAAGTGCACAGACAGCTTTTGAAAATATTAGAAAAGACTTTCCAATTCTAGAAAGAAAGGTTAGAGATAACAAGACCTTGGTTTATCTGGATAATGCATCAACCACACAAAAACCAAATCAAGTAATTGATGCAATCAATGATTATTACAAAAATCACAATGCCAACATACACAGAGCAGTTTATGCACTAGCTGAAGAGGCAACAGAACTTTATGAAAAAACTAGAGATAAAGTTGCTAATTTTATCAATGTACCAAACAGAGATGAGATTATTTTTGTCCGAGGAACTACTGAGGCAATTAATCTTGTTGCATATGCTTGGGGAAGAACCCACATCAATGAAGGTGACATTATTGTAACTACTGAATACGAACATCACAGCAATATTGTTCCATGGCAACTATTGACACAAGAAAAAGGTGCAAAGCTAGAATACATTGGTATGGATGACAACGGAGAATTAATTTTAGAAGATTTAGACAAATACTTGGCAACAGGCAAAGTTAAACTTGTAGCATTTAGTTTAATGTCCAACGTTTTAGGAACTATTTCAGATTCAGAAGCAATAATTTCAAAATGCAAAGAGGCTGGTGTTCTTACCTTGATTGATGGTGCCCAAGCCGTTCCTCACATGAAGGTGGACGTTGAAAAATTAGACTGTGACTTTTTTGCCTTTTCAGGCCACAAAATGTTAGGACCTACTGGTATTGGAATTTTGTGGGTCAAAAAAGCAGTACTAGAAACCATGAGTCCATTTCACGGGGGTGGTGATATGATTCGAGAAGTTCACAAGTATGAAACTACTTGGAATGATTTACCATACAAATTTGAAGCAGGAACTCCAAACATTGCCGATGTTGTAGGCCTTGGTGCGGCAATTGATTATCTTACAAAGATTGGTATGGAAAATATTCGAGAACATGAAATTGAATTAACAAAATATGCTTTAGAAAAATTGTCTCAAGTCAAAGGACTCCATATTTATGGCACTAAAGATATCTCAAAACGCGGAGGAGTGATTTCATTTAACTTTGCAGATGTTCATCCTCATGATGTTGCCCAAATAATTGACGAGGAAGGAATTGCAGTTCGCTCCGGACATCATTGCGCTCAAGTTTTGATGGAGCGATTAAATGTTGCAGCAACATCTAGAGCAAGCTTTTACATTTACAACACCAAAGAAGAGGTTGACAAATTAATAAATTCCCTAAACAAAGTAGCAGAGGTATTCAAACTATGAGCAACGCTGACATTTATCATGAAATGATAATTGATTATTCAAGAAATCCAGTAAATTATGGAAAGCTTGAAGATCATGATGTTACATATCATGATTCTAATCCACTATGTGGTGATAGCATCGACATTGATATGAAAATAGACGACAACAAAGTGTCTGATATCAAGTTTCATGGAAAAGGGTGTGCAATTTGTATGGCATGCTCCTCAGTTCTAACAGAGATTGCCAAAGGAAAAGACCTCGATGAAGTAAAAAATATCTCAAAAAATGATGTTCTTAGTGAATTAGGTCTTGAAAATTTACAAGCTGTACGCATAAAATGTGCACTACTTTCACTCAAAGTTCTAAAGTATGCTCTTTACTCTTATCTTGGAAAACATCTAGAAGGAGACCAAGATGTAGATAAGTTAAAAGAAGAGGCGGCAAACCTCTACTAACATATGAGTTCATTTTCTCCAAAAACACCCATCCAATTACAAATCAGAAAAATTATTTTTGATAAATTCAATGATGCTGATACTAAATTTACAAACGATGAAATTTTTGAAATAATAAAACAAGAAGGAGATTATGATTCTTCTTGGATAATTGATGATTTAGAACCATATGTAAATGAAATTTGTGACCTGGATGTTGCAAGAAACATTGCACAAAATTTTACCACGATTTATTTGAAACTCTTTGAACCACTAAAACAACAACATTGTGACTCTTGTGGGTTAGATGTTCATGTTACAGAATCAGAAAAGCAATGTCCAAATCCGTCTTGCAAAGCATCACTTTAGCTTCTCTGTCTAGTAGCTGCATCTTCTAATGCTTTTATCATTGGAAGCTTTTCTCCTGTAAGATAAAGTACCAAAGCTCCACCAGCTGTGCTTACGTGATTAATCTTTTCTGCAAGACCATGACTTTTTAGAACCGATGTCAAATGTCCTCCACTTACAATTGTTGTTGCCATTGAATTTGCAACAGCCTCAAGTAATCCTTTAGTTCCAAAACTAAAATTCTCTTTTTCAAATAATCCTGCAGGACCACTGATAAAAACAGTACCGGCACCTGCAATTAATTTTGAATAAAAGTCTACAGTCTTTGGACCTAAATCATAAATTTTATCTCCTTTAGTAATCTCTCTAACATCCATCTCTACCCTTTCTCCATCTTTGTCAATGGCAATATCTACTGGAGTTGAAAATACATCTGGATATTCTCCAATCAAAGTGTGTGCCTTTGCAACTACCTCTTCTTCACGCTTTATCCCTAGAGGGAATTTTATTCGGGCCTGTGCACGCATGAAAACATTGCCTATTATGCCTGTTAGAAGTATATGGTCAGCACGGCCATTTTGAATAAGCATCTTGATTGCCTCAAGCCTGTCTGGCACTTTGGAGCCTCCTAGAACAATAACATGTGGTGCTTTGGCGACAGTCATTATTTCATCAAGGTTCCTGACTTCTCTTTCCACAATTCTACCTGCACATGCTGGTAAGACATGTGGAAATCCAACAATAGAAGGATGTGATCTGTGAGCGCTGGGAAAAGAATCTAAAACACAGATATCAAAAAGCTTGGATAATCTGCTTACCATGATTGTTTTGGCAGCAGCTTCAGGAGCAAATTCGTAGTTTTCTTCTGCACATAATCTTAGGTTATCTAAAAGTAAGACTTCCCCATTTTGCAAATTTTTAATCTCGTTTTGGGCAGCCGTTCCAATAACGTCCTCTACATACTTGACGTGTTTGTTCAATAATTTTTCTAGGACTTTGGCGTGTTTGTCCATTCCAGTATAGTCTTTGTTTCCCACTCTTCCTTGATGAGATGCAACTACTACTTTTGCTTCAGATAATGCTTCTATAGTCTCAATTGCCTCCTCTATCCTCTTAGTGCCTGTGATCTCCATTGTTTCGGGATCAATTGGGCAATTCATGTCGACCCTCAAAAAAACAGTCTTTCCTTTAAGATCAAAATCATCTAGTGTGAGGACCTTCACGATCATTCTATTATCCTCTAGGTTAAATTCTTTCAGCCGATCAAAATTAACAAATTACAAATCAACTCAATATGTTGATTTTGATTTTTTATCTAGGAAAAATTAAAAATGATGTTAGAGGGGAACAACTGCTTGCAAGCTTGGATTTTTGATTTTAGGTCTCGTTCGTTTGTAATGCTGTTAATTGCATTTTTAGCTGTTCTTGCTTTGGTTTATTTTGAAATCACCGAAGATTTTGATCAAGCAGTAATTTCGTCTATGGTAGCAAACATTGGAAATCCAGGTCTTGATACAATAATGCAAATTATCACAGAAAGTGGAGATTCTTTTTACATGCTTGCCTTTGGAGCAATTACTCTCATCATTAGAAGAACAAGACGATTAGGCATAACTTTGATGATTTTGATAGTCATTTCGACTCTTCTTACAGGATACATAAAGTGTGGCGTGGACCGTGACAGACCTGATTTTGATTATGAAGGAACGCCATTTCCATTTGAAATTAGCAAAGATACTTTTGCACTTTTTTGTGAAGGTGGATTTAATGCATCATTTCCATCTGGACATGCTGCAAGATCAATGGTATTTGGAATTGTTTTAGCTTTTATTTTGTCTGAAAGATTTCCGCGTGGATGTTACTTGTTATTTTTGTATCCTATTTTGGTTTCATTTAGTAGAATTTACGTAATACAACATTACCCAATGGATGTAATTGGTGGTGCCATTCTTGGCATATTGTTGACAGGAGTTTTAGCTTATAGAACAAAGTTGTACAAATTTTTTGAAAAATCAAAAACCTAATTCTTCTAAAACTTTGTTACTGATTAAAACAATTGCATAATGATCCTCGTCATGATGATATGTCCAATATTTGATATCGCGGAGTTCATTTTTCTTTCTTAACCCATAATTTACGCCAGTAGTAACAGTATACCCTATTCGTTTTGCCAGCTTGCTTTCTTTTGGCATCAAAACTTTGAATCCTTCTTTTCTGTTAGAAAACCCCAAGTTTACCATATCGTCAACTGCATCGGTTGCATCTTTTTCATCTTTTAGATCGTAAGTTTTGAAAATTGGAAGATCTTTTGGATGAAAATCCATGGATTAAAGAAAATCCTTTTCCTAATATTTTTTGATTTTACAAAAAACTGCTAGGTCTGGTGATACAAAATAATCACTAGACCAAAACAATAATTGCTGCTGCTACAGCAATTACAATTCCGACAAATACTAGACTCCTTTTTTTGGAGTGCTCAACTAGTTCTTGTGCCATGTCCCTATAATCTCAATTTTTCATATAAAGACAAGGTGGAAAATTTTGGGATTTTGTGATACATTAAGAGTCTAATTTCTAAAAATTCAGGCTCCAAATCACCAAAATTTCTGATTTTTCAGCTAAAAAAAGAATGAACACCGAGGACTCTCAACTTTTTGCGATTTTATTGTATTCTTCTGAAGTCATAAATGGTCTAGCATATTCTAATTGTAAATAACATACCACCTCATTTCCATCATACCAATTCTTGTTATTTCCATCCAAATGAGAATTACATACTTCGCAATTGTAGGATGTATAGGTTATACTTTGGTCATCTACATCTGGCCCATCGTCTATTTCGTAAAATTCTGTATTTGTTTTGCATTTAGGACAGAATATTTCCATGGTTTTACAGCAAAATTGATACAAAAACTAAATTTATTGATATCTTTAATCGATC
>JABAOE010007605.1_pt2 | contig 11858 bp, 10 predicted proteins | sample 7062141 | NCBI WGS metagenome assembly JABAOE01 (sample SAMN14538627, study PRJNA623070) | marine sediment metagenome | biome: marine biome [ENVO:00000428]; feature: marine pelagic biome [ENVO:01000023]; material: deep marine sediment [ENVO:00002113] | place: India: Gulf of Khambhat ...
GCGTTCATGTTCGTGGACGTGCCCGAGCCGGTCTGGTAGATGTCGAGCACGAACTCGTCGTCCCAGTGGCCCTCGGCCACCTCCGCGGCGGCGGCCGCGATGGCCTCGGCGATCTTCCCGTCGAGGTGTCCGAGCTCGGCATTGGTCTCGGCCGCGCATCTCTTGATGAGCCCGAGAGCCTGCACGAAGCGGCGGCCGAAGCGGCGGCCGCTGATGGGGAAGTTCTCCACGGCCCGCTGGGTCTGGGCTCCGTAGAGCGCCTCCGCCGGGACCCGCATCTCGCCCAGGGAGTCCTTCTCGATCCGATATCCGTCAGCCATGGGAGACTCGTCTCCTGAGGGTCGTCGCCGTGGGATGGGAGGGTACGCGCACGCCGCGCGCCGTTGAAATCTACCGGACGGTCCCGGCGGGTGAAGCGCCCACGGCGTCCCACCCTCCCGGGGGATTCCCCGACAGGACTTCGAGGGTGCATTCCGATCCCGCGCCGCCCGTGCCGAGCGCGAGCTTCCATCCGCAGGAGGAGGCGGTCACGATGGGCGCGATGTGGGGAGCGCTGTTCACGCTCGGGCTGATGATCCCGCTGCTGGTCCTGGTCGCCAGCGGATGGCTGGTGATCCGCCTCGCGAGACGGCTGGGCGCGCTGGTGCCCGGAACGCGCCCCGCCTGGCAATGGCTGGGCGGGCACGTCGCGCTGGGAACCGTGGCGGAGGTCGCCGCCGAGGCGCTCTTCGAGGGGGGCCCGTGGAGCGCGCTGCTGCCCTTCTCGGCCGCGGTCGGAGCGCTGTGCCTGGCTGCCGTGCCCTTCTACCTGTACCGCAGCGTCCAGCGGGCCGAGGATCTCGCCCGCTCCGGCCAGCTCGAGATCTTCGACCGCTCGACCCTCTCGGTGGCGCGCCCCGGCACGTTCCGCGACGGCTGGGGCGTAGCGGCGCTCTTCGTGGCGACCGGAGTCGCTCTTCCGTGGCTCACGGGGCTCGGCGTGAAGATCTACCTGGACGCGCGGGGGCGACCCACGCTCCCCGTCTCCGACTTCCTCAACCCGGAGGCCCTGCCGGTGCTCCTGGTCCAGACCCTGGCGCTTTGGGCCTTCCCCTTCCTCGTTCTGGCCTCGGCCGCCGCGCTGCCGTGGCGCGTCGGGTTCGGCGGCGACCCTCTCGGACGGGCCTCGATGCTCCCCCTCTGGCTTTCGTACGCGGCGGGCGTGGCGTCGGGCGTCGTGCTCTTCATCGGCGTGTTCTGGCAGTTCGACGCGATCACGCTGATCGTGCCATTGGGCATGTACCTGGTCCCGCCGATGGCGATCGGCTACGCGATCGGGTGGTGGATCGTCAGGCATCGGAGATACCCACACCCGGGGCGCGCCTGAGCGCATCCAGCCCCGCCACCCCCTTCCACGGCACCGGCCGGGGGCGTCAGCCCTTGCGCGGCTGAGCGGGCCTCATCTCGACGCGGCTCACGTGGGCCCCCTTCGGATAGGAGAGCAGCTGCATCACCGCGAGAGCGCAGTCGTCCGCCTCGAGGGGCCAGGAGCGCTCCGCTGACCGGGTCTTCCCGCGGAAGCCGGTGTTCACGCTCCCCGGCATGACGATCGACACGCGCACGTCGTCGTAGCGGACGTCCAGCATCATCGACTCGGTGAGACCCAGGAGGCCGAACTTGCTCGCGTTGTAGCCCGTGCCGCCGGCGAAGGCGTTGCGGCTGGCCAGAGAGCCGACGTTGATGATGAACCCGTCTCCCGAGGCGCTCAGGTGGGGCAGCGCCGCCTTCGAGAGGTAGAAGACGCCACCCAGGTTCACGTCGATCTGGCTGCGCCACTCCTCCACGGTCATCTCCGTGATGGGCTTGAAGATCCCGAAGCCGGCGTTGTTGACCAGGACGTCGAGCCGCCCGAGCCGCTCCACCGCCTCGTCGACCAGGCGCCGGCACGCGCTCGGGTCGGAGACGTCGCAGGGCACGCCCACCGCGCGCTCGCCCAGCCGGCCGGCGACCTCCGCCACGTCCGACGCGGTCCGCGCGGCGACGACCACCCACGCCCCCTCGTCGACCATCCGCTCCGCGACCGCCAGACCGATGCCCTTGGTGGCGCCCGTGACGATCGCGACCTTGCCCGCCAGATTCGACATGCTTCCTCTCTTTCGTGTCCGCAGACGAAGGGCCGGACCTGCCCGACCGCGGATGAGTCTTGCCATGAGCGAACCGGAACCGCAACGCGTAGCGCTCGTGACGGGCGGCGCCGTGCGGGTGGGCCGGGCGATCGCGATCGCCCTGGCCGAGGCGGGCTACGATCTCACGATCGGGTATCGGTCCTCCACCGATGGGGCTCGGGAGGTCGCACAGCTCGCGGCCGAGCGCGGCCGGCGCTGTGAAGCCGTGTGCGCAGACCTCTCGACTGCGAGCGGGCCGGAGGCCCTCGTCGATGCGGCGCGCAGCGCCTTCGGCCGGCTCGACCTGGTCGTCAATTCGGCGGCCAGCTTCGAGTCGGCCTCGCTGCTGGACGTCGACGCGGGGCGATGGGACGCCGTGATGAGCCTCAACGTGCGGGCGCCCCATCTCGTGGTACGGGCCGCCGCCGGCCTCCTGGCCGAGTCGCGGGGGTCGGTGGTCAACATCACGGACCTGTCGGCCTTCCAGGCCTGGAAGGACTACCCGCACCACGCTGTGTCCAAGGCCGCGCTCGCGCACCTCACCCGCGTGCAGGCACGTGCGCTCGCCCCCTCGGTCCGGGTCAACGCCGTCGCGCCGGGCGCCGTGCTGCCCCCGGACGACTGGCCGCCGGAGCGATGGCGGGCGCTCGCCCGGATCGCGCCGCTCGAGCGGGTCGGGTCGGCGGAGGACGTGGCCCACGCGGTGCTCTATCTGGCGGAGGCCGACTTCGTCACGGGCCAGGTGATCGCCGTGGACGGGGGCAGGCTGCTTGGTCCGAGCGGGCCTCCAGCGTAGGCGCGGCGAGGGCGTTCCGCACCGCCACCGGGGCGGCGGTCCCGGATCACGCTACCCGCTCGCAGTCAGCACTTCCGCTCGACCGGGTGTCTCTCCACGTGAAGCGCGCGGGTCACGCTCGTGATCTCGCCCACAGGGACCTACCTGGCCCGGAGCCTTCGGCTCCAAAGGAGACGATCGGGGAGCACATAGGCCGCTGACGGCCCCTCCCGTTACCGATCCGTCTCACATCTACCCCCGAAGGCCGCCTCACCCCGAGGCGCCTGCGGTGTCCTGCCAGCCCGGACATCGCCCCCGACGCTCCCCGCTCCGGGGAGGGTCCTCCACGCCCCATCACCTCAGAGGAGGTCGTAATGGGCAGACTTCACGTTGGAACTGCCGCGTGCCGCATCGCGCTCGCGGCCCTCGCGCTGTGCACCACCGCGGAGCTCGTGGCGGCCCAGCAGGCCGGCTCGGTCCGTGGACAGGTCGTCGACGCGGTGACCTCGCGCCCCCTGGTGGGCGCACAGGTCTTCGCCGTCGGGACCGGCCGAGGCGGCCTCAGCAACGCGAGCGGGCAGTACCTCATCCTCAACGTCCCGGTGGGGATGCAGACCATCCGGGTCGAGCTCCTCGGCTACGGCGCGATGGAGCAGCAGGTCAACATCGCCGGCGGACAGGTCGCGGAGGTCGACTTCCGGCTGTCCCAGCAGGCGCTCAGGCTGGACGCGATCGTGGTCACCGGAACCGCCGGCGAGACCCAGCGTCGCTCGATCGGCAACTCGGTGACGTCGTTCGACGCGGCGGCCGTGACGGAGGCCGTTCCCGTCCCCTCGCTGCAGGAGATGCTCCAGGGTCGCGCCCCCGGGCTCACCCTCATCTCCAACGGGGGCGGCGCGGGCGACGGCTCGCAGATCCGGCTGCGAGGCGCAGGGTCGCTGGAGGGGCGCTTCGAGCCCGTCGTCTACGTCGACGGTGTCCGTATCGAGAGCGACGGGGCCCAGGGCGGCATGTGCGGGTCGGTGACGCACTGCACGAGCGCGCTCGACTACCTGAACCCGAACGACGTCGAGTCGGTCGAGATCATCAAGGGCCCGGCGGCGTCCACGCTCTACGGAGCCGAGGCGGCCGGCGGCGTGATCCAGATCATCACCAAGCGGGGCCGCCCGGGCACGGGCGTGCAGTGGTCGGCGGCGATCGACATGGGCAGATCGGACTGGAATCTGGCCACGCCGGTCACCTACTGGCAGTGCACGGCCTCGAACACGACGTCGAGCTCCTTTCCGGGCTGTAACGGTGTGGCCCCCGGCACGGTGCTCACCTATCAGCCGATGGACGAGAACGCCAACGCCATGCGCGGCAACACCGGCTCCGACGACTCGAACGGGCCCGGTCAGTACAGCGCGAACCTGTCCGCGCGAGGGGGTGGGGAGGCGTTCAGCTACTTCGTGAGCGCCGAGCGCTCCGAGGAGCAGGGCATCTTCCTCAACAACTTCTCGCGGCGGAACGGCGGGCGCGCGAACTTCTCGTTCACGCCCACCGACGAGCTGGACTTCACGGTGAACTTCGGGTACGCACGGACGCACGTGCGGGCTCCGCTGTCCAACAACTCGTCGAACTCGATCCTGCGCAACGCCTACCGCGGCCGGGCGAACGCCGCCTATCAGTACGAGGTCGGCTACCGGAACTTCGGTCCGACCCTCGCCAACGAGTGGGACCTGCAGACGCGCAGCGAGCGCTACACGGTCGGCGCCACGGTCAACTACCGGCCCTTCTCGTGGCTGCACAACCGGCTCGTCCTGGGGCTCGACAACCAGAACCGCGAGATCACCGACTTCACCGGGATCGATCAGACCGGGCTCCGGCCCTGGGGCACGACGCGGTCGGCCGGCTACATCGACATCGAGATCCGGCCCCTGCACAACTGGACGGTCGACTACGCGAGCACGGTGTCGACCGACGTCAACGAGAACATCAGCTCCTCGTTCAGCGCCGGCGTGCAGCTCCTCAACCGCAAGTCGGAGCGCTTCGACGTGACGGGCGAGGGTCTGGTCGCGAACACGCTCAACCTGGTGAGCTCCGCGGCGGTCAACCGCGGCGGGCAGGGCTTCAGCGAGCAGACGTCGCTGGGCTTCTACGTGCAGGAGCAGGTGGGGTGGAAGAACCGTCTGTTCGCGACGGCGGCCGTGCGGATCGACGACAACTCGGCTTTCGGCAAGGACTTCTCGCTGGTCGCGTATCCGAAGGCGCAGCTCTCGTACGTGATCAGCGACGAGGAGTTCTTCGACTTCGACGTCGTCGACCAGCTCAAGCTGCGGGCCGCCTGGGGCCAGGCCGGCAACCCGCCGGACCCGTTCGTGGCCGACCGGACCTACACCGCCGGCGCCACCTCGACGGGCGACGCGATCGTCAACCTGCTCAGGCCCTCGTCCTACGGGAACCCGGATCTCAAGGCCGAGACGGGCTCGGAGCTCGAGCTCGGCTTCGAGTCGTCCCTGCTCGGCGACCGGCTCGGGGTCGACTTCACCTACTACAACCAGAAGACCCGGGACGCCCTGATCGCGGTGCCCGATCCCCCATCGAGCGGATACAGCGGCGAGCACTTCGTGAACGTCGGCGAGGTCAGCAGCGTCGGCTTCGAGCTGCTCCTCACCGGCACTCCGCTCTACACGCGGGCGCTGCAGTGGGACGCCATCGTGGCGTTCAGCACGAACAAGGGCGAGCTCGTGTCGTGGGGCTCGGCTCCGCTGACCGAGATCGAGTTCGGCTCGTTCGCGACGGTGCAGCGTCACATCCCAGGCTACCCGATGGGCGGCTTCTGGTCGACGGACGTGGTGCGGGACGCCAGCGGCGCCCCGATCCTGGACGGCGGGAGCGTGACCGTCGAGACCGAGAAGGAGTACGTGGGACCGTCGAACCCGACGCGGGAGATCGGCCTCACGAACACCTTCACCGTGTTCGACAACTTCCGGGTGTTCGCGAACCTGGACTACAAGGGCGGTCACTACCAGTGGTGCGCCATCTGCTCGGTGCGCAGCCGCATCGACCGCAACACCCAGCTGGTCAACGACCCGAGCTCGGATCCGGTCGAGGTCGCCGTCGTGAGCAGCCTGCAGACCAAGACGTGGATCAAGCCGGCGGACTTCATCAAGCTCCGTGAGGTCTCGGTGTCCTACCGCCTCCCGGCTTCCCTCTCCGAGAGCATGCGGGTCGACGACGCCACGCTCACGCTGGCCGGACGCAACCTCTGGATGTGGACCCGATACGAGTTCGACCAGGAGGGTCTGGGCTCCCCCGATCCCGAGGTCAACTTCGACTCGGCCAGCCGGTTCGGACGCACCGACTACGCGTCCATCCCGATGCTGCGGACCTTCGCGCTCGGCCTCCGCTTCAGCTTCTGAGCCCACGCACTCATGGGAATGACAACGATGACTTCCATCCAATCAGCTCGGAGGGCGGCGAAGGTCGCCCTTCTCGGAGCCGTGGCCGTCGGCGTGGTCGCCTGCTCGACGGTCGACGGCATCCTGGACGTCGAGAACCCCGCGCAGATCGACGAGTCGCAGCTCAACGATGCGGCGCTGGTCCAGGTGCTCGTCAACGGCGTGATCGGCGACTTCCAAGACATGTACTCCGATCCGTTCGTGTGGCGCGGCAGCATGTTCACCGACGAGCAGGTCACGGGCATCAACTGGGAGCAGACCGCCCGGCTGAACCAGCGCATCATCCAGTACGACGAGGGTGACGCCGATCTCATGTTCTCGGCGATCAGCCGCGCGCGCGCGCAAGCGGACACGCTCATCGGACGTCTGCTCGGAGGCCTCTCCGAGAGCCCGACCGACGACGAGAGCCTCGCGATCGCCTACGCCTACGCCGGGTACAGCTACATCATCCTGGCGGACGCGATGTGCGAGGCGACCGTCAACGTCGGCGCGACGATCCATCCGCCGCTCGACCTGTATGGGTTCGCGGTGGATCGCTTCAACGCGGGCCGGCCCATCGCCACGGCCGCCGGGCGGACCGACCTGGTGAACCTCATGAACGTGGGGCTCTCGCGCGCCTACCTGAACCTGGGGCAGGCCAGCAATGCGATGAGCGCCGCCGAGCTCGTGCCCCAGGGCTTCTACTACTGGGTCGAGTACAACGAGTCGGACAACCGCACGTACAACGTGCTCGAGTCGCGCATCAACGGCGCCAACCACTCTCTCGGCGTGCACCCGGCCTTCGTGGCGGGCGGCCCAGCCGACTTCGGGACGCAGGACCTCGAGGCCGAGCTGACCGACCCCCGCGTGCAACACGAGCCGCGCTGGGCCACCGGGCACAACGCTCTCACGCCGCTCTACAAGCCCAAGTCCGGTCTCATGTACTCGAACTTCAACGGCGAGACCTTCGCCACCGGCGGCGAGCCGGCGGTCTACGAGCGTGGCACCGACATCGCGATGTCGTCGTACCTCGAGGCGATGCACAACTACTACGAGGCGGCGGGACCCGCGGGAACCGGCCCGCTCGGCACGACGCTCGAGTTCGTGAACGCGAGGCGCGCCGCCGGCAACCAGGGCGCGGTGACGCTCTCGGGCGACGACCTGATGGACGAGCTCCGCTGGCAGCGCGGTAAGGACCTCTTCATGGGCGGCTACCGCCTCGGGGACCTCCGCCGCTGGCTCCGGGCGGGGGACGACCTCTTCCCGTCCGGCCAGCACGTCAACGAGCAGTGGGGCAACTACGGGAACGCCACCTGCTTCCCGCTCCCCAAGGAGGAGTACGAGGGCAATCCGAACATCTCGCGCTGACGCGCGATGCCGTGCCGCAGAGGGCACGGACGGGGTGGGGGCGTGGCCGGACGCTCGGTCACGTCCCCACCCGGCCTTCGCTCACAGCGTGTCCAGGAAGTGGATCACCGACTGCTGCGTAACGCGGTCCAGCGCCGCGAAGGCATCCCGGGCTCCGCGGGCCTCACCGTCGTGTCCGAGGATCGCGTCGATCACTCGGCCGTAGCGCCCGTCGTGCATGAAGGCCCGGCGGGCCCGGAGCCCCATGAGGGGCTCGGTCCGGTACTCGCGGGTGCCGGCCCCGAGGGTGCACGTGCCCTCCAGGGCGTCCCCCATGTCGTGCAGCAGGAGGTCGGAGTAGAGGGCGATGCGGGCACCCTCGATGGCGCGCACCGGGCTCTCTCCGGCGGCGAGCGTGGGGACGTGGCAGCGGGCGCAGCCGAGCGAGCCGAACAGCTCCTCTCCCTGTCGCTCGAGCGCGGCGCGCCCGGGGTCGTCGGACGGGCGCCGTGCGGGTGGGGCGAGCAGCCGGACGAACGCGGTCACGGCGTCCAGGCTCGTCGCGTCCACCTCCGGCTCGGGCACCGGGTCCGCGGCGGGGTCATCCACCGGCGGAAGCGAGCCCGCGAGCGCCTCGTCCGGGACGCGGGCGGTCGTCAGCCCCATCTCGAGGCGAAACGCGCCCTCCACGAAGTCGGCCAGCGTGGCGACATCGGCCTTGCGCCCGAAGCGGCCGACCTCGCCGTCCGGGGTCGTTCCGAGCCGACCCGAGATCCCGTCCCCGTCCCGGTCGTCGGGATCCGCGAGCGCGCCGAGCGTCTCCGCCGGAATCGCCTCGACGACGCCGAGCCCGAAAAGGAACGGGATCGTGAAGCGGGCCGTGTGCGTCGCGCCCTGGGGGACCGGCACGCGCGCGCTGCGCGTCCGGTCGACCAGGGTCGAGCGGATGCGCAGGTTCGTGCCGCCCGCGTCTGCCAGCGCGTCGCAGGTGCCGGCCGGGGAGAGCCGGCTCGCCTTGGTCACGGCCGTCTCGCCGGTGCCCCCGTCGGCGGGATCCGTGTGACACGCGTTGCAGGCGTTCTCGTTGAAGCGCGGGCCGAGGCCCTCCCCGGGCTCGAAGGGCTTCGTGAAGAGTCGGCGCCCGGCCTCGAACGACGCGAGCTCGCCTTCGCTCAGCCCGGGAAGCGGCGCGCCGAACGCTCCCGCCACGGACCCGCGGGCTCCCGCGCCCGGTTGCTCGCAGGCGCCGCCGCCCCACACCACCCCCACGAGCGGGAGCGCCGTGCGGATCACCCGGCCGGAGGCTCCCCCGAAGAGGATCGACATCATGGACCGATTCACCCGCCGAACCCTGCCGCGCTCCCCCCGACCCCGCCGATCCTCATGGATTCCGGCAGCTCTCGTGCTGGCGGCCTGCAGCACCGGCCTCGACGCCGACGACGTCCCCACGACGGCTCGCGTCCGAGTCGACGGTGCGGCTCCCGACGAGCTCACGCTCGTCGTCTCCACGAACTTCTTCGAGCAGATCAACCTCGAGACCCTCGAGCGGAGCGCCGTCTTGCAGGAGGCCGATACGCTGGCGCTGTCGCTTCCGTACGATGCGTACTGGCCTCTCAACGACCTGGCGAGCGTCTACGTGGAGCTCCTCTACGTGCCGACCTCCACGGCGTCGGTCACCCTGCGCGTAAATCTCGACAACGGCGAGGCCTTCGAACAGGCAGCCACGCTCTCCGACAACGCTCGACTGATCTACTACTGGATCTGGTCGGGCCAGATCGGCTGACCGCGCGGGGTCAGCGCTCGTGGCGGAAGAGCCGATCCGCCACCGTGACGGCGAGCGGTGTGCCCACGAGCAGGAGAACCGCTCCGGCGACGTTCGCCGCATCCGAGCCTCGCCCCACCGTGGACACCGAGTAGACGTAGCCCGGCAGGAGGGCCATCGTGGCGCCGACGAGCGCCGGCACGAGGCTCCCCTCCGACGCCTCGGTCCTGCCTCCCACACGAGCGCCGAGCGCGCTGCCGAGCGCCGGCAACGCGAACCCGGCCGCGATCGCGGCCGTGTTCCCCAGCGCGTCGCACTCGGTGCGGATCTGGTCGTGCTCGTCGATCGAGAAACACAGGCGCGCCAAGCCCACGCCGGCCGCGAGCCCCACCGCGTTGGAGAGAAACGCCGCGCCCGCGGCGCGCAGGGCGGGATGGCCGCGGGGCTCAAGGGACCAGTCGAAGGTCCTCCGCCCACCCCGGCCGATGAGAATGTCGGCCCCGTCGGCTGCCCCCGCCGCGAGTCGCGGATCGCGAGTCTCGATCAGGATGACGCCGAAGAGCGAGCCGGTGCCGTAGCGGGCGCCGGCTTCGCCGGGAGGGAGGACCTCGATCCGCTGGATCGAGTTCAAGCCGATCGTTCCGTACGCGAAGTTCGGGTTCGAGATCGGCACGCCGTCGAGCACGACCAGGGGGTGGTTGCACGCCCGCGTCTCGAGCATCGAGATGTCCGCGGCGCTGCGGAACTCGAGGCAGACGTCGGTACCCGCGAGATTGTTGCTCTGGCGGAGCCGAATCCCCGGGATCGTCCGACCAAGCAGGTCGCCCAGGTGACGGCTGACCCCGAGGGCCGCTTCGATCTGAGGGCGCTCGACCACGTTGCTGCTCGACCCTCGGGCGCGCGCCGCCCGCTGACGGGACGTCGTCGCCTCGACGACGACGGGCTCGAGCGTGATGGCCTCCGGGGCCAGCCGGATCTGCAGCGCCACGCCGATCGTTCCGTCCAGCACGACCTCGTGGCGGTGCTCCCCGTACGCGACGTGCAGCGTCACCAGGGTCCAGCGACCGGGCGTCACGCCCCTGAGGGTGAACGTCCCGTCGTCGGCCGTCACCGCAGACACGTCGGTCCCCTCGAGGACGAGGGCCACGCCCCCCACACCGGCATCCGTGGCCGCGTCCACTACCGCGCCGGACACCGAAAACGACTCCTGCGCACGGATGCCCGCCGCAAGTGCGAGGCACGCCAGCAACGCGAGCGCGCCGGGGACCCACGCCCATGGTGCGGAGCCGCGATGCCCCGCCCGCGAAGCCCTCAATTCGCCGTGTCCTCGCTCCAGAAGGTCCGGACCCGCGGGCTGCAGACCGCGTTCCGCAGGGTGATACCCTCGGGCCCGTTCGGGGTGTCCGGGGCCTCACGCGGAGCTTCGAGGTCCACACCGGCCGCTCCTCTGCTCACAGGCCCCCACCAGGGCGCGGGAGCGACCTCCTAGGCTCGGAGGGCCCGGCGCGAGTCGAGCCGGGTCAAGCCGAGCTCCCTGGCGGTCGCTTCGGCTTCGGCCAGCTCCCCCAACGCGAGGCGCCGATCGATCTCGGGGTACGAATCGGACGAGACCTTGCCCGCCGGATGGTACTGACCCATCAGGTTCACGTACGTGTCCGGGCCGAGCTCCCCGGCGATCCACTCCAGGATCGACCGCGTCTCCTCCAGCATCCCCGGCATCACGAGATGGCGGATCAGGAGCCCCCGCCGGGCCAGCCCGTCGGCGTCGAGCTGCAGCGGCCCCACCTGCCGGTGCATCTCCCGGATCGCCGCGCGGGCGGCGTCGGGATAGTCCTCGGCCTTCAGGTACCGGGCGGCGGCCGCCCGACCCCAGAGCTTGAAGTCCGGCATGTAGATGTCGACGACGCCGTCCAGCAACGCGAGGCTCTCCAGCGCGTCGTAGGCGCTCGTGTTGTAGACCAGCGGGAGCCGCAGGCCGCCCTCGACCGCCGGGACGAGCGCCTCCAGGACCTGGGGCACCACGTGCTCCGGTGTGACCAAGTTGATGTTGTGGCACCCCCGAGCCTGGAGCGACAGCATGACGCTCGCGATCTCACGGGGCCCGAGCTCCTCGCCGGACGGCCCCGGACGGATCGCCTGGGAGATGTCGTAGTTCTGGCAGAAGACGCAGCGCAGGTTGCNNGCGCAGGTTGCAGTGCGCGAAGAAGATCGTCCCCGAGCCGTTCCAGCCCCGCAGGCAATCCTCCTCACCCCGGTGGGCGAAGGCGCTGCTGACCCGTGCGCGCCGCCCGGTCTTGCACGCGGACCACTTCCCCGCCAGACGGTCCACGCCGCAGTCGCGGGGGCAGAGCCGGCAGTCGGCCAGGGCTGACAACCCTTCCGCCGCCCGGCGCCGCAGCTCGTCCACGCCG
>JABAOE010031943.1_pt1 | contig 11856 bp, 14 predicted proteins | sample 7062141 | NCBI WGS metagenome assembly JABAOE01 (sample SAMN14538627, study PRJNA623070) | marine sediment metagenome | biome: marine biome [ENVO:00000428]; feature: marine pelagic biome [ENVO:01000023]; material: deep marine sediment [ENVO:00002113] | place: India: Gulf of Khambhat ...
ACGCATGGCCCGATCCTCGTCCATGTCGTGACACAAAAGGGTAAGGGCTACACGCCGGCGGAAGAATCAACCGACAAATATCACGGCGTGGCACGTTTCAATGTGATCACCGGCGAGCAGACCAAGGCCAAGGCCAGGGCGCCGTCCTACACCAGGATTTTCGCCGAGAGCCTGATTACCGAGGGCCGCTGCGACGAGCGCATTGTCGCGGTGACGGCGGCGATGCCGTCGGGCACCGGGATCGATCTGTTCGGCAAGGCCTTCCCGGAGCGCACCTTCGATGTCGGTATCGCCGAACAGCACGCCGTGACCTTTGCCGCCGGTCTACTCGACCTTCCTGCAGCGCGCCTACGACCAGGTCGTGCACGACGTCGCGATCCAGAGCCTGCCGGTGCGCTTCGCCATCGACCGCGCCGGCCTGGTCGGCGCCGACGGCCCGACCCATGCCGGCGCCTTCGACGTCGCCTATCTCGGCTGCCTGCCGAACATCGTCGTCATGGCCGCCGCCGACGAAGCGGAACTGCAATCGATGGTGCGCACGGCCGCCGACTACGACCTCGGACCGATCGCCTTGCGCTATCCGCGCGGCGAAGGGCTCGGCATCGATCTGCCGGAGCGTGGCGAGATCCTGGAGATCGGCCGCGGCCGCATCCTGCGCCAGGGCAACACCATCGCCGTCATCTCGCTGGGCGGGCGGCTGGCCGAAGCGCTGAAGGCAGCCGACATCCTGGAAAGCCACGGTCTTTCCACGACCGTCGCCGACGCCCGCTTCGCCAAGCCGCTGGATGCCGACCTTATCGGGCGTCTGGCCAACCAACACCAGGCGCTGATCACGATTGAGGAAGGCTCTATCGGCGGCTTTGGCAGTCATGTGCTGGACCTGCTTGCCGGCAGCGGCCGGCTCGACGACGGGCTGGTCGTGCGGACGCTGGCGCTGCCGGACCGGTTCATCGATCAGGACAAGCCGGAGGCGATGTATCACAGCGCCGGACTCGATGCTGAAGCCATCGTCGCCCGGGTTTTCCAGGCGCTCGGGCGCGACAGCGCCGGGAGCATCGTGCAAAGCGCCTGAGCCGTTGCGATACGGCCGTTTGTGAACGTGACGGCAGTGTTGCCGACGCTGTCGCAATGTCGCGGCGAGGATGATTTGCTGCCGCTTTTCATCATTTTCACGGCGGCGGCGTCTGGTAATATTGCATATCAAATCTGACCGGTGCGGGCCCGCCCGCTTGTGTGGAGACGCTCATGTTCGCTTCGCTCGCGCCGGTTGCGACGCTTCTCCTCAGTGTTGCTCTGGTCATGACCGGCTATGGCCTGCAGGTTACGGTGCTGCCGCTGCGCGCCGAGCTGGAGGGGTTCTCCGCCCTGATGATTGGCGCCGGCGCCTCCGGCCATTCCATCGGCTTCGTCATCGGCTGCCTGGCGGCGCCCCATGCCATTGCCCGGGCCGGCCATATCCGCTCCTTCGCCGCGATCATCTCGCTCGGCTCGGCCGTGGCGCTGTTGCATGCGGTGATTATCGATCCCTATCTGTGGGTGCTGTTTCGGGCGGTCACCGGTTTCTGCATCGCAGGCTTCTACCTGATCATCGAAAGCTGGCTGAATGATCGCGCCGCAAACGACCGGCGCGGCTTCGTGCTGTCCAGTTATGTCGTGGTGATCTCGGCGGGGGTCGTCTCCGGACAGATGCTGGTGGCGCTCGGCGACGCCGGCGATTTTGTGCTGTTTGCCACCGCCTCCGTNNAGGCACCTCTACGACACCTCGCCGTCCGCCTTCATGTCGGTGCTGATCATCGGCGTGACGACCGGGTCGATCGTCATGCTGGCGCCACTTTTTGCCACCGGCCAGGGCTATTCGCCGCAATTCGCGGCGGTTTTCGCAGCGGCGATCTTCGCCGGCGGCGCGCTAATGCAGTGGCCGCTCGGCCGCGCCTCAGACCTCACCGACCGACGCTATGTGCTGATCATCTGCGCCATTGGCGCGATCCTGTTCTGTGGCCTTTTGATCTTCACCAACGGCTGGGCATCGCCGGTCGTGCTGGCGATGGCGGCGCTCGTCGGCGGCTTTACACAGCCGGCCTATGCGATCGCCAATGCCCATGCTTTCGACTATGTGGAGCCGGAAGATTATGTCGAGACATCGACGGGATTCCTGATCATGTACGGTATCGGCAGCTCGCTGGGGCCGGTCGCCGCGGCATCCTTGATGCAGGCGCGCGGGCCGGACGCCCTGTTCTATTTCGTGCTGGCAGGGGAACTGGCGATGGCCATCTTCCTGTTGATGCGGCTTCGCAGCCGCGGCGCGGCGCCGATCGCCACCCGCGAGGACTACGATTACGCCTCCACGGCGCCGGTCGTCGCCATGGCCTATGAGGAGGCCTGGGACGCCGAAGAGCAGCAGATCGTGCCGGAGTCCCTGGGGCCGGTGGAGCCGGGCGGCTATCACGGCGATGACGTGAATGAAAATGGCGATGGAGACGATCGCGGCAAAGCGGACGATCGCAATGCCGGATCGTGATGCGAAGTCGCGCTTGCGCCTCGACGACGCGCTGGTCCGGGCCGGGCTGGCGCCGAGCCGCTCGCGGGCCCGCGACATGGTGCGGCGCGGCTCAGTCAGCGTCGATGGCGAGATCGCCAAACGGCCGGGCCGCAAAATCGCCGCCGATGCGCGGCTTGCCGTCAGCGATCCGGCGGCCGGCTATGTGTCGCGCGCCGCGCTGAAGCTGATCGCCGGGCTTGACGCCTTCGGCTTCAATGCCGCCGGCCGTAGCGTGCTTGATCTCGGCGCCTCGACCGGCGGCTTTTGCCAGGTGCTCCTGGAGCGCGACGCCCGACATGTCGTCGCCGTCGACGTCGGTCACGGCCAGATGGCGCCGGCATTTGCCGGCGAGCCACGGGTCACGCTCATTGAGGGGGTCAATGCCCGTGATCTGACCGGCGATCATCTCGGCGGCCGGCCGGTTGAGGCGATCACCTGCGATGTCAGCTTCATCTCCCTGAAACTGGCGCTGCCGCCGGCGCTGGCGCTTGCCGAACCGGGCGCCTGGGGCGTTTTTTTGGTCAAGCCGCAATTCGAAGTCGGCCGGGCCGGCATCGGTAAAGGCGGGGTCGTGGCGGCGCAAAAGGCGCAAGAGACGGCGCGGGCCATCGCCGGCTGGCTGGCGCGACAGGCCGGCTGGTCGGTGACCGGCCTCATCGCCTCGCCGGTGACGGGCAGCGCCGGCAATCGCGAGTTCCTGCTCGGCGCCCGGCATGACTGAGACCGTCACGATCGACCGGATCGGCCATCGCGGCGACGGCATCGCCGAAACCGAAGGCGGTCCGGTCTATGTGCCGCTCACGATGCCCGGAGAAAGCGTGCAAATCGCCCGGTCCGGCAGCCGCGGGAGGCTGCAGGCGATCGTCACGCGCAGTCCGCAGCGCGTCGAGCCGCTTTGTCGGCATTTCGGCCACTGCGGCGGCTGTGCCCTGCAGATGATGGCGCTTGATGCGAGCCGCCGGCTGAAGCGGCGGTTCGTCGCCGACGCGCTGGCGCAACAGCGCATCGACTGCCCGGTGGAGGCGACATCCGGCGTGCCGCCGGGGTCGCGGCGACGGGCGGTGTTTGCCGCCGTAGGGACGGACAAAGGCGCCGTTCTCGGCTTTCACGAGCGGGCATCGGAGCGCATTGTCGCGCTAGCCGCCTGCCCGGTCCTGCGGTCCGAAATCGTTGCCCGCCTGCCGTTGTTGCGCGACCTCGCCGCCTTGCTGCTGGGGCGCGGCAAAAAGGCCCGCATCACCGTTCTCGTCAGCGAGACGGGCCTCGATATCGCCGTTGACGGCACCGGCGAGGGAGGTGGACCGGCGCTGCCGGGCGCCATGATGACCCGGCTCGGCGAGGCCGGCGTGGCGCGGCTGAGCGTCGGTGGCGACATCGCCGCAATGTTCGCCGAGCCGGTGCTGAGGCCGGGCGGCGTGCCGGTGGTGCCGCCGCCGGGTGCCTTTGCGCAGGCATCGGCGGAGGCGGAAGCCCTGATCAGCCAGCTCGCCGTCACGCATCTGGCCGGCTGCGGCGCGGTCGCCGATCTGTTTGCCGGATTCGGCACGTTTTCGCTGGCGCTGGCGCGGCAGGCGCCGGTATTCGCCGTCGATCATGCCGCCGCAGCCCTGTCGGCGCTGGCGGTGGCGGCACGGCAAGGCTCAGGGCTCAGGCCGGTCACCACGCAGATTCGGGACCTGACGAAGTTTCCACTTTCCGAGCAAGAGCTTGAGCCCTTTGATGCGGCGCTGCTCGATCCGCCCTTCGGCGGCGCCCGGGGACAGGCAACAAGACTGGCCGCATCGCCCGTCAAGCGAGTCGTCAGCGTTTCCTGCAATCCCGCCACATTTGCGCGCGATGCTCGCATCCTGATCGATGGCGGGTTTACGCTGCAGCGCGTGATGCCGGTCGATCAGTTCGTCTTTGCGGCGGATACGGAGGTGGTTGGCCTGTTTTCCCGACAGGGAGCCGGCTTGCAGAGACAATGAAGGCGGTTCTTTAAACCGGCCAGACCGTGCCCTATCTGACCCGCCGAGGGAGTCGCCTATGGCCGCAACGCCGCTGGAACGTCTGGTCACGCGTCTGTCGTTTGCGGCAAGTCAGGCCGGCCGTGTTGCCTGGTATGCCGGGCATGGCGCCGCCATGCGCCGGACGGTCAGGCAAATCGATGCGCAATATCCCCAAAGCCGGCCGCAGATCCGCAAGCCGCAAGGCGCGGTGCCGTCGACCCGCCGGATGCTGGCCGACATTGCGACGCTTTTGAAGCGCGATCTGGACAATGTCGAGGCCGGCCTCTACCCGCCGCCGAGCGAGACCGATGGCGGCCTGCCGGCACGGCTTGCGGCCAGCCGGGCGTTCTTCGCCGACGTGCCGGAAGTGGCCCGCCGGCGACGGCAGAGCGCCTACCGGGAAGTGCGACACGAAAGCGGCGTGAACAAGCGGCCGCCCTATTACCAGCAGAATTTCCACTTCCAGTCCGGCGGCTGGATGACGCAAGAGTCAGCGCGTCTCTACGACATGCAGGTGGAGGTGCTGTTCAGCGGTTCGGCCGACGCCATGCGCCGGCAGGCGCTGGTGCCGATAGCCGAAGAGCTCGCCGGCCGCGACCAGCGGACAGTCAGCTATGCCGATATCGCCTGCGGTACCGGCAGCTTCCTGGCGCAGATGCGCCGCGCCTTTCCGCGCCTGCCGTGCCTGGCCATCGACCTGTCGGAAGCCTATCTGGGCGAGGCGCGGCGGCGCATCGGGCGGACGTCGACCGTCAGGCCGGTCGTCGCCAAGGCCGAAGCGCTGCCGCTCGCCGACGGCGCGCTCGACCTGGCGACCTGCATTTTCCTGTTCCATGAACTGCCGCCGAGAATCCGCCGGCTGGCGGCGGCAGAGATCGGCCGCGTGGTCAGGCGCGGCGGGTTGTTCATATTCGTGGAATCGCTGCAGACTGGCGACGAGCCGGACTATGACGGGCTGCTGGAACTGTTTCCGCAGCTTTTCCACGAGCCCTATTATCCCTCCTATCTGACGAGCGATGTGGCAAAGCTTTTCGAAAATGCCGGTTTTGCCCTTGAAGGCACGACGCATGCCGTATTTTCCAAGATCATGCGGTTCCGGCGGGTGTGATCAATGCGCAATGTGATGTTCATCGTGCTGGCGATCGCCTGCCTGATTGTCGGGCTGGCGTTCTCGCTGACGCCGATCCCGCTGGGCGCGCCGCTGACGGCGCTGGCGCTGGTCATGCTGATCGCCAGCAGCCGCGTTGCGGCGCGCTCGCTGGTCGTGGCGCGCATACGCGTCGGCGTCGTTGACCGGATGATTGCCTGGCTGGAAAGCCACAGCGGCAGGCGGATGGCGCGTATTTTGCGGCGCACGCGGCCGCAGCGCATGCCGCGGCGGGCCTGATCCCCCGGCCGGGTTTCAGGGCTGCCGTCAGGCGTCGAAGATCTCGGTTTCCTCAATCGCGATGCCGAAACCGCTCAAGCCGACATAATGGCGCTCGCGCGAAGCGATCAGGCAAATCGACTGGACGCCGAGATCGTTGAGAATCTGGGCGCCAAGACCGATCTCGCGCCATTCCTCGCCGCGCGCCTGGGCGGAGTCGTGGACCTCGCCTTCCATCAGCGCCTCGCGCGTGCGCTCGCCGGAGCGCGCCACGCCGACGGCGCCCTCGCGCAGATAGACAATGATGCCGCGGCCATGGTCGGCGATCTTCTTCAGGACGCGGTCCATGCGGCGGCTTGAGCCGAAAACGTCCTCGGCGACCTCTTCAAGCTGCAGGCGCACCGGCAGGTTGCAACCGTCGCGGATGTCGCCGAAGACCAGGGCCAGATGGTGCATGGGGTCGAACGGCGTGCCATAGGTGTAAACCTCCGCCGGGCCGTATGGCGTGTGCATGGAAAAGCGGTCGAGCCGTTCAACCAGGCGTTCGGAGCGCTGGCGATAGGCGATCAGGTCGGCGACGGAGACGCTGACCAGCTTGTGCTCGCTGGCAAATGCCGCCACCTGCGGGCCGCGCATCACCGTGCCATCGTCATTGACCAGTTCGGCCAGGACGCCGACCGGCTCGTGTCCGGCCAGCTTGCACAGATCGACGCAGGCCTCCGTGTGGCCGGAGCGCATCAGCACGCCGCCATCGCGGGCAATCAGCGGAAAGACATGGCCCGGCCGGACGAAATCGGTCGGTCCGGCATTGCCGTTGGCCAGGCCGCGCACGGTGGCGGTGCGCTCTTCCGCCGAAATGCCGGTGGTCAGATCGTGGCGGAAATCGACCGATACGGTGAACGCCGTTCCCAGCGGCGCGTCATTCGACGAGACCATGGGGTCAAGCCGCAGGCGGCGGGCGACCTCGTGGGTCAGCGGCGCGCAGACGATGCCGCTGGTGTGGCGGATGATGAAAGCCATCTTTTCCGCCGTGCAACGGGCTGCGGCGACAAACAGATCGCCTTCGTTCTCACGGTCGTCGTCGTCGGTGACGACAACGATCTCGCCGCGCTCAAAGGCGCGGATGGCAGCGGCAACGCGTTCGATTTCCTCGCCCATCTTTCCCCGGTTCACGGTTGACCGGCGGCCCGGCCGGTCTGGCCCCGATGGCGCAAATAGTGATCGGCCAGAACGATTGCCAGCATCGCCTCGCCGATCGGCACGACGCGGATGCCGATGCACGGGTCGTGCCGGCCTTTGGTGGAGACCTCCGTCTCCTCCGGCGCGTCGGTTATGCTCCTCATCGGCTTGAGGATCGACGACGTCGGCTTGACGGCGAAGCGGGCAACGACCGGCTGGCCGGTGGCGATGCCGCCGAGCACGCCGCCGGCCTTGTTGGACAAAAACACCGGATCGCCGGCCTCATTGAGGCGGATTTCGTCGGCATTGTCCTCGCCGCGGATGCGGCCGGCCTCAAAGCCGTTGCCGATCTCCACGCCCTTGACGGCGTTGATCGACATCAGCGCCGAACAAATCTCCTGATCGAGCTTGCCGTAGACCGGCGCGCCGAGGCCCGGCGGCACGCCTTCGGCAACGACCTCAATGACGGCGCCGACGGAGGAGCCGTCCTTGCGGATGGCGTCGAGATATTCGGCCCAGGTCTCCGCCATGAGCGGGTCCGGGCAGAAAAACGGATTCTTGCCGATGGCGTCCCAGTCCCAGCGGGAACGGTCGATCTCGTGCTCGCCGATGCGCACCAGCGCGCCGCGGATGGTCAGGCCGGGCACAACCTTGCGGGCGATGGCGCCGGCGGCGACGCGCATGGCGGTCTCGCGCGCCGACGAGCGGCCGCCGCCGCGATAGTCGCGGATGCCGTATTTGACGTCATAGGTGAAATCGGCGTGGCCGGGCCGGTAGCGGTCGCGGATCTGCGAATAGTCCTTTGAGCGCTGGTCGACATTCTCGATCTGAAGGGCGATCGGCGTGCCGGTGGTGACCTGGCCGCCGGTCGCCTCGTCCTCAAACACGCCGGACAGGATGCGCACGGTGTCGGGCTCGCGGCGCTGCGTGGTGAACCGCGACTGGCCGGGACGTCGGCGGTCCAGCTCGACCTGGATCTCCGCCTCGGTGATGGGGATCAGCGGCGGACAGCCGTCGATGACGCAGCCGATCGCCGGCCCGTGGCTCTCGCCCCAGGTGGTGACCCGGAACAAATGGCCGATCGTGTTGTGCGACATGGACTTGAACCGCGCTGCAGGCCGGATGCTTGCCGGCGCGTTCTTCTATGCGGCGCGGCTGGCCCGGTCAAATTCAGATGATTGTCACACGACGATCACGCGGCCTTGCGAGAAGACGAAAATCCGGTCCTGCGGCACGGCAAGGTAAGGCGCCTCGGCAGCGGCGACGCCGCCCAGCCGATGATGCAGGACGCGCAGAACGCCGCCATGGGCGACGACGACGGCCGGACCGTCCCGGTCGGCCAGCCAGCCGCCGATGCGCTCAGAAAGATCGGCGTAGCTCTCGCCGCCCGGCGGCACGAACCGCCACTTGTCGGCGTCCCGGTTCTTGCCGCCGGCCGGGTTGGCCTGGGCGACTTCGGCAAGCGTCAGGCCTTCCCAGCGGCCGAAGGCCATTTCCTTCAACCGCTCATCGGTGTCAAAGGCCCGGCCGGCCATGCCGGCCGCTGCAAGCGCGATCGCCATGGTGTCGGTGGCGCGGGCCAGCGGCGAGGCGAGAAAGCGCCAATCGGCGCCACCCAGCAGCAGCGGCAGAATGCGGCCGTTGCGCGCCGCCTGGCGTCGCCCGAGCGGGTTGAGGGCAATGTCGCGCTGGCCCTGCAGGCGCGCCTGCCGGTTCCAGTCAGTCTCGCCGTGGCGGATGAAAACGATCGGCGCGGCGGTCATCCGCGGCCACCCAAGCGCAGGCCGGCGGCCGGACGTTCGGCCATGACCTCGCGGCGGAAGCGGAACAGCGCGGCAGGCCGGCCGCCGGTGGACTTCTCAGATTCGCCGGTTGGCTCCACGAGCTTGCCCTTCTCCACGAGACGGCGAAAATTCTGCTTGTGCAGGTGGCGGCCGGATATCGCCTCAACGGTGTGCTGCAATTCCGTCAGGGTGAAGGTCCGGGGCATCAGCTCAAAGACGACGGGCCGGTATTTGAGCTTGGCCCTGAGGCGCGAAATGGCGGTGGCAAGGATGCGCCGGTGGTCGAAGCGCATGGGGCGGCCGAGCGCCGGAAAGGGCTGCCAGAATTCGGCGTTGCGGCGACCGTCGCGGCGCGCCTCCTCAACCAGGCCGGCCTCATAGAGAAGCTCGTAACGCTCAAGCACCCGCTCCTCGTCCCACGGCACGTCGTGGAGACCGAAGGCCAGGTGGACGCGGTCGTGCTTGCTGAAGGGGCGCGGCGGCGCATCGGGATCGCGGCCGCGGGCGCACCACTGCGCCAGGCGCGGCAGAACGACATCCTCCAGGATGGGCGGGCGGCCGTCGCGCCAGTCCTCCCAGGGGAAATAGCCATACCATTGACGCCAGCGGGCGCCCTGGGCCAGCCCTTCGGCGGATTCGGCCGACGGCCGGGCGAGCGCCAGATAGCCGACGGAGACGACGTGCGGACCGCTGTCGCCGGGGCGGGCATGGCGACCGCGATCGCCGAAGGTGTAAAGCTGCTCCACATAGCCGAGCCGCAAGGCGGTCTGCGCCTCCACCAGCGAGCGCAGGCCGATCTCCATTGTGCGGTGGCGCAGCGGATCGAACAGGCCGAAGGGCAAGCTTTCAGGCTCGGCAGCGCCGGGCGCCGATCCGTCGGCATTGACGGCGAGGATCAGCGGCCCCTCCTCGGCGACGGCAACGATGGCGGCATTCAGACCGATCTCAATGGCCGTGGCGGTGTTGGTCACGCTGGTGGAGGAAGGCATCCGGTCCGGTCTTTTGCTATGCTCTAGCCGTCGACGCTTAAGGAAAACACGCTGCCTTCAAAGGCGAAGCGGCCGCGGCCGATCCGCTCGGTGGCGCGCACCAGCCGGCCGTCGCGCTCAAGCAGCCGGTCGGCGACGGCGATCATCCGGCTGTTGGGTGTCGCCTCAGGGGAGGCGGCGCGGATACGGCCGGCGACATCGACCTCGTCCAGATCGGGGCGCAGCGCGCACAACGCGATCAGGGCGCCGGCGGTGGAACGGCTGACGCCGGCCCAGCAATGCACGACCAGCGGCGCGGCGCGGTCCCAGTCTGTGACGAAGCCGAGAAGGCGGCCGATATGGCCGTCGTCCGGCAATGTCATGCCGTCCGCCGGCATCGCAATGTCGTGAAAGCTCAATATCAGATGGTTTTGTGGACTGACACCGGGCGGCCGCTGCACCGCCGTTACCTCGCTGACCAGGGTGGCAATGTGGCTCGCACCGGAGCGGGCGACGGTCGGCGCCAGCTTCGACAGGGGACAGACATATATCGCCGGCATCACCGCAGATCCGCTACGCTTCCAATTACCACCCCCGAGCCTAACGCCTTTGCCACCAGATGGCATCAATTGTCTCCGGTTGGAAGGGTCGTGTTGCCGGAAATCGATGCAATGGGCGGCCTGTTCCCTGCCAGCCGCCGCATTTGCCGCGGATGGCCGTTATCGCCGAAGGTCCGGCAGCGCGCCGGCCGCTCCTAGAGCCCGGCCCTGGTCGACCCGAAGGTCAATGACACCGTGCCAAGGTCGCCGAAATCGCCAATGATCGTGGCATCCGGCCGCGGCAGGACGATGCCCAGCGTGGTGCCGGTGCTGACGATGTCGCCGGCACGCAGCCGGCCGCCATCGGCGACCAGCGCGTCGGCCAGCCAGGCCAGCGCATTGAGCGGATGGCCGAGCACGGCTGCGCCGGAGCCCTCATTGGTCACGCTGCCGTCGGCCAGCCCCTTGACGGCGACCGCCGCCAGGTCGATTTCCGCCCAGTTGGCGACGCCGGGGCCGGCGACAAAGGCTGAGTGCGCGGCGAAATCGGCGATGATGCCGGGAAACTGCGGCATGCCGTCGCCGGCGGTCCGCCGGCCGACCACCTCAAGCGCGATCAGGCAATCGGCCACCGCCGTTGCGATCGTCCGGCGATCGGTCGATTCGCCGGGCGCCGGATAGTCGCGGCCCATGATGAAGGCGAACTCGCATTCCACGCCGCGGTAGTGGTCCAGCCACGGCACGGTGTCGCCGTCGTAATGGGCGTCCTCAGCCGCCATCNNGTGCCGACGATTTTCTGCGCCGCCTCGCTGGTGGCGCCGATCTTGTAGCCGATCTGGCGGCCGCCATAGGCGGAAACGGCGGCCGCCTGCACGGCCATGGCGGAGGCGGTGTCGGTGACCCCGGCCCAGTCGATATCGGCATAGGAGCCCTGCCGCCTTGCCGCGGCCAGTGCCTCGCCCAGTTGTCTTGCGGTCATGATCGCCCCTTGTATCGATATTTGTAATCGCTCTGATCAGAAATTTTTGATTTTTCTCGTCGCTGTTGCCGACTATGTTGCGCGGCCTTGAAAGGAAGTCCATGACCGCCGAAGCCGCCTCCGGCGCCGCGCCGACCAAGGACCAGCCGTCCTTTCCCCTGCCGCTGATCATCGCGGCGGGCTGTGTCATCGCCATGCTGACCTTCNNCCATGGGCTTTTTCCAGATCCCGCTGCTGGAGGAAAAAGGTTGGGACCGCGCCACATTCGGCCTGGCCATGGCGATCCAGAACCTGCTGTGGGGCTTCGGCCAGCCGGTCTTCGGCGCCATCGCCGACAAGTTCGGCACCGGCCGCGTGCTTGTCGCCAGCGCCGTTCTTTATGCTGCCGGCCTGGTGATCATGGCAATTGCGCCGAGCCCGTTCTGGCTCTATTTCGGCAGCGGCGTGCTGATCGGCCTGGGCATCGCGGCGGGCTCCTTCGGTATCATTCTGGCCGCTTTCGCCCGCAATGTAG
>JABAOE010003339.1_pt3 | contig 11852 bp, 12 predicted proteins | sample 7062141 | NCBI WGS metagenome assembly JABAOE01 (sample SAMN14538627, study PRJNA623070) | marine sediment metagenome | biome: marine biome [ENVO:00000428]; feature: marine pelagic biome [ENVO:01000023]; material: deep marine sediment [ENVO:00002113] | place: India: Gulf of Khambhat ...
CACATCCGCTTGCACCCGATGACGGTGTGGGGGCTGAGCGCCCTCGCCGTCTCGGGGTCCTCGACGATCTCGCGGATCTTCCCCCGCACGAACTCGGCCGCGGTGTCGTTGGCCACCGGGTCGAACAGCAGGTCGTTGAACGATCCCATGAACGTGAGACCGCCCACCCGCCAGCGCTGCTCGAAGATCTCCCGCCGCTCCTCGTCGTCGACGTCGAAGGCGCCCACCAGCTCGGCTTCGTCGCGGATGTGGCCGCCGAACCCGGTGGTCGTGGCCCGGGCCGCCGCCCTCCAGTCGGGGTAGTCGGCCTTGATCGCCGCGACCTCGTCCGGGTCGAGGGGTCGGTTGTGGGCGGGCACCGAGTAGTCGGGCGTGCGCTGGAACACCGTGAGATGGGCGGCCTGCTCGGCGATCAGCGGGATCGACTGGATCGCCGAGGAGCCGGTGCCGATCACCGCCACCCGCTGGCCGGTGAAGTCGACGCCGTCGTGGGGCCAGCGCCCCGTGTGGTACACGGCCCCCGTGAAGTCGTCGCGGCCGGGGATGTCGGGCAGGTTGGCCGCCGACAGGCAGCCGGTGGCCATCACGACGTACCGGCACCCGATCGTCTCGCCGGCGTCGGTGTGGACCCGCCAGCCGTCGGCGTCGTCGTCGAAGTGGGCGGCGGTCACCCGGGTGTCGAAGGTGATGTCGCGCCGCAGGTCGTGGCGGTCGGCCACGTGTTCGAGGTAGCGGAGGATCTCCGGCTGGGTGGCGTAGCGCTCCGTCCACTCCCACTCCCGCTGGAGGTCGGGGTCCCATCCGAAGGAGTACTCCATCGACGGCACGTCGCAGCGGGCCCCCGGGTAGCGGTTCCAGTACCAGGTGCCGCCCACACCCGATCCGGCTTCGATCACCCTGGCCTGCAGGCCGAGGCGGCGGGCCTCGTGGAGCATGTACAACCCGGCGAACCCGGCACCCACGATCACGAGGTCGCAGTCGTCGCTCACCGGGCCCACACTACGGCGTCGGCCGATGTTGCCCGGCGGCGAGTCGGCCTGCGAGGGTGACGGCCATGTTGCCGGCCGAGAAGCTCGCCACGCCCGGCGTGTGGCAGTACACCGACGCGATGACCGTGACCCGGGCCCGGGAGTGCGCCGCCCGTATCGAGGAGCTCGGGTACTCCGCCCAGTGGATCCCCGAGGCGGCCGGGCGCCACGCCTTCGTCAACGCCGCCAACCTGCTGGCCGGGACCGAGTCGCTCGTCGTGGCCACCGGCATCGCCAGCATCCACATGCGTCATCCGTGGACCATGAGGGCGGCCGCGGTCGGACTGGCGGAGATGTCCGGCGGGCGGTTCGTGCTGGGGATCGGGGTCTCCCACGCCCCCATGGTCGAGGGGCTCCGGGGGCTCAGCTACGACAAGCCGCTCTCGACCATGCGTACCTACCTCGAGGCGATGGAGGGCGCGCTGTTCATGCCGGAGCCGGCGGTCGATCCGCCGCCGGTGGTGCTGGCCGCGCTCGGCCCGAAGATGCTCGCACTGGCGGCGGAGAAGACGGCCGGGGCCCATCCCTACTGGACCACCCCCGACCACACCGCCCGGGCCCGCGAGATCATGGGCCCCGACGCCCTGCTGTGCGTCGAGCAGAAGTGCGTCCGCACCACCGACCGCGACGTGGCCCACGCCCGGGCCGACGAGCAGCTCGCCCTGTACGTGACCCTCCCCAACTACCGCAACAACTGGCTGCGACTGGGGTTCACCGACGAGGAGATCGACGGCCGCGACCCGCGCTTCGTCGACGCGGTCGTGGCCTGGGGCACCGAGGAGCAGATCGCGGACCGGATCAAGGCCCATTACGACGCCGGGGCGACCCACGTGTGCATCCAGGCCGTCCCGCCCGACGGCCGCACGGGCGAACCCGACTGGGACCTGCTCGAGGCCCTCGCTCCCGCCGGGACATGAGCGCGCCGACCGGCATCGACCCCGGTCCGGTGACCGAGTGGATCGTGACCCACCGCCCCGACGTCGTCGCACCGCTCGAGTTCGAGCTCATCACCGGCGGGGCGTCCAACCTCACGTTCCGCGTCACCGACGCCGAGGGCGAGAAGCTCGTGCTGCGCCGGCCGCCGACGGGGCACGTGCTCGCCAGCGCCCACGACATGGGCCGGGAGCACCGGATCATCGCCGCGCTCCAGGAAACCCCGGTTCCGGTGCCGCCCGTGGTCGGGCTCTGCGAGGACGAGGCCGTCAACGGCGCCCCCTTCTACGTGATGGGCTTCGTCGAGGGCCGGATCGTCTTCGACCGGGCCGACGGGGAGGCGGTCGACCCGGCGGTGCGGACGGTGATGTCCCACTCGCTGACCGACACCCTCGCCGCCCTCCACGCCCTCGACCCCGACGCGGTTGGCCTCGGCGACCTGGGACGCAAGGAGGACTACTGCGCCCGCCAGCTCCGGCGGTGGAAGCGGCAGGTCGACGAGGGCTCGGACCGGGAGATGCCCCTTTTCCACGATCTCCACGCCCGGCTGGCGGACTCCATCCCGCCCCAGCAGGGGGCCGGCATCGTCCACGGCGACTACCGGCTCGACAACTGCATGATGGCCGACGACGGTCACGTGGCCGCGGTGCTCGACTGGGAGCTGTGCACCCTCGGTGACGTGCTGGCCGACGTGGCCGGCATGGCCATGTGGTGGGGCGACGACCCCCGGGCGCAGGGGCGCCTCGGCGACGTCCCGACGATGGCCGAGGGCTTCGGCTCCCGGGTCGACATGCTCGCCCGCTACGGGCAGCACTCCGACCGCGACCTCTCCGACCTGCCGTGGTACGTCGCCTTCCAGCACTGGCGGCTGGCTGCGATCAGCGAGGGTGTCCGGGTGCGCTACGCGGCCGGTGCGATGGGCGATCAGGAGGGGACGGTCGACACCGAAGCCCGTTCGTCGGTCGAGAACCTGCTCACGATGGCCGACGAGATCCTCAGCGCAGGCTCGCTGGAAGGCGCTTCACGCCGTTGATGAAGCTGCTCCGGAGCACCGCCGGCTCCCCCGTCGCGTGGATGGTCGGGACATGGGCGAACAACTCCCGGAAGGCGACGGTGATCTCCCGGCGGGCCAGATGGGCGCCGAGGCAGAAGTGGGGGCCGGGGGCACCGAACCCGACGTGGTCGTTGGGCGTGCGCCGGACGTCGAAGCGGAGCGGATCGTCGAAGACGGTCTCGTCGCGGTTGGCCGACCAGTAGCTCAGGATCAACTTGTCGCCCTCGTTCCACGTGCGGCCCCCGAGTTCGGCGCCGTCGGTCGTGACGGTGCGCCGCATCGAGATGACCGGTGACGCGAGCCGGACGATCTCCTCGACCGCGGTCGGGGCCACCCCGTCGAAGTCGGCCTCCCAGACGGCCCGCTGATCGGGGTTGGTGGTGAGGAGGTGGAGCCCCCAGCTGATGGCGTTGCGCGTCGTCTCGTTGCCCGCCACGACGAGCAGGATGAAGAACGACGCCAGCTCCTGCTCGGTCAGCCGTTCGCCGTCGATCTCGGCGTTCATGAGCGCCGAGGTGAGGTCGTCGGTGGGCTCCTTCGTCCGTTCCTCGCCCAGCTCCGACATGAGCTGCGAGAGAGCGAGACCGGCCCCCAACACCGCCCCGAGGAGATCGCCCCCCTCGGGTGCGTAGTCGGGGTCGCTCGCCCCGAGGATCATGTTCGACTGCTCGAGGACGAAGCCCCACTGGCTCTCCGGGATGCCCATCATCTCGCAGATGATCCGCAGCGGGAGCAGTGCCGCGAACTCCTCGACGAAGTCGAACTCGCCCTCCCGGCCCCGGAGGCCGAGCGCGAGTTCACGTCCGACCCGCTCGACGGAGTCCATGGCCCGCTCCAGCTGACGGGGGGTGAACCCCGCCGAGACGAGGCCCCGCAGCCGCTTGTGCCGGGGATCGTCCATGTTGATCATCGACCCGAAGAAGTCGTTGACCTCCTCGGACTGGTCGAGCGGCCCGGTGGCGCCCTTCCCCGAGCAGAACAGTTCGGGCTGGCGGCTGGCGTCGACCACGTCCCGATGGCGGGTGAGCACGTAGTAGCCGGGGCCGTCGGGGCCGATCGGGTTCTCGGGCTCGTCGAAGAAGGGGAAGGGGTCGGTGGTGCGGTACTGCCGGAAGACCTCCGCCCGGTCGTTCTGACTGAGGCGCCAGAACTCGATGTCGGAGAGGTCGACGTTGTCGAGCGGTGGAGGTGACGTCATGAACGAACGTTAACTTGCGCCAGGATGGAAGGGTGACTCCCGCGATCGAACTGCTGCGCCGACTGGGCGTGGATCACCGGATCACCGAGTACGACCACGACCCCGACCATCCGTCCTTCGGCGAGGAGGCCGCGGCGGCACTGGGGGTCGAACCCGACTCCGTGTTCAAGACGCTGCTGGCCACGCTCGACGACGGCCGCATCGTGGTGGCGGTGGTGCCGGTCGCGGCCCGACTCGACCTGAAGAGCCTGGCCGCGGCGGCCGGCGCCAAGAGGGCCGTCATGACCGACCCGGTCGCCGCCGAACGCCACAGTGGCTACGTGGTCGGGGGCATCTCACCGTTCGGTCAGCGGCGACCGGCGCCGACGTTCGTCGACGACTGGGCCACCGCCTTCGACGAGATCCACTGCAGCGGTGGACGACGGGGACTCGAGCTCAGCATCCCGCCCCGGACGTTCACCGAGGTGCTCGGTGCGACCTTCGCCCCGATCGCGTCGTGGTGATCCGGGTTAGCCTGCCGTCATGGCCCACGTCATCGAGATCACCTACTGCGTACCTTGAGACTATTCGAGCCGTGCCGTGCGCACGGCCGATGATCTCCTCTCGAATCACCAGCACGGCATCGACAGCCTCACCCTCGTGACCGGCGACAAGGGAATCTTCGACGTGACCGTCGACGGTGAGATGCTCTACTCGAAGCATCAGGAGGGACGTCACGCCGAGCCCGGCGAGGTGCTCGAGCGCTTCGAGAAGCTGATCGGGTGACGGAGGACCCACTCGACCTCGACGCGTTCCGCGCCCACGGCCACACCCTCGTCGACTGGATCGCCGACTACCTGGCCACGCTCGAGTCCCGGCCCGTGGTCGAGCCGGTCGCCCCCGGCGAGATCCGGGCCCGGCTGCCGGCCGACGCCCCGGACCGGCCCGAGCCGTTCGCGGAGTGGCTGCGCGACCTCGAGCAGGTCGTCGTCCCGGGGATGGCCCACTGGCAGCACCCCGGTTGGTTCGCGTACTTCCCGGCCATGACGTCACCGGCCGGGATCCTCGGCGAGCTGGCGGCGGCGGGACTCGGTGGCCAGGGGATGCTCTGGTCCACCGCCCCGGCTGCGACCGAGATCGAGAGCCACGTGCTCGACTGGTTCGTGGACCTGATGGACGTCCCGCAGGCCTGGAAGTCGACGGGTCCGGGTGGTGGTGTGATCCAGATGAGCGCGTCGGACTCGACCCACGTCGCGCTGGTCGTCGCCCGCGAGGTGTGCCGTGATCGCACGGGCGCCCGGGCCGAGGACATGGTCGTCTACGCATCGAGCCAGGCCCACAGCGGCGTCGAGAAGGGGGTCAACGTGGCCGGGATCGGCCACCTGCGCCTGCTCGACGTCGACGCCGGGCTCGCGGCCATCCCCGCCGCGCTGGAGCAGGCCATCGGCGACGACCTCGCCGCCGGTCTCGTCCCCGCCATCGTCTGCGCGACCGTCGGGACCACCGGCACCACGGCCGTCGACCCGGTGCGGGGGCTCGGCGAGATCGCGACCGCCCACGAGCTGTGGTTCCACGTCGATGCCGCCTACGCCGGCGCGGCGATGATCTGTCCCGAGTTCCGTCATCACCAGGACGGCCTCGAGCTCGTCGACAGCTACACGTGGAACCCGCACAAGTGGCTGGCCACGAACTTCGACTGCTCGATCTTCTGGGTGGCCGACCGCCGCCCGCTGATCGACGCCCTCAGCATCGTCCCCCCCTACCTCCGGCCCGGTGTGTCGGAGTCGACGGAAGCCGTCGACTACCGGGACTGGCACGTCCCCCTGGGGCGACGCTTCCGGGCCCTGAAGCTGTGGTGGGTGCTGCGCTCGTTCGGGGTCGGCGGGCTCCAGGCCCGGATCCGTTCCGACGTCGCCCGGGCCCACCGGCTGACCGACTGGATCGACGCGCACCCGCAGCTCGAATCGATCGCCCCGACGGTGTTCGGGCTGGTGACGTTCGCCCACGTCGACGGCAACGCCCCGACGGAGGCGCTGGTCGAGGCGATCAACTCAGCCGGCGACTTCTACGTGCTGCCGTCGAGCGTCGACGGGAGGACCTTCGTCCGCGTGTCGATCGGCTCCACCTGGACCGAGGATCGCCACGTCGACGCGCTACGGGATCGGATCGCGACCGCCCTCGCGTAGGAGCGGGCCGAGCCGGCGGACCTGGTCGTCCTGCTCGAGCGACTGCGGTCCCGCCGCGGGCCGGGCCGAACGGAGGTCCCGGAGGGCGTCACCGACATCGGAGCCGGCCCGGCACATCACGAGCGTCGCGATCACACCTGCCCGACCCCACCCCGCGCCGCAGTGCACGACCACCCGACCGCCACCGGCGAGGCGGCCGTGCACGTCGACGACGAGGCCCGTGACCCCGCCGTCATCGGTGACGAGATGGTCCTCGGTCGGCAACCGCAGCGCCTCGAACGGCTCGGGTGAGGCCAGCCAGTCGAGGTACGCGGGATGACGGCGGAGGATCTCCACGTCGGTCTGGAGGCACACCGCGGTGTCGGCCTCGGTGCGCCGCATCAGGGCGACCGGATCGGGACCGATGGCTTCGAGCCCGCAGAGCAGGAGGGTGCCGGCCACGCCGGCGACGGGGATCGCGTGGACGCCGCCCACATGCCGGTAGTGCTCGCCTCCCACCTCCACGGGCGCCGAGGGTAGCGTCCACGCACATGCGCCTCGGAGACGTCGTCAACCCGGAGTTCGCCGACGGGCCCCGTCCGCTGAGCGGGATCCGGGTGCTGGCCGCGGAGCAGATGGCCGCGCTGCCCTTCGCCACCCAGCTCCTCGGCCGGCTCGGGGCCGACGTCGTCAAGGTCGAACACCCGACGATCGGCGACAGCGGGCGGGGTTCGATCCCCGCCATCGAGGACCCCCACGGCCGCCGTGTCGGCGCGACCTTCCTCCGCAACAACTTCAGCAAGCGCAGCATCGCCATCGACCTCAAGGAGCCGGAGGGGGTCGAACTGTTCCTCCACCTCGCCCCCCGGTTCGACGTCGTCTGCGAGAACTTCAAGGCCGGGACCGCCGACCGGCTCGGCATCGGGTACGCCGCGGTGGCGGCCCGCCACCCGCAGGCCGTGTACCTGTCGGTCTCCGGCTTCGGCAACGACCCGGCATCCCCCTACATGCACCGGGCCGCGTACGCCGCCATCGTCGAGGGGATGTCGGGCATCTACGAGTACAAGCGCGCCCCCGGCAAGCGCCCGGCGGCCAACCCGGTGGGTGCCCTCGGCGACATCAGCAGCGCCCTGTTCGGGGTGGTGGGCGTGCTGGCCGCGCTGCGGCACCGGGAGCTGACCGGCCACGGCCAGTACATCGACATCGCCATGCTCGACGCCACCATGGCGATGACCGACATCGTCACGAACTTCTATTCGATGGGGATCCCCGACGAGGCGTCGAGCGGGGTCGGCATCGTCGAGACGTTCGCCGCGGGCGAAGGGCACTTCGTGCTCCAGATCGTGCGGGAACACCACTTCGAGAAGGTGGCCGAGCTCACCGGCAACGAGGCCTGGCTGAGCGACGAACGCCTCGCCACCCGGGGCGGCTGGCAGGAGCACTTCGAGACGGTCATCCGCCCGGGTATCGAGGGCTGGGCCGCGACCATGACCAACCGCGAGGCCGTGTCGGTGCTGTCCGCCGAGGGGATCGCCGCGGGTGAGTCGAACACGAGCCGCGACATCGTCGGGGACGAGCACGTGGCCGTGCGCCACATGCTCGTGGCCATGGAGCGCGACGACGGGGGCGAGCCGGTGCTGGTCCCCGGCAACCCGATCAAGATGTCGCGCACGCCCGAGGGTCCCGAGACGCGGGTCCCGTGGCTCGGGGAGCACACCGACGACGTGCTCCGGGCCGAACTCGACCTCGACGACGACCGTCTCGCCGACCTCCGGTCCCGGGGCGTGATCGCCTAATCTGACACACCGTCAGATACTCGCTGCAGCTGAGAGGAGCGATCTGCGCATGAGCCGCACGGCAGTGCGGCGAACTCGCAGCATGTGAGATGGACTTCGAGTTCACCGAGGAACAGAAGAGCTTCGCCAAGGAGGTCGAGGAGTTCCTCGACGCCAACGACGACCCCGAGGTGTTCGACGCGAGAACATGGCCCAGATCGTCGACACCCCGAAGCGCCGGGCGTTCATGAAGAAGCTGGGCCGGAAGGGCTGGCTCGGGATCACCTGGCCCGAGGAGTACGGCGGTTCCGACGGCGAGGGGGTCTACGAGTACATCCTCAACGAGGCGCTGGCCGGGCGGGGCGCGCCCCAGATCGGCAAGGGCGTCGGCATCATCGGCAAGACGCTGATCCGCCACGGCAGCGAGAAGCTCAAGCGCGAGTTCCTGCCCAAGATCCTCGAGAACGACGTGGAGTTCGCGGTCGGCTATTCCGAACCGAACGCCGGCTCCGACGCCGCCTCGATGCGGCTCAAGGCCGAGCGGGTCACGAGCGACGCCGGTGAGGACGGCTGGCTGCTGAACGGCCAGAAGATCTGGACCACGTCGGCCCACTTCGCCGACTGGTACTGGGTCGGCGCCCGCACCGATCCCGACAACAAGCACATGGGCATCACGTTGATGCTGGTCCCCCTCGACCAGGAGGGGATCACCATCAACGGCATCTGGACCATCGGCGACGAGCGCACCAACGAGGTCTTCTTCGACGACGTCTTCGTGTCCGACGACTACGTCGTGGGCGAGGTCAACTACGGCTTCCGCTACATCTCCGAGGCCCTCGACCTCGAGCGCTTCACGATGTTCACGATCTCGCCGATCCTCCAGCGCCTCGAGTTGCTGACCGACTACGTGATGACGGCCGAGCGCGACGGTCGGCCCCTGCGCGACGATTCCCGGATCCGGGCCCGGCTGGCCAACCTCCACACCGACGCCGAGGTCGCCCGGGTGATGGGGCTCCGGTTCGTGGCCGAGGCCGTGAAGGTCGAGCGGGCGGTCAGGGAGGGCAAGGAGGGATTCCAACCACCGACCGTCGAGGCCAGCGAGTACAAGCTGTTCGCCACCGAGCTCTCCAGGCGGTTGGCCGACGCCGCCATGGACATCGGCGGCCCCGGTTCCCAGCTGCGGGTCCACACCGACGACGCGCCGATGAGGGGGCGGTCCGAGTCGACCTACCGCTACACCGTCATCGACACGATCGGCGGCGGCGCCTCGGAGATCCAGAAGAACATCATCGCCCGCCGCGGCCTCGGCCTCCCCAAGAACTTCTGATGACGGTCGGCGCGCTCGACGGTGTGCGGGTCCTCGACTTCGCGTCGGTCGGGCCCGGGGCCCGGGCCTCGCGCATCCTGTCGGACTACGGCGCCGACGTGGTCAAGCTCGGTCCGACGCCCGCGCAGGGCGCGGTGCAGATCACCCCGCCCTACTACGCCTACAGCGGGCACCGGCTCATGCAGCGGGCCCTGCTCGACCTGAAGAACGACGCGGGCCGCGAGGCGTTCCTCGCCCTCGCCCGCGACGCCGACGTGGTGCTGGAGAGCTTCCGGCCGGGCGTCGTCGACCGGCTCGGCATCGCCTACGACGACGTGCGGGAGGTCAACCCCCGGATCGTCTACTGCTCGACCAGCGGGTTCGGTCAGACCGGGCCCCGGCGCGACTGGGCCGGCCACGACGTGAACTACCTGGCGGTGTCGGGCTACCTCGACTGTTCCGGCCGTCGGGCCGACGGGTCCCCTCCCCTCCCGGGAGCCACGGTGGCCGACATCGCCGCCGGGGGGATGCACGCGGTGATGGCCGTGATGGCGGCCCTGCTCCGCCGGGAGCGCACCGGCGAAGGCGGGTACCTCGACGTCGCCATCGCCGACGGGGCGTTCGGGCTCATGTCGCTCTACGTCGACGAGTACCTGGCGACGGGCACCGAACCGGGCCCCGGCCACTACATCCTCACCGGCCGCTACGCCTGCTACGACGTCTACCGCGGCGGCGACGGCAAGTGGCTCGCGGTCGGCGCCATCGAGCCCCGGNNCGGGCGCTACGCGTGCTACGAGGTCTACACGTGCGGCGACGGCCGCCATCTCGCGGTCGGCGCCATCGAGCCCCGGTTCTGGCGGAACCTGTGCGGTGCGCTCGGCCTGGAGCGCTACGCCGACGCCCAGACGGACGACGAACGCCAGGGCGAGATCCGCGCCGCGGTCGCCGAGGTCCTCGCCACCAGGAGCCGCGACGAGTGGGTCGACCGACTGGGCCCCGCCGACTGCTGCGTCAGCGCCGTCCAGACGGTGGCCGAGGCGATCGAGGATCCCCAGTTCGAGGCCCGGGGCCTGGTCGCCGAGGCCGTGCACGAGACCGAGGGCCGGTTCCGCCAGACCGGACCGGTGTGGGCCGCCACGAGCCGGCCCGACCGGCCCTACCCCGTGCGGGACGGGGCCGTGACCGACACCTCCGAGCTCCTCGTGGCCGCCGGGTACACGCCCGAGCGGGTCGAGGAACTGGCCGCCGCGGGAGTGATCGCATGAGTCACGACGTGCCGTCGGAGATCACCGACCTGATCGGCGTGCCCCAGTACCCGAAGACGGCCAACTTCCCGGTCGAGATGGGCTACGCCTGGAACACGCTGTCCGCCACCGAGAACGGCAACCCCCTCTACTGGGACGAGGACGTGGCCGAGGAGCTGACCGGCGGCATGACGATGCCGCTGTCCACGCTCTCACTGTGGATGCGCCCCCACCGCTGGGAGCCGGGCGCCACCGAGGAACAGGTCGCCCTCAAGGTCCACTTCGACCTGAAGGAGACGCTCGGGTTGCCCGAGGCGATCATGAGCGACAACACCCTGATCCTGCACGAGCCGGTCCGGCCCGGCGACGTGATCAGCCACCATCAGGTGCTGCGGTCGATCAGCGGGCCGAAGACGACGAAGCTCGGCACCGGCCGGTTCTGGGTGATCGACATCGAGTACCACAACCAGAACGGCGCTCTGGTCGGCGTCGAGTCCTACACGGGCTTCGGCTACCGCCGGGAGGACGAAGGATGACGGCCCTGCCGACCCTCGAGTACGACGTGACCGCCACCACGGTGGTGCTGGGCGCCGTGGCCAGCCGCGACTGGCGGCCGATGCACCACGACCACGACTTCGCGACCGAACGCAACGGGGTGCAGGACATCTTCCTCAACACCCCGAACCAGGCCGCCTGGTTCGAGCGCTACCTCACCGACTGGACCGGTCCCCGGGGCCGGCTCGGCCGGATGACGTTCCGCATGCGCGACTCGGTCTTCCCCGGCGACCGCATGGTGTTCGCCGGCACCGTGGACGGGACCTCCACCGACGGGACCGGGTGTTCGTGGGCCGACCTCGACATCACCGTCTCGGTCGGTGACCGGATCTGTTGCACCTGCACCGCCCGGGTGGCGGTGCCCGCCACCCCCGACGACAACCCCTGGGCCCGCACGGGCGAGGAATGGAACCCCTGATGCTCGACCTCGACTTCACCGAAGAACAGGACATGCTCCGCGACATGGTGCGGGGCGTGTGCGCCGACCTCGCCCCCTTCGAACGGGTGCGGGAGCTCGAGGACGATCCCGACGGCATCGCCCGGGACCTGTGGGGCCGGCTCGGGGAGCTCGGCGTCAACGGCCTCATGATCCCCGAGGAGTACGGCGGTTCGGGC
>JABAOE010033541.1_pt1 | contig 11852 bp, 14 predicted proteins | sample 7062141 | NCBI WGS metagenome assembly JABAOE01 (sample SAMN14538627, study PRJNA623070) | marine sediment metagenome | biome: marine biome [ENVO:00000428]; feature: marine pelagic biome [ENVO:01000023]; material: deep marine sediment [ENVO:00002113] | place: India: Gulf of Khambhat ...
CATTTGGCAACGCCGTATCACCCCTGCTTGTCTATCTGCACGTTGAAGGTGCCACCAAGGTGCTCTGCCTTATTTCTAACCTTGTCAGCGAAACGCGGCACGGCTTTGAATGTAAGACTCATGCCGTCGCCTTGATACTTCAAACCGTGAACTTCAGCGCGATCATGAAGCCACGAAATGAACGGCATAGACTCGGTTTTCCATGGAACCCAAACGGATGCTTGAACGTACTCTTTCAGATAGCATAGAAATGCCTGTTTAAGCTCTGGAAGATTTGTGAAGTGAAGAGCTGAGATTAAAACCGGATGTGGCGCTACATCTTTTAGGGTTGCCAGCTTCAGTTCCAACGACTCTTTTGAGAGGAGGTCCACTTTGTTTAACGCTGTGATTATGGGAATGCCTGCTGCCCCAATAGTTTGTATGGTGTCAAGACAACACGAGAGCTTTCTGTTGATTTCTTCCATAGGCTCGCCTATGTCAACCACCAATAGGATTATGTCAGAAAAGATTGTTTCTTCAAGAGTTGACTGAAACGCTTCGATGAGGGTTAGAGGTAGATCGCCGATGAACCCTACAGTATCCGTGAGAAGAATCTTGCGTTCTGAAAGCTCGATAGCACGTGTAGTCGTAGACAACGTTGTGAATAAGCCGGAGTCCACAGTAACGGCTTCTTGGGCGAGAGCATTAAACAGTGAGCTTTTGCCTGCGTTCGTGTAGCCAGCTAAAGCAATTAGAGAGTACCCAAGTTCCAGTCGTCTCGTGCGATGAAGGCTACGTTTTTTCCGTATTGCTTTCAGTTTCCTTTGGATACGATGAATCTGACGTCTTATCGTTTCGTAATACACATCAACCTCGTAAGCTCCGAGTCCTCTGAATCCTGGCTGTTCCGCCTTCCTCGCCAGTTTCACTTTTTCCTTGGCTCGTGGCAGCTCGTACCTCAAATCGGCAAGTTGGATCTGAAGTTTGGCTTCGGTAGTTGCTGCCCTGTTGACGAAGATCTTCAGGATCAGCTGGAATCGGTCTATGATTTCGACACCAGTCGCTTTCGCAAGGTTGTAGGCTTGTTGAGGCTTCAACTCATTGGCGAAAATTACTCGCTCTGCCTGCTTCTCTGCAACCAGCTCAGCTAATTCTCTGATTTTTCCTCTCCCGATTTGATAGTTTGGATCAGGTTCCCTTATCTGTTCCATGGAATCTGAAATGTTGAAGCCGGCAGATTCCGCTAGGCTATAGAGTTCGTCTAGGTTTGAGCGTTCACCGTGGCGTCTCCGTTGAACTATGATTGCTTTCGTTCTCGTGGTGCCTCCGTTTTGCCTTTTCTAACATTGATGAGGTCCCCCAAAGTGACTTCTGGAGGATGCGATAAAGCTTTGGATGAAACTTTAGGTTCAGAAAACGGAACAAGCAACTTAATCTTCAAAGCACGTCCCAGTTTCTCAGCTAGCCGATGATCCGGCGCCATCTTGCCGCTTTCAATTTTGCGTAAAAGAGAAACTTTCTCGTTTAGTTTTCTTCCCAAGTCTTCTTGGCTTAATCCTAGTTTTTCTCTGGCCTGTCTGACTCGAAAACTAAAGTCTTCCACGAGTTCGAGAGTTTCTTGCAGTTTGACCGGCTTTTTTCTAGCGGCAAGCATCGGTTGAGGCAAACGTTTAGCAACTTTTTTCAAGCGAGGTTCAGATTTTGCCTCCCAAAAAATGGATCCTAGCTTGGCGCAGCGATTGCAGACTGTCAGTTTGGCACCCTCAATTATTGTTCTGTTCGGTTTACCCCGAATTCTGCTCCCGCAAACCTCGCAGCTCAACTGCATTCTCTCCAGAATAGTTTTTACTGGTAGGTCATCTTTATACTTTTAGAATTCAAAGACCTTTTAGTCAAATGGCATCTACGGTGGAAGTATGGGTGAAAAGAGCTCTGTACTTCAAAAGATACGAAGCATAGCCGATTATCAATTCGGAAAAGGCGTCGGAGAAAGACTATTCCCCAGTGATGTTGAGGTTGTTTTTTCCCAGCGAACTCGAAGGATACGGTACATTTACTTGGGCGGAAAAAGACTGGTAACCTTGCGTCCCACTGATGGAATGTTTTCTCTGACTGTAGCTGGCGCAAAAAGAATCCTGAATGGAACTGAGCATCCGAGGCTATGGGTTAAAGTCTCCAACGATGCTGCACCGTTTGTTGCGAAAGGCAAGAGCGTCTTTGCCAAGCATGTTATTGACGCTGACGAGGAGATCAGGCCACAAGAAGAAGTAGTTGTTTTAGATGAGAAGGATCAAGTCCTAGCTGTTGGGAGAGCCGTGTTGACTGGTGCCGAAATGGAGCAATTCAAATGTGGCATGGCCGTTCGCGTCCGCCGGGGCGCTTCAGAAGAAGTTAAGAACTCAAGATAACCCTTATTACTTAAAGATAGAGGAGCATAGCAAAATGCGGCGGATCAACCCGAGGGAAGCCAAACGCCTAATGAAACGGATGGGCTTAAACATGGGTGCTTTGCCAGATGTTCAACAGGTCATCATGAAGACACGGACAAAAGAGATTATCATAGAACAGCCAGAGGTTGCAGTCATGGACATGCAAGGTCAAAAGATCTTTCAAGTGACAGGCGAAAAAATTGTCGAGAAAGCTATCGAAAGCGAAGTCACGATTCCAGAAGAAGATGTACAGCTAGTTGCGCAACAAGCCAAAGTTAGCGTGGAAGAAGCCAGAACCGCATTGGAACAGACAAAGGGTGATTTGGCCCAGGCCATATTACTGTTGAGTCAAGCAGGGTAGCTGATCAAAACTGTTTGAGCACATCTTGCTTTTCCATGACATAGCCGCAATAATGACATTTTAACCGAAGCGGCTCTTCTCGTTCAACATAAAATGTCGACTGCACCGGTTCATCGCTGTTCGAAATGCATGCGGGGTTGGCACATTTCACTATGCCCCGAATGACCTTTGGCAGCTTCACTCGCTGCTTTTCTACCACTCGATAGCTACGTATGATATTGATGGTAGCGTGGGGCGCCAGCAACGCGATCTTGTCCACTTCCGCCGAAGCAATCTTTCTTCCTTCAACTTTGACAATATCTTTAACCTTCAGGATCTTGCTTGGAATGTTTATAGCCACAGTGACAATTCCTCCCGTTCGCCCGGTAATTCCCAAAATCTTTATCACGTCTAAAGCGTGCCCTCCTGTAATATGATCAATAACAGTGCCTTCTCTAATCTTTGAGACACGCAGGGTTCTTTTGGCCATAGACTTCAACCTTCTTTGGTTACTATTCTACCGCAGAGAATAAAAAGATAGTTTGATACCGCGGGTCGAATGTATGCATCACTGAAATTGCAAAATTCTCTGGCTGTGAGCTTTGGTCTTCTGAAGTCAGAAACAAGTTGCTTGTTGATGGTTTCTCTGGTTCGAATTTTTAAGTGAAGGTTTGTAGAAAGTTGAAGAATCTTGTCAATCGAGGGATAGCTAAGAGGCACGACAAGACGCACAAGAATGGAGCTTGTTCTATGAGTGCAGATCACGAAGAGATGATGCTTCGCGAACAAGGCTCGGTATTCATGAAGATTATGGGTTTGGGCATCTACAAGCCAGGAGATTCTTATAGACAATGGAAGGCCAAAATGGTGAAGAGGCTAGAAGAGATTCACGAGTGGCGTGCAGGATGGGAGAAATCAGATCAACGCTACGGGAAGAAGCGAGACTGAACAACCTTATGAATGAAACGCCGTGTTCGCTAGATTAGTTCTAATTCCTTTCTTTCTCGATACCTAGCCTCTTTCACCAGATCATATAGTTGAAAGAATCTTTGACCATTTGTATAGAGCTCATAAACCGATGTTATTGACCAAGCATCGAGCCAATTCTTGATTGGATCAAATCGTAGGATGGCGTTGAGTCGAGTTATCTTTTCTTCTTCTATGACGAGAATCACTTTTCGATAGTTGAATTCTCTGGCCTCTCGCAGTTTGCGAATTGCAGAATCAAGGTTTCCACCGATTTGGACTTCAATGGCCACTTCAGGATTTTTGCCTGAAAGCCAAGCTACATCGAGTTGATACGCTGATTCTGGTGTGATTCTGAACCGTGTGGTCGTGTTGAAATCCATCCAGCTACCAACAGTCTGCAGCATCTCGCCGATCCGATCATGTAGCGAACGCGACACTAGTGGTAGGTCAGCTATTGCTTTTTTGTAGTCGTTCTCGGTTTCCAGGAACCCTTCTCGTTTGATTCTCTGAGGCGCTCCTCGGCGAGAAAGCGCTTTTCGCATTTCAGATTCAACAAGCAAGTAGTCTTCTTCTGGAATTGGCCTGACACTACCGCGCACGAAAAGCGACCAGTGTTCTTTGTCCTTTATGAAAGAAAGATCTTTGATCAGTCTCTTGATGTCGAGTAGTTCATCATCCTCTAGAACGATTTCCGGTTTGCTTTTTGCTCTTGAAGGCCATATTTCATCTTCGTCTGTCCAGATCTTTGTCTTGTTGTCATGGTAATACCCTGATGTGATTGTTGCAATGCCGCCGAGCTTGCTGATTTGGTTGATGTAATAGACGACTTTGTCTCCTGGCTTGAACTTCATTACGGTCTTCTTGTGTCGCTCTTTGAGTCCCTGAACTGTAAACCCTGAGGTTTCTTTGTCAGTTTTGAAATTGTCAGGGGAAGTTGTGATTAACCAATAGCTAGGCATCTTAGGTCGAACTAGAGTTCCTTTCGTTAGGCTATAACTCTTTTGAGAAAAGAGAATACTCGCGCACGTGAGCATGGTGATGCACACGCGGCGCATCCTTCGATCGTGTCTGAAAGCTTGACCTGCAATCTGTTTCATAGATGTGTGTAAGACAAAGCTATTACGCTTAGAACGGACACTGAATATTGGCTGATGCTTCGTGGGCGTTCCTAAGCCTACTGAGATGACCGTGAGAAAATTCTTGTTAAAAGAGTTGGAGAAGAGAGGCGTCAAGGTAGACACTGAAATTTCTTATGCTACTCCAATTGGGCGTTTGATGCCGGACATGCTGTTGCATAATGGAGCGCAGTATGTAGTTGAAACAAAGCTAGGGGCAGAAGCCAAACTTCTAGATGCTATGGTTAGGCTTTATGACTATTCCAAGTATACCCAAACCAAAGGTGCCTTCGGCGTTCTTTTCCCAGAAGAGCTAAGACAGCCCTGGAATGTTGAGATACTGGAGAAGATTTCTACAGATCCCAAGCTGGAATATGTTGCCACTGCCATCTTCAAAGATTTGAGGCCTAGCCAGCGTTTTGCAGGAAATCTTACGCAAATCGCCGATTGGCGATGCATGCATGCATGCATAGGGTATGGTCGGTTTATGCTCTTGGCAGAGCCTGAAAGCGAAAAAGCTTGAAACGTGGAGTGCGCGCGCGCAGATATAGATAGATAACTAACATAATATATGGAGGTAGGTTGAATACCCAAAATAGTCAAAGAGATAATGATCAAGGCTACTCCTAAGACAATCTGGACTTTGATGGCTCAGCATCTAAAGTATCCCGAAAAGGAGGCTGAACGTGGACCTGAATGGAAAAAACTTGTCATAAAGAACGTAAAAGGGGTAGCATTGACATCAAGGAGGAAAGGAATCGGTGTTAAGACCAGATGGTATTACAAGTTCTATTTCTACACTTTCAAATGGGCTGATGAAGTAGTCGAATGGGAAGAATTGGGAAACATAACATGGAAATCTATCTCCACTTGGGATATGGTTGATAGTTTCACAATAAAACCTGAGAATAGTGAGACTAGGTTGATCTACGAGATGGATTATACGCCACCATACGGAATCTTGGGCAAAATATGGTACCGCCTATTTGTCCATAAGCATCTTGAAACGCATTTGGAATACACAATTATTCAAATGAAAAGAAGCGCTGAAGCAGTCGAAAAATTCAAGGAGTCACGGGAGAACAGAACCAAATCGCTTGAACGGTGAACCTATGAGATACACGGAAATTTTTCGACCCTTCTATAGCCTCATAAGATTGGATTATGCTTTGTTTAGTGGGTTAGGTGTTTTTTTATCTGGATTGTTGGCCGGAGACTTGCATGGATTCCAACTGGAATATTTGATAGCTTTTCTTATTGTCTTTCTTTCCGCCGTTGGTTCCTTTGCATTTAATGACTATTGCGATTTTGAGGTTGACAGGAGAAATAACAGGTCTGATAGACCTTTGGTCCTAGGGCTATTATCTATGCAATTAGCACTCATAACTGGACTAGTTTCATTTTTCTTAGTCATCCTTCTTTCGTTGTTTTTGAACCTGTTGGCTATGGCTCTTGTTCTCTTTAGTCTGCCCCTCTTCTTCCTATACAGTCTAGGGCTGAAGAAGAAGTTTTTTGCAAAGAATATTCTAATCGGCTTTGCATACGTAGCAACGATTTTTCTAGGCTCACTTGTTTCTGATTCGGCTCTCGAACCTTTAATCGTCTATTTCGCCGTGATGGGGTTCATCGTTGGATTGGCGTTTGAAATCATGTTGGACATTGGTGATGTGGAAGGAGATAAAAATCTGGGGATAGAAACTCTGGCTGTGGAGTTTGGAGTAGAAAGCGCTGCCAAGCTTTCCATCGCTCTCTACATAGTAATCATGGTCTTGGATCCTTTGCCCTTTTTCACAATGATTGACCTGCGTCTCCATTTGGACTATGTTTTCCTTTTTCTTGTTTGCGTCCCTGTGATCTCCTATTTTTTCACCGCTAAGTCATTGACGAAGGACCAATCGAGAAGTCGAATTTTTCAGTTGAAGAAAAGAGTCTTTTTGACTATGCAGATAGGTTCTATTGCCTACCTAATCGGGGTCTTGCTTTAGAGCATGCTGCTGCTGTAATATTGCGCGCGCGCTTCAACGTGAGATNNGTGAGATTCTTGTCTTTACCTTTTGCTTTGTATAAGAAGAGTTATCAAGAGCGTTTGCTTGTAATGGGACCTTCATTTCTCATTGAAAATCGATTAAAACGCGCGCGCATGGGCCTCGAGAAATGGCTTTCGAGTATTTCGCGCATAGTTTATGCTGGATGTCAAACTGGAAATAACAGTTTTGGAACGAGGACAGACTATTTCTTTCGCGCGCAAAAAGAACGATTGCGATTCTCATATTGTTTGCAACATCTATCTCAACAAATCTTATAAAACAAATCAAAACATAGAGAAAACGGTGACAACTTTGGCAGACATTATGGAAATGTTGAATAGAATGCTTGAAGACTTCATTGAATTCTTGCCTTTGCTAATCGCTGCAATTGTCATATTAGCCATTGGATACGTTGCTGGGAAAGTGGGCGGAAAAGCTGTGAATAGACTTATCGAGAGAATGGGCATTGAAAAAAGTTTCGAACAAACCACTGTTGGAAGAGCCTTTAAAACAGCGGAATTAGATATTTCATCCTTCGTTGGCGGAGTTACCACAGCTTTCATCTTCATCTTGTCTGTGGTCCTAGCGATACAGATTCTGAACATAGAAGGTCCAGTAGGTCAATTCCTAGTTGACGTAGCAGCCTATTTACCTAGACTTCTTGGAGGCATCGTGATAATAGTCATAGGCACTGTGTTGGTTGGAACTCTAGCATCCCTAGTGGGGCACACGTTGAAACCTGTCTTCCCAAAAGCCAAGGCTGAGATAGTTGATATGCTAACAAATCTTCTTCTAATTGGCTTGGTAGGATTCGTGATTCTAATAGCTTTGAATCTTATGCTACTTGCAGGCGACCTAGTTTATCCTTTGATCCTAGGCTTTGTTATAATCGGGGCGGGAATAGCACTGACTGATGGTTTGATCAAGTCGATCACAGATGATCACAAAGAATTTGCAGAAGTTGCAGGATACGCAAAATTCATGCTTTACAGCATTTTCTTGATTGTTGGCACTGGAGCAATCTTTGCCACCTTTGAAGGTGTCACAAATATTGTAGCCAACATTTCTTGGGCTTTTGCTATCGCTTTAGCACTAGCGCTGATCCCCATAGTCTACGGCATGGCAAAGAAGATGACAAAGGAAGTTTCCTGACCAACTACATGTCTTCCATCTTCTGTCTTTTTTTGTCTGTCTCTCGCGCGCGCATCGAGTAAAAAAGAGAGGGAGTCAAAGCGCTCGGTGATCCCGTGCTCTCCTTCGTGCTTCCAATGAGCTTTCCAGCTTGCCAGTAAGCTTCATCACAAGTCGGTAGACACAGCCTTTCTTTAAGCGTTTGATCTTGCCATGATAGAGATCGATCTTGCTGCTGCGTGCATAATCAACTGCATCTCTAGAGAAAGCGAAGAATCGCACGACGTTTTGTCCATANNGTCCATAGCGGCACAAAATGTTGCCGCATGATTCGTTCAAATGCTCTCATTCAATTATGGCCAAAGCTATACAGAAAGCCATCTCCAGTAGAGCTTGTCACTAGAAAGAGTTATCTGTGGTCTACTGAATTTTGTTTGGGGCAAAGCTTGAAGTTTAAAGGTCGCGACATAATCTCCATCAAGGATCTTGCGCGTGAAGAAATCGATTATATTCTAGAAACGACTAGGGCAATGGAACCTGTGGCAAAAAGCGGCTCAGACATACTTCGCGGAAAGATGTTGGCAACGCTATTCTTTGAACCTAGCACGCGCACGAGGCTCAGTTTCGAATCGGCCATGCACAAGCTGGGAGGTTCAGCCATAGGATTCGCGGAAGCAGAGGTTGCCTCGGTCAAGAAAGGAGAAAATCTAGCCGATACAGTTCGCGTTGTGGAGAAATACGCAGACATCATAGCTTTACGGCACCCATTGGAAGGCGCCGCTCGATTGGCAGCTGAATTTGCAGAGGTACCGATCATAAATGCTGGTTCAGGCGCCGAAGAGCATCCCACTCAAGCTCTACTGGATCTTTATACCATTTGGAATGAGCTTGGAGAAATAGATGGACTTAACATCGCTCTAGTGGGAGACCTCCGCTATGGACGGACAGTTCACTCTCTAGCCTACGCTCTGTCTCTCTGCGATGTCAAACTCCATCTTGTATCACCAGAATCTTTGCGAATGCGCCGAGAAGTGCTAGACACCATCAAAGATAGAATAAAAGTCACAGAGAAAAGAACAATCGAAGAGATCTTGCCCCGATTGGATGTACTCTATATAACGCGTATTCAGAAAGAAAGATTCCCAGACGCTGCCGAATACGCCAAGGTTAGAGGCTCGTACCAAGTTGACTTGAACTTGCTGGAAAAAGCTAAAGAAGACATGATAATCTTGCATCCTCTACCGAGAATAGACGAAATCGCAGCGGAAGTTGACAATACTTCACACGCCCGCTATTTTCAGCAGGTATGGAACGGCATCGTCACTCGAATGACACTGCTAGCACTTATTCTGGGCGCCATAAAATGACTAGCGTCAGCCGCATGTTTCGCAGACGCCGAAGGTTTCTTCCAAGTCTGTAAGTTTATACCAAGGGATTCTTTTTCGCTCTTCTTCCTTTTCCCGCCGCTTCTCTTCATTTCTCATCTTGCCGTAACATTCCAATTGAAGGCTACATGTTTCGCATTTGTTGGAGTTTTTCGAAAGCCACTTGCCGAGGCAATTCGGCAATTCAACTATGTTACCTTCTTTCCGGTCACTATAGAGCGACTTCACACGCGTATCCAGAGCCATTTAGAGAGCCACCAAAGTTTTTGCTTAGTTCCTCAAGAGCCCCGCAAAAAGGGTAGTCTACATCTAACGGCGACTTTGGCTATTAGCATTGCATACAGATTTAGATGCAAATTCGCAAATCCTGCATACAGAAATTATGACGTCTTTATACAAATTTCTGTATAGATTCCGCATGTCAGTTTTTAGTTAAACTTTTTCGAAAAAATTGTTTAAAAAACTGTACAAGACGCTCTATGGAATTGACACGTTAATTACGCCTTTGTATCCAAGCTTTTCGCGGTTTCAGCCAGAAACTACTGTTGGCTCATATCTAGCCGAGACCCGCCTATAGCGAATCATGGCATTCACAGACCCACAAGATGGGCATTTCAACAGTTGCCCGAAAAAGGCTTTCTGACAACGACCACAACAAGTGATGCTTCGGTTGAAGCTATACAACCCTATGCGGTACGTTGCTGCAATCTGCCTTGTTACCGCCAACAGCTCCTCAGGATCTTGTTCCTTCTCTGCTAATTGCATGATAGCAAGATGACCCCCCATGGCAAGTGTGTGAAATCTCTCCTCAATGCGCAATCGCTCTTGCCAAGAAATGTCGGCTTCTGATGGCACAGCGACCATGTCGGTATAGAACGGGTGTTCCTTAGCCCCTTGTGGACGTGCGTTTGCCCAGCCATAACGTTCAACATCCAATTCCGCGAGACGCTTGGCTGCATCATAGCAAGGAACCATAGCCAACACTGACCGTGTTTCTGGCTTTCTCGCATATTTCCTAATGAAATCAGAGAAATACTGCATTGTGTTCTCTGCGAATTGCAACGCCTTGTCGGCTTCAAGTATCGATTCTCCAACAAAGCATTTTGCAGCTTCATTCAATCCCAACGGGCTTACTTGCCGGGAAAAGTTCTCAAGCCTAACGTATCGGTCTCCACCGGCCTTTCTGGCAAGAAAAGGAAGCAGCCCGTCTCTGAGTCTTTGTTTAAGAGTTCGATACTTGATTTCCAGAGCTCTCAGGGCCATCTCGAGCTGTTCGTTCAGAAGGTTGAAAAACTCTGTTTCGTTTCTTTTAGCTTCATAAACAAGCCTTGGTAAGTTAACAACAACGCTATCAACGCTTCCAGTTCGCAGGGTATCCAATTCCCAGTCTTTCTTCCAGTCATCAGAAAGACGCATACCGGTCGCAGTGTAGGATGCACACTTCTGGTCCTTTGAAGCTAGGTTAGCGAAGTAGGGAAGCCCCCTATCAGCAGCTAGACGATGTGCCTCAAAGAGCATCGAATCACATTCCTGGCTTGCAAGGACTTCTGGACGGATCTTCAGAATGAAACTCGGATTGAAGATCGGGGTGCCTCTGCTTTCTTCCATTACAACATCCAGAAGTAGTGAAAGAAGACGACGACTTTCCTCTGCAAAGTCAGCATAAGACCCCACAGATTTGGCGCTTTGCGCTATCGCTCTCTCTGCTTGGAGAAAGCTTGGAACTACGAACTCTAGACCCAAAGATACGTGCAGGGGCTTGCCATCTGGTGCGAGAGAGTGATTTAGGTCAAAAAGAAACAAACGCAAATCCTCACGGATTTGGTCTGTCCCAACCCCACGGATAAATGGGGCGAGAAAAATGTTCAAGTACTCCACTGTCTGCTCCCCAACCACTTCCGTCCCAACAGCTCTCAGAAGGTGGGAAACGACCAAAAGCGCCGCTCTGAAACTCTTGGGAGGAGGATACGAGAGGTTGGCGAAACTCGGTCTTTCGAAGCTGAGCCCTCGTTGGAGGAAAAAACGGAGATCATGCGTGAACTCGATTGGTTTCAATATCCAATAGCCGAGGTTGTTGAGATGGAGCGAACCAGAAAGATGAGCGTCAGCGATGTCACGGGGGAGCACGTTGAGTAAAGTGTACTCTTCAATTATGGAGTTGGCTGCTGCTTCGTGGACTGCCCCCACACTCTTGGCTTGAGTTCCCATTATTTTAATGAGTTGGGTTACGTCATGGATGGGTAGTCCTAAACGTGTCAGTTTATGGCGGTACTCTTCCAGACCTTTCTCTATCAGGATGGTGTTAACGAACTCTCGAATCAGAGGAGCCGTCAGATATTTTGTTTTTATCTTGAGTAGGCGTCCTTGGGTTTCTCTAGCTATCTTTTGCGCTAGATCGTGAGGAACGTTTGCTTCCTTCACAAGTGACTCAGCTATTTTATTGCGATCGAATTCTTCCATAGCTAGGCGAGAGGCCC
>JABAOE010008746.1_pt1 | contig 11848 bp, 24 predicted proteins | sample 7062141 | NCBI WGS metagenome assembly JABAOE01 (sample SAMN14538627, study PRJNA623070) | marine sediment metagenome | biome: marine biome [ENVO:00000428]; feature: marine pelagic biome [ENVO:01000023]; material: deep marine sediment [ENVO:00002113] | place: India: Gulf of Khambhat ...
AATAAGAGGCGTAGCGTCATGAAGCTAGTGACCCTTAGGTACGGTATTACTTTTTTTGTAGCGTTCAATACAGAGCAAATATGGAGGTCTGAGAGGCATTATGAAAATAGACAGAGGACACGAATATCAATCAACGTACGAAAACTTCGATTTTATGGTTATCAGACCATCTAATGATTTTAAGAGAGTGCTGGTTATAGATTTGTTTAATGAGGATAAAAAAGAAAACCACACTATCTTCTTCTACCCTAAAAGAGACCTAAATAATAAATGTAAAGTTATTACTATGAGTTCTGAGGAAGTACTTAGACAAATGAGAGATGGAACATACCCGGAGATTGAATAATGACTAGTAAGAATTTTAATTTACTTCTCAAGAAGTTAGCCCTTGACTTAGTAACTTGGCAAGAGGATAAGGGCTATGGTTTAACTGAAGAACATAGTCAAAGTGTAGGTACAATGTTCTATTATGAAAAGTTTATAGAGTATTTATATGATAAACATATTAAGTAATATATTATTAACAGTTAATATATTTAATATACATTATTATATAATAAATATATTAATAACTATATTAATATATATAATAGTAATATTATTAATATATATATTAATATTAATATTTAGTATTATATATGTATTTATAATATCAATTATGGATTAGTACTATGCCAGCTTATAAACATACAACGGTGCGGATTCACCCGGTTATTGATGGTGAGTCTCATGTTGAAATCAGAAGGAAAGGTGGTAGTATACTCTGCAACCCTGACGGACNNGATTATACAATAACTGGAACTAAGCCCGAGAGTAAAAAAATTACTGATGTTAGAACTTCTATGGGTACTATAATAATAGAATTTGAGGATAACACTCGCCTATTTATTAAAGGGGTAAAAGGATGAGATTAATACTAATAGCTTCACTGACGCTATTGAGTCCCGGTGCTGGATTGTATGATTTTCAACCGCCCCCGTTTGTACTCACTTACAAGGAGAAGGGCGTAACTATTAAGTTTTCGTCTACAAGAGGTACATTGAGTGAGTGCCTTGACAAGAGCCAAAATATGTACGATAATATGAAGCATGGTCAACGATATGAGAGGATATTCAAGTGCGCTGTAGAATAAAGCACTACGGTATACCGGGAGAAGCAATAGAATTAGAGTATCTAGGCATAGACCTAGACGAGGACACGGAGATTAAAGAAATAACAATGGAAGTATTACCGCTGAGCCGTAGCGACAAACAGCTACAATTCACCATCTTCTACAAAGATGAGAATAGGGATGCTGAACTTATACACTTTTATTTTTCTGAAAATATACCAGTTAGGATGAAATGATATGAACAAAAAGTCTATAGAAGTCACAGTACGGAAACATTTAACTCCAGTAGAGAACATGATATTTAAAGATTCTGACGAAAATGATGTTGCTATTGCCCTAGCAAATCGTGAAGTTATTATTCAAATGCTAACTTCAAGTATAATGGGTATATATAATGCAATACGTTCTGATGAATTATTCCAAAGATTGGATAATGATAATAAACATTATATATTTAACGCATTAGTAAATTCAATATTCTTTACTACAATTATTGAAACTTACACTCACTTAGGTATAGTTATTGAACCATTATCTAGAATGGAGTTGGTTTCAAATACAAAAGAGTTTGGTGTAGAGTTGAGTGCTCTTATCAAAACACGCAAGTTTAACTTTGAGGAATAGCGTCATGATGCTAACAGAAATGGTATCCAAGTTACATAAATTAGGGAAGGGTAGGACAAGAAAGAAGGCGCAACTACTTGAAAAGTATGGATATAAACTTATTGACAAAGATGAGTATCGTATGCTATACTTTAACAAGCAGAATGGAAGTTTGTATGAGTTAAAATATAATGGTAAGTGGAAAAAAACACAGAGGTAAATATGTTAGTAGATAAAAACAAGTTTATTAATATGGTGAACATCGTACTAGATGCTGCGAATAACACCTGTCATGGGCACTCTGAAGCCAAGATTGATGAGGCTACAGATTATCTTGAAACCATTGTTAAACAAGCGGAGAAAGACAATGCTACAGCACGTAAAATTCGTAAATAAAGAAGGTAAACAGGTTGCTGTTTGTATACGTGAAACACCTGAAGGCAAACCGAAGTTTGTGACTGAGGAATTAAAGTATGTACAATCCTGTAGTCAACTAACTTCATTAGGTTCGCATCATCAAGGCAAATAGCGTCATGAAGCTACGGTCATCCTTTGCTATAAAAGAAGAAGGTTTTATTAAAAGCCAAGACCTCTTTACTAACGAGCACTTGACACTAGAGGGGGCCGAGTATATAAGTATATATAAATTTGGAGATGACGAAATGGCACTAGAGTTTGTAGACGAAAAAGATTTACGTTTTGTAATTTATATTCCCAATAATCTAAAGGTAATCGAAAAAGATGAAACATGATGTAATTTCATACCAGACCCACGCCAAAGCACTGTGCCACCAAGCAGGGCTTAATATCGAATGGGTTAATATGGATATAGGCAGGTATGGTGAGAGGAAATTCATGGAAGCCCCCTTCTCTACGGTCAGAGATACTATCCGAGTACCTGCACCTCACCCTGATTGGACACAGCAAGAAATGGAATATTGGTGGTGGGGGCTGTACCATGAGATAGGTCACCATGCCCCGGAAACAAGGGACTGTTTTGATTGGCAAGAGGGCAAACTGGACGGTGAGAAGAAGAATATGATGAGTCCATTAGGACAGTGTGTCAATTTTATTGATGACTACCGCCAAGAGAAGAACAATTATGATTTGTATGCAGGACGCAAGAAAGCCTTGTGGAAAGGCAGGCTTAACTTCGGTAACTATGTAATGGATAAGGATTTAATGAATGTTGATACCTTAGTAGCAAGAAATGGAGGTGAAGTCACACCTGAGAATGTACGCCCCCTTGTAGCACTTGGTGCATGGGACGTACATGAGCGTAGCAAGTGGATGACACCATTATCAGGATTAGCTGCCCAAATGGAACGAGCGTTAGACCCTGAGACTAGGAAACTATATGATATCTTACGCACTAAGTATGATGGTAGGATGGATGCTTGTAAGACAGTTCAAGATGAAGAACAATTAGCATTGGAGGTATTAAATGATATATTCGACATCCCGCCTGAACAGGCAAAAGAACAGGCTAAAATGCCTCAGTCTGGAGAGGGCGAAGGAGAGAAGTGTAACGCGGGAGAAGGAGAGGGAGACAAACAAAAAGGTGAGGCTGCTCAGTATGGAGAGGGAGAGGCTGAAGAAGAAGGCAAGGCCAGCGCACCAGTAATACCGTGGTCAGAATTAATGCTAGACCAAAAGCATGATGAGAATAAAGATACAACTTCATGGGAACCATTAGTCATAGACTATAGTACTAAGAAACAAGACTATGACTATATACCTTACAACCTAGATGAAATAGATATTGTTGATTACAGCAAGAACCTTGCAACAGATAATAATTCTCTTTACAAGAAGATGAAAGCCGTGTATTCAGTTACAGGCAATCTCTCCCGTAAGGTAGAAAGACTGATACAAATTTACAGTAGAGATAGGTATAAGTATGGTCAGAAGAAAGGCAGGTTACACAACAAAAATCTATACCGAGCAACAATGGACGAAGCCCCCGGCTTCAATCAGAGAGTGTTCAAGCGTAAGTTTAATAATGACTGTCTTGATGTATCGGTTTCTGTCTTAGGCGATTGCTCTGGTAGCATGGGCGGAGAGAAGATGGTTAATATGGGAGTGTCAATGGCTATGCTAGGGAAAGTATTAGGTGATATCGGAGTGAACCACGAACTTGCAGGGTTTACCGATGAACCTAGACTGGTACATAATATGTATAAAGCCTTTGGCTCACGAAAGATGCACCCCGATAAGATAATCAGAGCAGTAGCTGCAAGTGGCAGGAGAATGAGGCAAAATGCTGACGGAGATAGTATTGCTCTGGCTGCTAGTAGACTGAGCCAGCAAAAAACTAAGCGTAAGTTATTGATTGTACTATCAGATGGGCAACCTGCAGGTGGTAACATAGGTGATATTGATGCTTACACTAAGAAAGTAGTAAAAGAAATAGAGAAGGGCAAAGAACTTGAGATATATGCTATTGGTATTATGAGTAATAGTGTGAAACGTATCTACTCAGAGCACCAAGTTATTAGTAAACCATCAGAACTAGAAGTAGCTTTACTACAACTAATCAAGAGAAAGATTATAGGAGAATAGCATCATGACGCTATTAGGAGATGAATTCTATATGTATTGTGAATTTTGTCAGCATGAGTGGGTAATTTATGCTGACAGAATAAATGCGACAGTTAAGGATATTACTTGCCCTAATTGTCGTAGTGTGTTACACTTAGACGTACCTTTAAATCCACAGTTAGGAGACAACTATGAGTTACAAAGAAACAGATAAGGAATCCTATGAAAAGAGGACACCTTACGCAAGCGCAACCCTGACGTTTGATAACTTCGATAACCGTAGTATTAGTGAAGCGGTTTCGGATTCACCAAATGCTACGACTGATGTAGGGTGCAAGGTATTATTTTACAAGGAAGGAAAGGAATGTGAATTTGACAGGGACGAAATCTCCCATGTCTATGCTGTAGAAGCACAGTATATGTTTATGGTGGCTCTCAAGACGCAAGAAGTTATAGATAATGGTGACCCGGGAGACTTTCAAAATTTAATAGAGTCATTGGGCGGAGGAGACAAAGGAAATGGCACATTACATTGAAAATAAACTACCATCTCAATATAGAGTTAAGGTGGTACACCTGCACAGAGGGAACAGTAGCAGGCAGCAAAGGCATGGGCACTGTTACCGTACCATAGCGAAGATTCTTCGCAGGAGTAATGGTATGGTTGTCGGGATTGGTGAAGCCCGATGCTCTAATAGAGACAAGCCGTGTCGTTCCACAGGGAGACAGGTAGCGGTAGGTAGAGCAATGAAGGATGCGGAGATGCACTCCAATTGCCTCATTGTAGCAGACCCACCGTTTTAATTCACATTGTTAAGTAGGAGATTATAATGGCAACAACTTTATCTGTAGAGGACATTGCCGAACAAATCCGTCAGCAAATAAAGGGAGAATCCCCTGTTGCTGAGTCTCCAGTGGAGATTGAGGAGTTGTTTGAAGATGTTAAGTTCAATACCAAAGGTAAAAAATTGCTATCAAAAGTCTTTAGTATTAAGGTACCGGAGGGTTTGCCTGACCCAAAGATAACGGTATTTAAGCCTGAAGATTGGCCCGAAGAAACCCGTGGTCTGATTCCTGACAAGGACAAAGACTATGTGTTCCAAGTAGAACAACTTATCCAACTGGCTATCGGCCTAGAGTTGGGTGATAACTGCTGGATAGCAGGGCCAACTGGTAGCGGCAAGACTACATTAGTCCAGCAGTTTTGTGCTGTAGTTAGTCGCCCGTTTGTGCGGGTGAACGGCAGGGGCGATATGGAGTCCGGGCCTATCTTTGGTCAGTACACTGTCGAGAACGGGCAAGGTACTGTATGGCATGATGGTGCTTGCACTGAAGCCGTGAAAGCCGGGGCTGTCTATTGTCAAGACGAGCCTACCGTTCTCCCACCTGAGATAGCTATGGGCTATCAATGGTTACTGGAGAACGATGGTAAGCTGTTCTTATCTGATAAGAGTGGTACAGTTGATGACAAGATAGTGAAGCCTCACCCTCAATTCAGGTTCGTATGTTGTGATAATACGAGAGGGTTGGGTGACGAAACCGGGGCCTACGCGGGTACTCAAGTATGGAACTCAGCCACACTTGATAGGTTCAGCACTACAATTCACTTAGGGTACTTATCTCAAGAGCATGAGGAGGAGATACTCAAAGGAAAGATAGCCGGGTGCAAACCTGAGCTTGCTAAGAGAATGGTGCAGTTTGCCAACTTGGTAAGAGAGGGGTACAATGAAGGTAGCCTAGCGTTTACCATGAGTCCACGTACCTTGTTATCGTGGGGTCTAAAGACTACCTTTTATAAAGACCCTGCGTACGCTTTGAGAGTAGCCTTCTATGAGAAGTTAGGTGCAGAAGATGAGAGACAAGCTGTCGAACAGATGTACCAAACTGTCTTTGCTACTGGCTTCATCAATCGGTGATAGCGTCATGAAGCTATTAAAGGAGGTTCTATGATTATCTTTGATAATTTAAGTAACAGCGACTGTAACCAACAAATTTTCACTGTTCAAGATGCGTGTCATTTAACTATCTCAAAGTTTTACGATGCAAACACTGAGAGAGAGGAGATACACTTTTGCTTTCACTCCCCTTTTGATTCGGAGGGTAATGAGCCTACTATAGATGTTTATGTAGCAGATGATGGTTCCCTCCGTATCTTTAAAGGAGAGCCGCAGCAGGAAGATGTGTAATGAAAATATATAATAAAGGAGAAAGGGCGTGAGGTGTAAAAGTTGTAATAATATCCTAGAACCTCAAGAAATCATTTGGATACCTGACCGACATACGCATGAGGAATTGTGCCTTAAATGCCGGAACAGTATCTTTGAGGACGATGAGATTAAGATTGTTTATCCAGAAGATATAGGTGAATCTTATGAAGAAGATTGAATTAGGAAAACGTACATTAAAGGATGGAGAGGAAGTCCAGTGGGCAGTACTTTTATCTGAGCATGAACGACACTTAATTACTTCAATGCTTGGTAATGAAAATAAAGATGTTCTAGAGAGAGACATGACGAACTTCTACGGGAGAAAAACGGCAAAAGAAATAATGAGGTTGCACCACGAATTATGGCAGGCCTTAACACTATAATGGAATTAATACAGCTACATCCACCCGTTACAACGAGTGACACAGACCACGGACAGTATGCTATAGTTCTAACGCAAGAAGAACTCCAATGTTTGAGAGATTTTCACGGTGCTTCAGTAACTGACGAGGTTATTAAGCGTTGGGAGGCCCAATATCCACACATTTCTGAAGCTCAAAGGATAAAAAATAAGAAGATACTTGGAGTTTTTTCTCAATTAATTAATAAAGTTACTGTAAAGTGGTTCTAATGAGAGATTATCTAAGACGAGAAGAATTTGTACCTTTCGCCCCTAAGGAAAGGGGTGAGCAAGTCCATATACATCATTGTAAACAAGGACATAACAATGACCGTTTATATATTAGGAGAACTGAAGATGATACCATTCTGGCTTTTTGCCATCATTGCAGCAAACGTGGTGTTTACCGTGATACTGCTGGAACGCTTGTCTCGCACAAGAGAGCAGTTGAACAACGTAAAGAAGGCAACGATACTACTGCTGTCAGTAGAGGAGAAACGAGCGAAAGAAAAACTGGGCCTATCTCTTTAGAGGATTGGTGTAAGGATGGTGTCATGTTTAAAGACATGACATTTGAAGATGCTTCCAAGTTAGGCGTTGGTTGGTTCTTTCAGTACAGGATAAAGTTAGAACACTTACGTCCTCTGTATTTGAAGTACAGGGATGGTCGTTGGTGGTTGCCTTGTGTAGACTCTACACTTAATGTAGTAGTCGAGATAGGTAGAAAGGTGAACAACTTAAAGAAGGGTGAACCTAAGTGGTGGATTAATAAATTCGATACTGCCCCGTGGATACCGTATGGACATGGTAAAATCTCTAGTCTAGTTGTTCTAACCGAAGATATTATATCTGCTTATAGAGTGTATAAAGCAACTGGATACCATGCTTATCCTTTGCTTGGTACTAGCGTCAATGACGCTATTCTAAATGTACTCAAAAAGTATGACGAAGTGTTAATTTGGTTAGACGATGACAATATGGAAGTTAAGAACAACCAACTCAAGATATTAAATAAAGTCAAGCTGTTAGTACCTGAAGCTAAAGTAATCTCTGGTTACAAGCAACCAAAAGAATTGACAGATGCGTCAATAAATGCTATAATATCAACATCAACTAAATAAATTCACTGTTAAACTATTTAAAATATGTACTCACATATTTTAAATACTATTAAGGATAAATATGGAATTAGATATATTAAAATTATTAAGTATTAAAGATAATTATTATCATTATATTAAATATATTAAAGAACATACATTAACTAAAGAATCATATATTATACTTAAAGATATGGATAAGTATTATATAGATACTTCAGTTGATACTATAGATTGGGCCGACTTCAGCCCATGGTTTTGTGTAACTCAGCACTCCTCATGGGAGGCAGAGACGCTGGACAAGTACAAGAGTATATTCAAGAACCTTGAAACAATACCAATGCCAGCAGACGACACGGCTGTTGTTAAGCATTTTGTTACTCTGGACTATGCTACTAGGATATTTGACATTACAGGTAGGGTAGCCGAAGGGACGAGTACGGATTTAATACCTGTGAGCATACTCATGGACGAGTATGCAGCAAAGCTGAAGATTGATAGCTTCAGTGACGCTATTGTACTTGATGATGATGATGACTATCTAGTATCTATGGCAAGTGGCAAGCACGGATTCAAGTGGGCATTGGAGTGCCTGAATAAATCCTTAGGCGACTTAGGACTTGGAGACTTTGTACTACTGACAGGTAGACCTGACGCAGGTAAAACCACAATGCTTGCTCAGAACATGGTTCACTTTGCCCCTCAAATGAAGGATGGTAAACATATCCTTTGGTTCAATAATGAAGAACAGGGTGCTAAAGTAAAGATGAGAATTATGCAGGCTGCATTAGGTAAGACTACTAAGGAAATATTGGATGACTATCCCAAAGCTAAGGCTGCGTACCAAGCAGCTATAGGTGGCGCAGACAAGATTATCTTATACGACAGTGCTCACATAACCCCGCACGATATACTCAACCTTATCAACAAATACCCCCCGGCTGTAATAGTGATAGATAAACTTAGCAAACTGAGTTTACATCAGAAGAAAGGTGAGTTGGATACCAAGCACTTACAGAACATAGCTGAGTTTGGCAGGAGCCTAGCGAAAGAATACGCCCCGGTCATATGTACCGAATGGGCCGATGGGTCTGCTCAAGGAAAAGACTATATAACAATGGAGCAGATTTATGGTACTAAGACCGGGGTACAGGGTGAAGCTGATGCTATCATAGCTATCGGCAGGAAGGACGATGAGCCTACGGTTCCCGACAGGAACAACAGGTACATCCATATACCGAAGAATAAGATGACAGGGAATGATGAGTCGCTGCGTAACGGTAAGTTTCAAATAAGAATACAACCAACTATAGCGAGATTCAAAGAATGAGACAAGTAGCATTAGACATAGAAACGTCTATAAATAATGATGACCCTAGGTATAAAACCTATGGCCTAGCGTGGTGGCGAAGCCACGATAACTTCATAGTGGCGGTTGGAGAACAGGACTTAGAGGAGCCTAGTGACACCCGAATAACTTTCTATGATAAACATACTCACTTTCAGGGAATATCTCTGGATGGTGATGCTATGTTTGTAGGACATAACATAGGTTTTGATATGTTACATTTAATGTCTCAAGGTTTTCTTGATGATTTAAAAGCCCTGCCTATTATTTGGGATACTCAGATAGCTGAGTATATTATTACTGGACAGTCGCACAAATACAGTTCACTAGACCAACTGTGTGAGAAGTACGGATTGGGCACAAAACCTAATGAGGTACGGGCTATGTGGGAGGCAGGGATTAAGACAGAGGATATACCTGAGGAGATTCTTGGAGAGTATTTAAGACATGATATAACTGTTATCTTACCTATTTATAAAAAACAACTAGAGATTCTGAATCGCCAAGGCCAAGGTCAATTAGCAATAGATATGATGGAAGCACGATTGGCTACAATCCTGATGGAATATGATGGTCTATGTATAGACCTACAGAAAGTAGAAGAGCAGAAGGAAATGGTGAATCGAGATATAATAAGAATCGAAGCATACATACAGAGCTTTGTTAAGAGGCATACTTCTTGGCCTAATACTGAGTTCAATCCTATGTCTACTCAACAACTAAGTATATTATTATTTGGTGGTGACTATAAATGGAAGTCTAAAGAGTATGATGGGGTGTATAAATCCGGTGCTAAGAAAGGACAAGATAAGTATAAAAATGTAGAGGTGCTATCAACTGTACCCGGACTGACTGTACCAAAAGAGGGGTGGAAAACGCCGACAGGGGGCTGGTCTGTATCTGATGATGTTTTACAAGAGATTCTATCTGTAGTAGTACCCGGGTCGCATTTAAAAAACCTAGTGGTAAAAATTATAGAACTAAGAGGATTGAAAAAAGAATTAGGTACATATCTATCAGGGTATGCTGACCTAGCCTATAACGGGGTATTGCATGGGCAGTACCAACATACCGCAACAGCAACCGGGAGGCTGAGTTGTAAGGCTCCCAATTTACAAAACTTAACTAGAAAGACAGGAGATTAAAATGAGCATACACGGGAGTGCATAGTTTCAAGGTGGGGAGATAGAGACGGTTGGTTGGTTGAAGCTGACTACTCTCAACTTGAGATACAAGCATTAGCTAACCTCAGTGGAGACGAGCAACTAATCCAAGACTTGCTTGAGGGTAAGGATTTACACCGGGCCTTTGCTGCTCAGGCTTTGGGTAAACCTGAGAGTAAGGTTACTGCCCATGAAAGGCGTATGTTTAAAACCCTGAGTTTCTTAATACAGTACGGAGGTGGGCCTACTGCTGCGGAGAAGCAGCTAGGTATTTCTAGGCATGACGCACTAGAATTTATTAATTCTTATTACCAAAGGTATCCACAAGTAGGTGAGTATCAACAGAGTTTAATCGAAGAAGTAAGAAAAAATTCTGCGGTTACTACAGGGCATACTACAGGAGGTCTGCCTGTGAAGCAGGGATGGTACGAGAATCCTATTACCCACCGTAGGCACACCTTTGTAACTTATGATGATAAATATAAACCCGGTGAGGTGAAATTTTCGCCAACACAAATAAAGAATTATCAAGTGCAGGGCTATGCTACGGGAGACATAGTGCCAATAGCATTGGGAAGAATGGCGCGGAAGCTCTATCCTTATAGAGAGTCGGCTCGTTTGATAGCTACTGTTCATGATAGTATCTTGGCCGATACTATTAACCCGGGCTACGCCTCTGCTGTAGCAAATACTATGATTCAGGTAATGAAATCAGTAGATGGACATTTGGTAAAGTATTATGGGTACAAGCAGAAGGTTCCTCTCCAAGTAGACGTAAAAGTAGGACAAACTTGGGGAAAAATGCTTGACATTATGGATTATACATGGTATAATAATAGGGCAACATTAACTTAAACTAAGAGGTAAATTATTATGAGTGATACAGCATACACAGTTAGCGGTGTTATTGAATCCGCACGTAAAGACGGTAAGGGTATTAAAGTAGATGGTGAGTGGTATTCCGCCTTTACAGCTAGCCAGTTAGGTGAGGCTAGGTACAAAGATGAGGTAGAGTTCAAGGTTAAGGACAATACCAAAGGAGGCCGAACCTTCCACAATATCCAAGGCGATGTTAAGATTGTCGGAGCCAGTGATTCTGGAGACCGTCCTCTTACTGGTGTACCTGCTAAAGCTAAAACCCCTGCTTGGCCCCTGCCAGTGCAGGATTCGGCTAGAGCAATAACACGCAGACACGCTATTAGTACGGCGTTAGAGTACCATCTTGGTACTCGCTCCAAAGCATCTGTTAATCTGGAAGATGTGATAACAACTGCCCGTGAGATTGAGTACTACACTACGGGTCAAGATATCGTTGCCGCTCTGGAAGATTTAGACGACAACGAAAGTTAATAGCTTCATGAAGCTATGGCTGGTG
>JABAOE010000008.1_pt2 | contig 11846 bp, 12 predicted proteins | sample 7062141 | NCBI WGS metagenome assembly JABAOE01 (sample SAMN14538627, study PRJNA623070) | marine sediment metagenome | biome: marine biome [ENVO:00000428]; feature: marine pelagic biome [ENVO:01000023]; material: deep marine sediment [ENVO:00002113] | place: India: Gulf of Khambhat ...
GGCTCCTCGGCAGGGGCCGCCTCGTCGCCGGCATCCTCGGAGAGCGGCGACCTCGGGACTTCCTCCTGGCCGACACCGGCCATCGCCCGCCGGCCGCGCCCTACCCGACGCTGTTGCGGCGAGGCGAGCGCGAGGGGCTGCCTGTGATCACCGGCAGCGACCCGCTTCCGCTCGCGGGTGAGGACCGCCGCGCGGGAGCTTCCTGCTTCGCGCTCGCGGGGCCCGTGGACCCGAATCGGCCCGCGGCGTGGACCAAGCGAGCGCTCGCGGGCCTTCGTGAGAGCCCCCCCCGGCACGACCGCCCGCAGGCGTGGGGCCGCTTCGCGCGCGTGCAGCTCGCCATGCAGTGGCGAAAGCGGATCCGGTCGGGGTCGTGATGAGGGCGTTGGTGGTGGCCCCGCAGCCGTTCTTCTCCCCTCGCGGCACGCCGTTCAGCGTATACCACCGCACCAAGGTGGCAGCCGAGCTGGGACTCGACATCGACTTCCTGACCTACGGGGAGGGGCAGGACGTCGACATCCCCGGCGTGCGGATCATCCGCATTCCGCGCTTCCGCCCGCTCGAGCCGGTCAGGATCGGGCCCTCCTTCGCGAAGGCGTTCCTGGACGTCTTCATGATCTGGTGGACGATCGGCCTGCTCCTCCGCAGGAGGTACGACCTCGTCCACGCGCACGAGGAGGCCGTGTTCTTCTGCATGCTGCTCAAGCCGCTCTTCCGCTTCAAGCTCGTCTACGACATGCACTCGAGCCTCCCGCAGCAGCTCACGAACTTCGGCTTCACCGAGTCCCGTTTGCTGATCTCGACGTTCGAGTGGCTCGAGCTGCGCGCCCTTGAGGCGTCGGACGCCGTGATCACGATCTCTCCGGCGCTCGCCTCGTATGCGGTGTCGCATCTCTCCAGGCCGGAGCGGCACGTGCTCATCGAGAACTCGATCTTCGAGGAGGTCCGGCTCGTACGTCCGGATTCTCCGGCGGGTGACGGGGAGCAGCCGGCGTTGCCCGAGGATCGGCCGATCGTTGGCTATGCCGGGACGTTCGAGGAGTACCAGGGGATCGACCTGCTGATCGAGGCGCACGCCCGGGTTCTGGAGCACGATCCGCGGGTGCTGCTGCTCCTGATCGGAGGGACGGATGCCCAGGTCGGGGCGTACCGGGACCTGGCCGAGCGGCTCGGTGTCGGCGAGAGCTGCCGCTTCACGGGGCGGGTGCCGCAGGCGGTGGCTCGGAGCCTCCTGGGGCCCGCCGACGTGCTGGTCTCTCCGCGCACCCGGGGAACCAACACGCCGCTGAAGATCTACGAGCAGCTCGCTTCGGGGATCCCGTTGGTCGCGACTCGGGTCCCGTCCCACACCCAGGTGCTCAGCGAGGAGGTCAGCTTCCTGGCGCCCCCGGAGCCGGAGGCCTTCGCGCGCGCCATCCTGCGTGGGCTCACCGACCAGGACGAGCGGCGACGCGTGGTCGAGGGCGCCCGGTCCCTCTACGAGACCGAGTACTCCAAGGCGGCCTACGTCCAAAAGATGCGCCACCTCCTCGACCTGCTGCGCTGATGTGCGGGATCGCGGGCTTCGTGTGCCTGCGCGGGGCGGAGCCGCCCCCCGTCGAGACCCTCCGTGCGATGTGCGACACCATCGTCCACAGGGGCCCGGACGCGGAGGGCATCTCCCACGGCGGCGGGGTCGGCCTCGGCGCGCGGCGCCTCGCGATCATCGATCTCGAGGGCGGGAATCAGCCCCTGTCCAACGAGGACGGGTCCGTGGAGCTCGTCTTCAACGGCGAGATCTACAACTACCGTGAGATCCAGCGAGCGCTGCGCGGTCGCGGGCACGCGCTGCGCACCGGCTCGGACGGAGAAGTCCTCGCCCACCTCTGGGAGGATCACGGCACTGACTTCCTGGCTCCCGTCAACGGCATGTTCGCCATCGCGCTCCACGACCGCCGGGGTCGGAAGGTCGTCCTGGCGCGGGACCGGCTGGGCATCAAGCCCCTTTATGTCGCGATCACGCCGGGGCACGTGGTCTTCGGCTCCGAGATCAAGGCGATTCTGGCGTCGGGGCTGGTCGGCAGGGATCTGGACCTCGACGCGCTGCGTCAGTTCCTGGCCTGGGAGTACGTGCCGGCCCCCGCGACGCTGTTCGCCGGGATCCGCAAGCTCGAGCCCGGTCAGCTCATGGAGATCGACCTCGATACCGCGTCGATCTCGACCCGCTCGTACTGGGACGTCCCCGAGCCCGTGCCGCCGGGGGGTGGAGATCGTGACGGCGCGCTCTCCGACGCGGAGTGGGAGGACAGGGTCGAAGAGGCCCTGGCCCGGGCGGTTCGGGCCCAGCTGGTGAGCGACGTGCCGCTCGGGGCGTTCCTGTCCGGAGGAGTGGACAGCTCCCTCGTCGTGGCCGCATGGGCGAGGCCACGACGTTCAGCATCGGGTTCGACGATCCGAGCTACAACGAGCTGCGCTGGTCGGAGAAGGCGGCCCGTCACCTGGGTGTGGAGCACGTCACGGAGGTGATCAGGCCCGACGTGGCCGGCCTCTTCGATCGGCTGATGCACTTCATGGACGACCCCATCGGCGACTTCTCCATCTTTCCGACCTACCTCGTCTCGAGGCTGGCCCGGAGGGGCGTCACCGTGGCGCTCTCCGGAGACGGCGGGGACGAGCTCTTCGGCGGATACGACACCTACCAGGCGGAGTCGATCGCCCGGCGCTACGGGCGGGTGCCCGCGCTGCTCCGCTCGAGGGTCATCGAGCCCGGCATCGGCGCTCTGCGGCCGCGCCCGGCCAAGAAGGGACTCGTCAACAAGGCTCGCCGCTTCGTCGAGGGCTTTCATCACGACCCGGGGCTCGGCCACGCGCGGTGGCGACTCTTCGCGCACGACGAGCTGTTCGGGCGCCTCTTCACCCCCTCGGCGCAGGAGGGAATGAAGGTGCCGACGGGTCGACACGTCCTGGAGCTCTTCGAGCGCTGCCGGTCGCGGTCCCGGGTCGATCAGCTCCTCTACGTCGACCTGAAGAGCTACCTGTCGGACAACTGCCTGGTGAAGGTCGACCGCATGTCGATGGCCTGCTCGCTCGAGGCGCGCGTGCCGCTTCTGGATCACGAGCTCGTCGAGCTCGCCTTTCGGGTCCCCGACCGGCTGAAGCTGCGGCGGGGCAGGACGAAGGTCCTCCTGAAGAGGCTCGCGGCGACCAAGGTCCCGGCGGAGTGCGTCTACCGCCCCAAGGAGGGCTTCAGCATCCCGATCAAGAACTGGCTGACGACCTCGCTCGAGCCGTTGATGATGGATCTCCTGGATGGCGCGGGGCTGGCAGAAGGGGGCATCTTCGAGCCGGGCGCCGTCCAGGGCCTGGTCGACGAGCACCTGGCCGGTACGCACAACCACAGCCACCTCCTGTGGTCGCTCATGGTGTTCCAGGACTGGAAGCGTCGTTGGGGGCGATGATCGATCGGAACCCCGCGGCGGCCTCGACCGCGGCCTACGACCTCATCGTCGTGGGCGGGGGCATCTACGGCTCGATGGTGGCGCTGGAGGCCGCCCGACGGGGCCTCGAGCCTCTCCTCCTCGAGCGCGACGACTTCGGACGGCATACGAGCGGCTCCTGGCTCGGCATCCTCCACGGCGGGCTCAGGTACCTGCAGAGCCTGGATCTGCGACGACACAGGGCTTCGACGTCGGAGCGGCGTTGGTTCCTCTCCACGTTCCCCGACCTCGTGGAGCCGCTTCGGGTCGTCATGCCCCTGTACGGCGACGGCCTGCGGCGAGCCTCCGTGATGGGGGCCGCGCTCCGCCTCAACGACGCCCTGTCCTGGCACCGGAACCGAGGGGTGCGACCGGATCGGTCGCTGCCCCGCGGGCGCCTGGCGAGCGCCGAGGAAACGCTGCGCCTCCTGCCCTCGGCCGATCCCCGCGGCCTGCGGTCGGGGGCGATCTGGTACGACGGCGTGACCCATCACCCCCAGCGGCTCCTGATGGAGACGCTCCGTTGGGCCGCGGGCCTCGGGGCGACGGCTCTGAACTACGTCGAGGCGGTCGAGCTCCTCCAGGACGGCGGGAGGGTGCGCGGGGTGGTCGGGCGGGACGCGGTCTCGGGGCGCGTCCTCGAGTTCGGCGCTCCGGTGATCGTGAACTGCGCCGGTCCCTGGTGGCGGGAGGTGGCGGACCGATTCCACGGCGCGACGCTCGAGCCCCGGCCGCCGTCCATCGCCTTCAACCTCCTCTTCGACCGCGCCTCGGACTTCGAGGGGGCGGCCGCGGTGACCGCGCGCCGCTCCGGCGCCCGCACCTACTTCCTGCGGAGCTGGCGGGGGCGGGTTCTGGCCGGCACGTACCACGCTCCCCTGACCGGCGCCTCACCCGACGACGGACCGAGCCCGTCCGCGATCCAGGCGTTCGCGAGCGAGCTGGACGAGGCGATACCCGCGCTCGGGCTCGCCTCCAGTCGCGTCCTTCGGGTGTACGGCGGGCAGCTTCCCGTGAGGCGACCGGGCACGGTGGACCTCTCGACGCGAGACCTCGTCCACGACCACGAGCGCGCCGGCGGGCCGCGCGGGCTGTTTTCCGTGTCGGGCACCAAGTTCACGACCGCCCGCCGCGCGGCGGAGCGGGTGCTGGGGGCGGCACGGGGGAGGGGGCTGCTCGGGGCCTGGGCGGAGCCCGTGTGGGCTCCCCCCACCGTCCGTGCGCCGACCGCGGCCGGCGTGATCGCCCTCATGGCGGTCGAGGAGCCGGAACGGGCTCGCCGAGCGATCGGCTCCATCGTCGCCGAGGAGGCGGTCGTGCGCCCCGAAGACCTCCTGCTGCGACGAACGGACTGGGGTGTGGCGGGCCCGCCCCCGGAGACCCTCCTCAAGCTCGTGCACGAGGCGGTGCCCGAGCCTCCTCGGCAGAGGACGCCCTGAGCTCGGGCTTCAGGGATCGAGCCGGACCAGCCAGTAGCCCACGGCGTCGAGCCGTCGCCAGCCGGCACCGGCCGCCGAGGCCCCGCGCGGGGCCTCGGCGATGGCGTAGGCCGCTCCCGACGCAGTGAAGGCCTCGAGCACCGCCTCCCGGGTCTCCGCGGGGGCCCGCCAGAAGTCCGGCGCCTCCTCGCGGGAGACGTCCGCGACGATGCGCACCCCGGCCAGATAGGCCCAAGAGGCCGTCGGGCTGTCGCCGATGAGGGCGACGTCCGTGCCGGGCCGGACGCCCGCCCCGCCGATCGCCTCCGCGACCGCCGGCGAGGAGGCGCCCGGGCCGGAGGAGAACTGCGTGGCCGGAGCCTCCACGGGACGCTGCACTCCCGCGATCGACGCGAGCCCGTCGAGGTTGAGGGCCGCGAAGTCCGCGAGGAGCGCGAGGACCATCAGCGCGGCGCCCGTGCCGGAGAGCCGTCGGGTCAGGGAGGAGCCCTCGGGCAGCCGCCAGTAGCTCAGGGCTCCCGCCCAAAAGAGGACGACGAAGGGCGCCACGTACCGTCCGGTGACGAACACCAGCGAATACATGCCGAAGCACGCGACGCACCACAGGGTCAGGTGCCACTCACCGCCCAAGAGCTCCCGGCGCCGGTACGTGCGCAGCGACACGATCCCGAACATCAGCGCGAGGCCCACGAACGCGCCTTGAGATCGCAGGAACACCCTGAAGTAGAAGGCGAGGTTGAACGCGACGGCGTTGAGCTGCTCGCTCACGCTGACTCTCGGGCTCAACCCCTCGGTGAAGTAGTCGGGGTCGTACAGGGGGGGATACGGGCCCGCCACGGGGCCGTCGAACGCGAACACCGCGGGTGACGAGTGGACGAGCCTCGGGGGGTGGAGCGCGATGCCGAAGTCGCGTGTCGCCTCGTCCGTGAGCCGGGGGTAGGGGATGCGGTTGACGTGCTTCAGGTAGGTGAAGCGGCTCACCTCGCTGAAGGTCGGGTGTCCCTGAGACAGCGAGAGCACGGTGAGCATGGGTCCCGCCACGCAGCCGAACGCCAGGAGCGCGGGCGNNGTGGCCCTCGCCGCGAGCGCGGCGATGACGAAGAAGACGAGCGAGAGCGGGAACATGGGCGCCTTGGTCAGGTAGCCCGCGCCCAGGCTCGCGCCCAGGCCCGCGCTGGCTCCGGCTCCGGCTCCGCTGAGGAGCCGCAGCAGGAAGCCCGCGCTCAGAAACACCGTCACCGAGACCAACATGTCGGGCGTGACCGACCACATCTCGATCAGGGTGAGGGAGGACCACAGGAAGAGCGCGTAGCCCAGGGACCAGAACGAAGCGGGCGAGAGGACCGTACCGCCCCACCCCGCGTGGCGGTTCTCGTACCGGCGCAGCGCCTCACGCCAGAAGAACTCGAAGGCGAAGAGGCTGCACAGGAAGATCAGGAAGTTGACGAGCTGTACGGTCGGGAAGACACGCCACACCGAAGGCTCCACGAGCCGGAGGACCCCGGCGGTGATCACCCCGTAGAGGGGGCTCCAGATTCCGTTGACGGCCGTCTCCCAGTCGGCGCGCCAATAGGCGGCTCCCATCTCCAGGTAGTTGACGCCGTCCACGCTGATGGACTGCTGCCGGGCGGCGACCGTGGCATGCGCGCCGGCCGCGGCGATCGAGGCCAGGCGCCAGGCGAGCCGCACCGCGGAACGGGGGCGGGCCGGCGCGCTGGGCGGAAGGGTCACTCCGGGCCCTCGTCCTGCGCGGCGCCGCCGGCGGGGTGCCGTTCCTCCGGATCCCGGGCCGAAGCGAGGGCCACCGCTCTCGTGAGCTCGGTGATGTTCTCCCGGACGGCCTGGATCTTGAGGTGGAGGTTCACCCCGACGAAGAGCGTGATCAGGATCCAGAGGTAGATGAGCAGGTCGGTTCCACGGCCCACGCCGAGCCATCCCGCCACGACGGTCGCATGATCGGGGAGCCAGACGAAGTAGATGCCCACCGCGACGATCGCCGTGAAGGCCAGGGTGGCGGCTCTGGGTGCGACCCGCTGGGTGGACGCGTACCAGAGCGACGCGAGGAGGCCGAGGGTGAGCAGGAGCTGGATGGGCATTACCGGATTCTGCCGACGAGCAGGTTGTAGAGCACGGACAGGGCGGCGAAGCCCGACTGCCCTTTGCTGCGTGAGTATGCCGTGTAGTAGACGGTTACCGGAACCTCGACGTGTCGCAGGCCGTGGGCGCGAAGCTGCTGGACGATCTCGGAGGCGTGCGCCATCCCGTCCTGGCGGATCCGGATGACCCGGGCGGCCTCGGCCGTCATGGCCCTCAGGCCGTTGTGCGCGTCCGTGAGCCGGACGCCCGACGTCCAGTTGGTGAACACCGTGGCGCATCGGAGCAGGATCCGCCGTCCGCGGCCGATGTCGCGGGCCTGACCCAGGAAGCGGCTTCCGAGCGCCACGTCGGCGCCCGACTCCTCGAGCGACCGGAGCAGGGCGTCGATGTCGCCGGCCTCGTGCTGTCCGTCCGCGTCGAAGGTGACGAGATAGCGGGCTCCCAGGCGCAGACCGTGGAGGATCCCGGTCTGCAGGGCCGCTCCCTGACCACGATTGACCGGATGCCGGATCGTGACCGCCCCGGCCCGGAGCGCCTCCTCGCGAGTGCCGTCGGACGATCCGTCATCCACGACGACCACGCGGTGACCATGGGCGCGAAGGCCCCGCACCACGTCGCCGATGGCGCGCTCCTCGTTGAACGCGGGGACCACGACGACCGCGATGGCGACGCGGGGGCCGGTCGGCGAATCGGCGACGCTGGTCATTCGCTGGTCTCGATCCGGGGGTCATCGCGATCGGGTCGACGCTCTCGTGCAAGCGCGGAGCGCCTCTGCCCAGGTTGTGAGGAAGTCGCCGCCGGCGACGATCTTCGGGTCATCCGGCTCCCTCGCGCCGCTCGTGCCGGGGCCGATCGGCTCAGGATGGGCGACCCGGCGGTTCCGTGGCCTCGAGCCACCGCACGAAGGACCGGATTCCGGCACGGAAGTCCGTCGAAGGCTCGTAGCCGAGAAGGGCGCGAGCCTTCGCGACGTCCGCGTACGTGCGTTGGACGTCGCCGGGCTGGAGCGGCAGAGGCTCGATCTCGGGCCGAACGCCCATCTCCTCGCCCAGGATCCGGATCATGTCCGACAGCCGCACGGTCGCGCTCCCCCCGAGGTTGACGATCTCGAAGGCGGGATCGGCGCCGCCCACCGCGGCCAGCGCTCCCTCGAGCCCGTGGAGGATGTCGTCGATGTAGGTGTAGTCGCGCTCGGTGCTGCCGTCGCCGTACCGTGGGATCGCCCGACCGGCTTGCAGCAGGCGGGCGAACTTGTGGATGGCGAGGTCGGGACGCTGCCGAGGCCCGTATACGGTGAAGAAGCGCAGCGCGAGCACCGACAGGCCGAACAGGTGGTGGTACGTGTGGCAGATCAGCTCGCCGGAACGCTTGGTGGCGGCGTACGGTGAGATGGGGAAGTCCACGGGGTCCGTCTCGGCGAACGGGACCTTTTCGTTGTTGCCGTACACCGACGAGGACGACGCGAACAGGAGGTCGCGGATTCCCCGGCTCCTCATCCACTCGAGCAGGACGACCGTGCCCTGAACGTTCACGCTGGCGTACTCCTCGGGACGCTGGATCGAGGGCCTCACGCCGGCGAGGGCGGCCAGGTGCACGACGCACCGGACCGAATCCGGAACGCGGCCCAGCACCGTCGCGTCCCGAATGTCTCCCTCGAGCTGGGTGAAGCCTCCGTGTTCGAGGGCCTGGCCGATGTTGGCTTCCTTCGTCGCCCGGTCGTAGAACGCATCGAAGGAATCGAGGCCGACGACCTCGAGGCCGCGCTCGAGCATCCGGTCGACGAGGTGGGAGCCGATGAAGCCGGCGGACCCGGTGATCAGTATGGACACGGCCGCGTGGCTGGGCTTGGGTGAGCGAACGATGCGAACGTGGACCCGGGAGCGATGCTCAGCCCGCCGGGCTGCCCCGACTTGTATGCCACCGGACGCCGGCGAAGATCAAGGCCACGAACGCGAGCTCCGTCACGACCGTGACGAGGTGACGGGCGCTGACGAGACCATCCGACCAATGCAGCCCGTAGAAGAGGTAGATCGGCGGCGCGAACCGCTCCGCGCTGAGCGGCCACAGGAGCATCACACCCCTGCCCACGGTGAGGTAGTCCAGGAGGACGTGCAACTCGTAGCAGACGAGCGTCAACAGGAACGCGCGCGGTGCGGCTGGCGCGGAAACGAGGCGGGCGCCGCTTCCCGCCACCAGCGCCACGCCCAGCCCGAAGGCCGGCGAGCCGGCCAGGTTGTTGTGGTACCGGCCGAGGTTGCCGAGCGCGATGCCGACCGCGGCGTCGAAATCGGGCAGCAGGGAGAGCCCGACGCACGCGACGAGGGTGACAGGCAGGACGCCCCCGATCCGCCTCGGGGGGCGCTTGCCGGGAGGCCAGGCCTTGGAGATCAGCGCACCGACGGCGGCGTGGGCGATGGGAGAGGGCATGCGCGACTCGTGGGCTAGGTCACCGGCCGATGCCCGCTTCTTCGAGCGCTTCGGCGATGCGCGTGGCGACGATCTCGTCGCCTTCCGGCGTCACGTGCCCCCACGTGTCGATCCACAGTTGGGCCTCGACGTCGTCGAAGACGTCGCCCAGGTAGTGCAAATGCTCGCGCCGGGCTGCCTCGGCCGGGATGCGCTCGTAGGCGCGGGAGAAGAGCTCGACGGCTCGCGGCGTGAGGGGCACCACCCAGTCCAGTCCCTCCTGCATGCTCCGTTCCTCGGGCGTGAGGGGCTTGCCGCCTTCCAGGATGTGCGGTTGCCAGAAGAGGGCGTAGCGGAAGCCGAACCTCCCGCTCAGGGCCCCCACGGTCTCGTAGCTCCTGAGATAGGTGTCGACGACCTGGTCAGCGAGCTCCGCCGCCCTCCCAACCGGCGGCGCGCCGGTTCCCCCGCCCACACGCGCGCGGAGGAGCGGGGACGTCACGAGGCGGGTGACGCGAACGACGTCGAGGCTCTGCAGCCAGCGTACCAGCGACGGCTCCGCGTGCTCGAAGCCGGCCGCGATCTCCCTGAGGTTCTGGTGAAGGATGGGGCGTCCCGCCTGGTCTGCGGCGAACACGTCGTTCACCCCGGAATAGAAGACGACCGCGTCCGGAATGTCGCCGGCGGCGATGAGCATCTGGAGCTGGATCACCTCCTGAACGGACTCGAAGCCCTGCTCGCCGTAGTTCACGATGCACACCGGCGCGCCGTTCCGGCTCTCGAGCTCCTTTCGCAGGTAGGCGGGGATGGTTCCCCAGTCGGGTGCTCCCCAGCCCCACATGGCTGAGCCCCCGAACATGTAGATCCGAAACGCCTCCGGTGCGCAGGCACCGGACGCTCCCCCCCGGATCCCGAGATCATCGACCGTGAGGTGGTCACCCTGAAACGGGGGGCTTCGCCACACGACGGAGGGCTCGTAGCGCTTGCGCAGCGCTTCCCGGTGCTCGCGCCAGTAGGCCTCCGACCAGTCGTGGCGCGCGTAGTAGGGAAGCCGCAGGTAGTGATGTCGAACGATGTCGCTCGGCGTGCCCCTGACCCCGAGGAGGAAATCCCGGACCGGGTCGGAGCCGCCTACGGCCAGGGCCGCGCCCGCCGCGAGCTCGAGCACGACCAACAGCAGCAGCACGTTGAGCACGAAAAGCGCCGCGCCACGGTGGGCGGGCGGGAGTCGCCGTCCGAGCACGGCGGCGAGCAGAAGCGCGATGCCGCCGGTCAGCAGCAGCGGCCGGAGCGGCGCGCTGAGGAAGCCGCAGAGGATCAGGGCTGCCCCGGCGATGAACGCCGCTCGTCGACGGCCGGCCGAGGACATGGTCATGGTGACGAGGTCGGATCCAGATTCGCGGTGGCAACCAGGGGATACTTGAAACCTTGTACCGGTGGGGGCCCGGAGGCGAGAGTTTCTGCGCGTGAACGGCATGACACGATTCGACGTGCCTCCTCGACATCGCGCTCCTTCCGGCCCGGTCGGCCGAGGGCGACGCACGATCGGGGCGCTCTTCGCCGTCCACCCGCTCAGTCGTCCCTCAGCACCTCCGCCGGATCGACCGTCGCAGCCCGCAGCGTCGGCAGGTAGCACGCGAGGGCGCTCACCGCGGTGGGAGGAGCGCGCTCGCGGTGAAGGAGGCCGCGTCGAGGGGTGCGACGCCGAAGAGCAGGCTCTCCATCGACCGGGCGAGCGCGACCGCGCCGAGCAGCCCGATCCCGATCCCGACCAGGATGATCCGGAGGCTCTGTCCGGCGACCAGCCGCATCACCTCCGCGGTCCGGGCGCCGAGGGACATCCGCACCGCGATCTCGTGCGTGCGGCGGCTGACCGAGTACGCCATGACGCCGAAGAGGCCGACGGCGGCGAGCGCCAGCGCCAGGCCCGCTGCGAGCACGAGGACCTGCATCCGGAAGCGTTCCTCGTCCGCTTCGGCGGCGACGAGCTCCGCCATGGTCGTGAAGGAGGGGATCGACAGCTCCACGGGATCCAGCTGCTCGACGGCTCTGCGGATGTCGGGGGCGACGGCGAGCGGGTCGACGGCGGTGCGCACCAGAAAAGACCGCCAGCCCGAGGCGACGAAGGTCTGTGGCCCGGGCTCGGTGTCGTGTGGCCTACGGATGTCGCGGACGACCCCGATCACCTCGTGTGGTCCCGGGTCCCGCCCCATCGTGCTCCACATGGTCGAGCCCACGGCGCGGCCGGCGTTGCCCCAGTACCGGACCGCCATCGTCTCGTTGATCACGACCAGGGCGGGCGCGCCTGCGAGCATGCGCTCGCGCCCCTCGGGATCATCGTCGAGCGTGCGGGCGGCGTTTCGCGTCATCAGAGCTCGCTCCCACTCCTCTCGGCTCAGCGTACGGCCGGCCACCACCTCGATGCCCAGCGTCTCGAAGAAACCCGGGC
>JABAOE010022824.1_pt2 | contig 11830 bp, 13 predicted proteins | sample 7062141 | NCBI WGS metagenome assembly JABAOE01 (sample SAMN14538627, study PRJNA623070) | marine sediment metagenome | biome: marine biome [ENVO:00000428]; feature: marine pelagic biome [ENVO:01000023]; material: deep marine sediment [ENVO:00002113] | place: India: Gulf of Khambhat ...
CGTGAACCAGGCCATTGATGCGCGCCACAATGGTTCGGTCGTGTGCATGACCACCCTCGGCAACCAGGTTTGGGTTGGAACCTACACCAAGACGGGCCCCCAGGCGGGCACGTACGGCGGCTTCCGGGCCGTCGACAAAGGGGAGGGTGCGAACGCGGGAGCTGACGGGCTCAGCCTCCAGTTCGTCAACTGGCCCGAAGAGACCGCGTACCTCTATTGCGACATCACCCCCGACACGCCCTTCCTCCGGGACGTCGGAGCCGGGCAGGTTCAGGTGGGCACCGTCTCGCTCACGCCGCCGGGCGCGGCCTGCAACGGGCGAATCGTCAGCGGCATCGCTTCGACGTGGCCGTGGGCTCACAACGACAAGATCGCCTTCCCGCCCCCGCCGGGGTCGATCGCGCTGTGGGTGGAGCTCTTCGGTGAGGCGGTCGGCATCTCGTCGGTGCACGAGCTCCAGCTGCTCTTCTGCGGTCCCTGACGCCCGGCGAAGAGCTCGAGGCAAAGGAGCCCCGCCCGCCCTTCGGCGGGCGGGGCTCTTTCTTTCGGGGCTCCCCGCGTCGTCCCCGGCCGTCGGTGACGGCTCGATGGGGCCGAGACATTCTGCCCCGGGGACTCCGAAGGGGGAACCGATGGCTGCCTGGCCTCGGTCCAACATGTCCTGCGCCCCGACCCGAGAGGGGGTGTCCGATGGGACCACGTGTCTCGGCGGGCGCCCCGCGCACGGACCGATTGGGACGCCCGGGGGTGGCGCCAGCTGGTGCCGCGTTGGAGGCAGCGCATGTAAGTGGCCGTGCTGGAGCATCTTACGGAGCCCGCTCCCAGCCGGGTGCCGGGATCACCGTGGCACGCTTCTTCCTCGACCTGGTCAGCGCGAGTGTCCCACTTCGCCTTTGACACGAGAGGAACACCATGTACCGCACGACATCGAACCCCACCCGGGGATCGCCGGCGATTCACCTGGTCAGCGTGCTGATCTTCGGTGCGATCGCCACTCTCCTGGTCGCGACCTGCAATGACGAGCCTGCGGCGCTCGAGACCCACGACGATCACGCCGCGGCGTCTCTCGTCGTCGAGCCGCTCGAGTTGGATCTCGAGGTCGGGGACGTCGTCACCCTCACCGCGACCGTCCGCTGCGCTCACGGCGAGGTCGTCGATGTCCGGATCTCGTGGTCGTCGGACGCCACGCCCGTCGCCCGGGTGACCGGAGCCGGGCAGGTGGTCGCTGAAGCCTTCGGCACGGCCAAGATCCTCGCCGAGGCGGGTGCGAAGACCGCCGAGGTGGAGGTCTCCGTCGCACCCGAGGGCACGGTCGTCGGACCCGCGGGCGCGCTCGTGAGCTCGCCGGACGACTTCTTCTCCATCGAGATTCCTCCGGGAGCTCGAACGGGGCCGACGGACATCATCGTCACGCAGATGGGGGCGTTCTCCGACCCACTGTACGTGGACGGCACCGGGTTCCGCGTCCTGCCCGCGTCGCTCCAGCTGAGCGAGGCGGCCCGGATCCGGATTCGGTACGAGGACGAGAACGTGCCCTGGGGCTCCATCGAGGACCGCCTTCGGGTGTACGCCGAGGAGGAGGCACCGGGCCGTTGGCGCGAGCTGGACCAGAACGAGGTCGACCTCGGTGAGCACGAGGCCGAGGCAGTGACGGACCGTCTCGGCACCTTCGCCCTGGTCCCGGCGCACTCCGGGACCATCACCAACGAGGGTGGCGAGGTGACGTCGGCAGACGGCGCCACCAGCGTGATGGTTCACGCCGAAGCCCTGCCGGACGAGATCGACATCGAGATCTCCATCCACCGGGTCCACGACCACCTGTACGCCGACGAGCCGAGGTTCGTCCCCGGAACCGCGTACGAAGTCGTGTTCGAGGACGTCCCGTTCAGTGAATGGGCCCACATCCGAGTGGGCTACGACCCGCTGAGCCTGCCTGAGGGCGTCGACCCCGCGGACCTCCGTGTGCACTACTGGGACAGCAGCCAGAACCTCTGGGTCGAGGCGGTGGACAGCCAGGTGTACCCGGCGGAACACGAGGTGCGGGCCGAGATCGAGCACCCCGCGATCTTCGCGCTGCTCGCGGCCGAACCGTGATTTGCTGGCCCCGGGTCATGGGGCCCGGGGCCCGCTCGTGCGGGGACGGGCGCAGCTGCTCCGGGGCCGGTCGCGCGCCGGCTGAACAGCAGGACCGTGCGCCGATCCCTGGCCGGCGGTCGCCTGAGGGGGCCATCTTTGTCCCGTCCCCCCAAGGCCGACGACAGCCCCTCCCCCGACTCGCGGACGGATGCCGGGCCAGCAGAACCCCACGGGCACGAGCTTCACGGACGGATCCCTCGGGACCGGCGCGCGCGTCATCCTGCTGGCGATCGTGGCCCTCGCCCTCCTCCTGCGGGCCATCGGCCTCGACGCCTGGTGGCTCAATCCGGACGAGGGGATCTACTACGACGTCCTGACCGCTCCGACCTGGGAAGCATTCTGGGAGGGGGTCCGCTGGAACGCCCACCCTCCGCTCTTCTACCTGATGCTGCGTGGGCTCGGCGCGCTCACGTGGGACTTCTACTGGTACCGTGTGGGATCCGTGGTCGCGGGCTGCGCCGCCGCGGCCGCCCTCTTCCTGTGCGCCTACGAGCTCGCGGGTCGCGGCCGGCGCGGCACGGTCGCCGGCACGTTGTGCGGCCTCCTGATCGCGACCTCGCCCTGGGCGGTCGTGGCCTCGCAGATCATGCGTCCCTACATGCTGCTGCTCGGCCTCGAGGCCCTGGCGCTCTACTTCCTTCTCCGGCACCTGCGCGAGCGCACGATCTGGACCTTGCTGTCGTTCGTCGCGTGCCTCTGCCTCGCGCTCCTGACGCACTACGGCGCGCTGCTCGCCGGGGCGGTCCTCGGCGCCCTCGTCGCGCGGGACGTCGCCTCCCGGGGCCCGCGAGATCCCGGCACCCTCCGACTGCTCGCGGCCGGCGCTGTCCCGGGTGCGCTCGCCGTGGCGCTGTACGTGGCCCACCTCCGCCCGCTCACGGTGAGCAGCCTTGCCGCCAACGCGCTGGGCGGCTGGCTGGAGCCGTTCCTGCGGGATACACCGACCGGGCTCTGGAGCAGCCTTCTCGGCTTCCACGCGATGCTCGTCGGGCCCCGCCTGGCCGTGCCGCTGGCGCTTCTCCTGCTGGGCGCCCTCGCGTGGGCGGCGTGGAGCCGGTCGTGGGACCTCCTGGCCCTCGGAGGCGGCGCCCTGCTGCTGGCGGGCGCTCTCGCGGCGATGGGACTGTACCCGCTCGGAGGCTCGCGGCACGCGCTCTGGCTGACCCCCTTCGTCCTCCTGCCGGTGGCGTGCTTCGTGGTCGCGGCGCTCGGGGGGGATGCGCCGGGGCGAGCCTTCCTTCTAGGCTCGATCGCGCTCCTGCTCGCGACCGGCGGCGCGCTCGGGCGCGCGCTCGGGGCCGACGGCGTCGTTCCGCCGCAGGAGGAGCGCACGCTGCGTCGCGACGACCTCGGGCGGATCCTGGACGCGATCGCCTCCGTCCCGGGATCGCCTCCGATCGTCATGAACGGGCAGACGCATTACATGCTGCTGCCCCTCTTCGAGGCGGAGCGGCGCGTCGCCCGGCAGCCGGACGACGGCTCCTTCGTCCGCTTCGAGTGGGCGGGCCGGCCCGTTGTGGCTTCGTCCTCCTGGGACCTTCGCGTCCGGCCGGCGGAGCTCCGGGCCGCGAATCACCTCCTCGCGCTGATCCGGAGCGTCGACCGGGCGTGGCCCGACCTGGGGCTCGCCGACCGGCGCGAAGCCCTCGTCGTGTTCGGGGGCTGGCCGCCGGAGGCGTCGACGGGCGACCTGCAGGCGCTGCTGTCGTTCGACGGCGTGGTTTCGGGGCGCTGGACGGTTCCCGGCCTCCAGGTATTCCTCACGGACCTGGCGGCGTATCGCAGCGTGATCGCCGCCGAAGCGGGAGGCGGAGGAGGCTGATCACGGCCCCCGGGGTGGAGCACGCCTCGCGGCCGCTGGAACCCTCGGGCGCCCGTTCCCGTAGGGTCCACAGGAAGTTGGCCGGAGGAGCAGGAGGAACCGATGAGCCCGTGGATGGTGGAGATGCTGGGATTCGCGTGGGTGGTCGGGCTGACGGCGATGGGCATCTACGCGGGGTACGAGCGCAAGCCGAGCTCCGCCGCTCGCTGAGCGCGCCGAGGGGGCACGCCGGGGTACGGCCGCGGCGGGACGCGCCGCTCGCGGGGCCATGTCGCCTTGCGGTGAGGATTCGCTGGCGCCCGCAGACCGCGTTTCGCTCGATCGCGGCCCCCCCCAGGATGCGAACGCCCGCGGCAGCGGTTCTCAGAGCAGGAATTCGATCACGAGAAATCCGCCCACGAGGAGGACCGCGAAGGCCACGGCGAGCCGGTCGAAGTAGCGGTCGATGAAGGAGGCCATCCAGGGCCCGAACCGGTAGATCAGCGCGGCGACGACGAAGAAGCGCAGGCCGCGGCTGAGCGCGGAGGCCACGACGAAGACGCCCAGGTTGATCGAGAAGACCCCCGAGGAGATGGCGAAGACCTTGTAGGGAATCGGGGTGAGGCCGGCGACGAAGACCGCCCAGAAGCCCCAACGGTCGTAGAGCGCCTGCACGCTGTCGAACGCCTCCGGCGTCACGCCCGGCACGTACGTGAAGAACCAGTCCTGCAGCAGGCTCCACGCTCCGGCGCCGATCCCGTACCCGATCACGCCGCCGACCACGGAGGCGACGGTGGCGATCGCGGCGAATCGGAAGGCGCGCGCGACCCTCCCGAGGCACAGCGCCATGAGCAGGGGGTCGGGTGGAATCGGGAAGAACGACGACTCCGCCAGCGCCAGGGCGAAGAGCGCGGTGGGCCCCCACGGGGTGTCCGCCCAGTGGAGGACCCAGTCGTAGAGCCTCCGCACGGGCCCCGGGCGCCGGCCTTCGGGGGGTGGCGCCTCGTCGGCCGGATTCCTCGTCGGCGCGGTCACCCGGCCTCCCCCTGCCAGGCGAAGCGCCCCAGGAGCGGCACGAAGGTGCACGAGCCCCGGACGACGTCCTCGGTCACCTCGGCGCCGATCCTGCGCACCAAGACCAGCTCCTGGGCTTCCCTCGAGCCCACCGGGATCAGCATCCTTCCGCCGTCCGCGAGCTGATCGACGAGCGCGCTCGGGATCGAGGGGCTCGACGCGGAGACGACGATCACGTCGAAGGGCTGGTACTTGCGCCATCCGATCGTGCCGTCGCCGACGAGGAGGGCGACGTTGCGCACGGCCAGCGCGTCCAGGGCAAGTCGCGCCCGTTGCGACAGGTCGCGCACTCGCTCGATCGAGTAGACCCGGTCGGCCGTGAGGCTGAGCAGGGCCGTCAGGTAGCCGCTTCCGGTTCCCACCTCGAGCACCTTCTCCTCCTGCGTGGGGTGAAGCAGCGACAGGTAGTACGCCTGCAGAGAGGGCTGCGACGCCGTCTGTCCGTGCCCGATCGGGATCGGCGCGTCCTCGTACGCGCGGGGCCACACGCCCTCCGGGAGGAAGAGGTGGCGGGGCACGCGGTCGAAGAGCTGCAGCGTCTCGAGGTCCTCGATGCCTCTTTCGCGGATGTCCTCGATCAGCTTCCGGCGGTACCCGACGAACCGCGTGTCTTCTAGAGCTCGAGATCCCACGCGCGGATGTCCTCCAGAAGCTCGTAGTTCGTCAGATCGAGGTGCAGCGGCGTGACCGAGACGTAGCCGTCGGCGACGGCCTGGAAGTCCGAGGCCTGGTCACCGCGCCAATGCACGACCCCGCCACCGATCCAAAAGTACTCCCTGCCCGAGGGATCGCGTGCTCTCGTGATCGAGTCCGCGTAGCGCCGCCGTCCGAGCGTGGTCACCCGGATCCCGCGGATCTCGGAGGGCGGGAGCGCGGGGATGTTCACGTTGAAGAGCGTGTCGGCGGGGAAGCCGTCTCGCGACAGGATGGCGCGCAGCACGCTCTCGACCAGCGTCTCGCGCCCCTCCAGCTCCTCGGGGAGGTCGCCCGCGTACGACAGCGCGACGGCCGGAATCCCCATCACGGTCGCCTCCATCGCGGCGGCCACGGTCCCCGAATAGAGGACGTCCTCGCCCATGTTCGGCCCGTGGTTGACGCCAGACAGGCAGACGTCCGGGCGGTCGTGCAGCAGCTCGTTCAGCGCCAGGATCACACAGTCCGTCGGCGTCCCGTCCACCACCCACGCCCCGTCGGTCGTTCGGCGCGCGCGCAGCGGATGGTGAAGCGTGAGGGAGTTGCTGGTCGCGCTCTGCTCCCGGTCCGGGGCCACGACGGTGACCGAGCCGAGGGCGCTGGCGGCCGAAGACAGGACCCCCAGCCCGCCGGCGAGGTAGCCGTCGTCGTTCGTGCACAGGATCTTCATCCTCACCCGGTACCTGGCGTCGGAGCCGTGGTTCCCGGGCGCCCGGCCGTGCGCCTCAGCCGCCCTCCGTGGCCCGACTCGGGCTCAGGATGCGCCGAAGCTCCTCGAGCTCCGCCTTCATCCCGGCCAGCAGCTCGGGGCCGAGCACGTCCTTGCGCTCGCTCTCCAGGGCGCCGTCACGGCGCATGTCGAGCATCTTCCGGTTCGCCCCCTCGATCGTGTACTTCTCGTCGTAGAGCAGGCTCTTGACCAGGAGCACGAGCTCGATCTCCTTGGAGCGGTAGACGCGATTGCCGGCCCGGTTCTTCGTCGGGCTGAGGACGTCGAACTGGGTCTCCCAGTACCGCAGGACGTGCGGCTTGAGGCCCGTCAGCTCGCACACCTCGCCGATCGAGTAGTACACCTTCCTCGCGATGGGCTCGTCCATCCTCCGCTCGCCCTCCGGCTCCGTCATGACCAATCTTCCGGCTTCGGATCCCTCAGCATCAAGGCCCGGACCGCCGTGGCGGGCGTGCGACCCTCGTGCACGATCGCGTACACCTGCTCGGCGATCGGCATTTCCACGTCGTTGAGCCGGGCCAGCTCCCGAACGGCCTCCGCGGTCTTCACCCCCTCGGCCACCGCCTTCATGTCCGCCAGGATGTCGGCGAGCGTCTCGCCCCGCCCGAGCCGGTACCCCACGGTCCGGTTGCGGCTCAGCGCGCCCGTGCACGTCAGGACGAGATCGCCTACGCCCGCCAACCCGTAGAAGGTAGCGCTCCGCGCTCCCATCGCGACCCCGAGGCGGGCCATCTCGGCGAGCCCGCGCGTGATCAGGGCGGCCATCGTGTTGTGGCCGTAGCCGAGACCCGCCGTGACGCCGGCCGCCAGAGCGATCACGTTCTTGAGCGCCCCGGCGATCTCGACCCCGACGACGTCCAGGTTCGTGTAGACCCGGAACCATCCGGTCTGGAAGGCCTCCTGCACGCGACGGCCCGCCTCCTCGTCATGGCTCGCCACCACGACCGCGGTGGGTGCCGCTTCGGCCACCTCGCGCGCGAAGCTAGGGCCCGACAGCACGCAGAAGCGCTCCATCACCGGCGACGGCACGTGCTCGCGCAGCACCTCGTCCATGCGCAGGTGGGTGCCGAGCTCGATCCCCTTGGAGGCGCTGACGAGCAGCGCGTCGGGCCGAAGGCGCGGTCCCGCCACGCTCATGACCGAGCGCACGACCTGCGACGGGCTCACCGAAACGACCAGCTCCGCCTCGTCCACGCAGCGCGCCAGGTCGGTCACGGCTCTCAGCGACGAGGGCAGCTGCACCCCGTCCAGGTAGGGGTTGGTGTGCCTCTCGTTGATCTCTTCGGCGACCTCGGGCTCGTAGGACCAGAGCGTCACCTCGTGCCGGCGCTCGGCGAGGAGCTTGGCCAGCGCCGTGCCCCAGGCCCCGGCCCCGAGCACCGTGGCGCGCAGCGGCCCGCTCACCCGGCGCCGCCCGTGGGCGGCCCGTCCGCGCTCCCCGACCCACCCGCCGCGGCGGGGTCGTCGCCCCGGGACGCGTCGGCCGGATGGACGTCCGCGCCGCGGCTGCCGCGCCGCCCGAAGCGGTTCTCCTCGCCCCTGAGCAGGCGCCCGATGTTCGATCGGTGCGCCCAGATCACGAAGGCCGCGAGCGCGGCCGAGAGCCACACGAGCGCCGTCCCGCCCGCGTGCGGCGTGAGCGCGATGAGGACGGGGAGCGCGGCGGCCGCCGCGATGGAGCCGAGCGAGACGTAGCCGGTCGGAAACGTCAGCGCGCACCATATGACGAGGCCGCCCAGCACCGCCCAGGGGGCCAGGCCCAGGAAGACACCCGCGCTCGTCGCGATCCCCTTCCCGCCCCGCAGGCCGACCCAGACGCTGAACATGTGTCCGACGATCGCCGCCAGGCCGAAGGCGAAGGTCCACCCGAACCCGGCTCCGGCGAGGTCGGCGAAAAGCCAGACGGGGAGGAAGCCCTTGGCGACGTCGACGATCACCACGGGCAGGGCAGAACGCAGGCCCAGGACGCGGAACGCGTTGGTGGCGCCCAGGTTACCGGACCCGTGCTCACGTAGATCCACACCGTGGAAGAGGCGTCCGACCAGGTAGCTGGTCGGCGTCGAGCCCACAAGGTAGGAGAGCGCCAGGAAGGCGTAGGTCACCGGCCCGTCCTCGAGTTCGGGTCGCTCGTGGGGGACCTGGTGGAGTGTTTCCGAGCGCCTCCCCACGCCCGATGGGCACGACGCATCGGGAACGCTCCACTAGGCACCGGCACGCTCACGCTGCTCTCGACCGCTCCTCACGCGGATCCGGATCGGCGTGCCCATGAAGGTCCACGCGTCCCGGAAGCCGTTGTGGAGGAAGCGAATGTAGTGGGCCGGCAGCGCCTTCGGGAAGTTCGAGAAGAGGGCGAAGGTCGGTGGGGCGACGGAGACCTGCGTCGCGTAGCGGATCTTCACGCGTCGGCCGCGGTGATGGGGCGGCGGCTGCCGGTGGAGGAGCCGCTCGAGGACCTCGTTGACCTCGTGGGTCTCGATGCGGCGCTCGCGCTCCCGGCTCACCTCGAGGATCAGGTCGAGGCAGCGCCGCACCCGCTGGCCCGTCAGGGCCGACGTGAAGAGGATCGGAACCCATTGGAGGAAGGGGATCCGCCGCCGCACCCTCTTCTCCCACTCGGGCGCCGTCATCGTGTCCTTCTCGACCAGGTCCCACTTGTTGGCGAGGAGGATCAGGCCCTTGCCGGCTTCCCACGCCGTCTGGGCGATGCGGATGTCCTGGGCATGCAGATCCTCTTCGGTGGTGTCGACCAGCAGCACGCACACGTCGGACGTGTGGACGACGCGGTCTGTGCGCAGCGCGCTGTAGTACTCGAGGCTGTCCTTCACCTTCGCCTGGCGGCGCAGGCCGGCCGTGTCCACGAACACGAGCGTCCTGTCGTGGTAGCGCAGCTCCGTGTCGACCGGGTCTCGGGTCGTGCCCGCGATCTCGGACACGACGACGCGCTCCTCCCCCACCAGCCGGTTCACGAGGCTCGACTTGCCGACGTTCGGCTTGCCGACGATCGCCACGCGGATCACCTCCCCCTGCGCCGCCTCCTCCGTCGCCTCGGGCAGCACCTCGAGCAGGCGGTCGAGGAGGTCTCCCGACCCCTTGCCCGAGAGGGCGCTGACGGGGATCGGCTCCCCGATGCCCAACGACCAGAAGTCGTGGTGGCTCTGGTCGTCGGGGAGGTTGTCGATCTTGTTGGCGACGAGCAGGACCGGCGGGGCGGCCTTGCGCAGGAGCTCGGCGAGGCGCTGATCGAGCGGGTGGACGCCGGCCTTGCCGTCGACGAGGAAGAGGATCGCGTCCGCCTGGTCGACCGCGGCGAGCGCCTGGCCGCGCACCGCCACGTCCAGGGTCTCCTGGCTCCCTTCGACGACGCCGCCGGTGTCGACGATGAAGAAGTCGCGACCGGCCCAATGGGCCCGGGCGAAGTTGCGGTCGCGCGTGACGCCCGGCCGGTCGTCGACGATGGCCAGGCGCCTGCCGATGACCCGGTTGAAGAACGTCGACTTGCCGACGTTGGGTCGCCCCACGACCGCGACGACGGGGAGCCGGCCGCTCATGGCGCGCTCAGAGCCTCCGTGACCTCGTACCCCGTGCGCACGTCGGCCGGAGCCAGCCGGGAGCGGAGCTCGCCGAGCGCGACCCCGTCGATGAGGACCCCGTCGTGGTTGAGCGCCTCGGCGGGGAGGACCACGACGTCTCCCGCCCGTCCCGGGCCCAGCGCGGAGAGGAGATCCTCGCCACCGAGCAGGCCCGCGATCGTGACCGACGGTCCGAAGTACCGGTTCTCCACCTCGACGACCTCGACGTCCGCGCCGGTGGCTCCGCCGAGGCGTCCGGCCCTTTCCCGGAGGAAGGGCGCCATCGACGCTCCGGTCACCAGGCGGACGCGGCGACCCTCGTACGAGGGGACCCGGGCGAGCCCCTCGTCGAAGCCGTCGACGAAGCGCCGCACGGCGCCGACGCCGTTCTCGTACAGCGCGCCCTCGTCGTAGTAGGAGGCCTCGGGAATCGGCAGGCCCGCGATCAGGTACAGCTCGTCGGCCGCGTATGCCCAGCCGAGACCGCGTTCGGCGCGCGCGCGGCCGCGGGCCCCGTCGACCCGCCCCACCGCGGACCGCGCCTCGGCCGCGGTCAGCGGGCGCACGGGTCGGTGGATGTTGTAGCGGGTCAGCCCGACGGGGACCACGGAAAGGGAGAGAACCCCGGGACCGAGCGCCCACAGGTCCTCGATCGTCCGGTCGAGGTGCGCGCCGTCGTTCCACTCCGGGCAGAGCACGACCTGCGTGTGCACCTCGAGTCCACCGGCGAGCAGCTCGCGAAGCTGCTCCAGGATGAGGCCGGCGCGCCGGTTCACCAGAAGGCGCTCCCGGACCGCCGGCTCCGTCGCGTGGACGCTCACGTACAGCGGGGAGATCCGCTGCTCGACGAGCCGCGCCAGCCCCTTGGGCCCGAGGTTGGTGAGGGTGACGTAGCTGCCGTACGTGAAGGAGAGCCGGAAGTCGTCGTCCCGCAGCCAGAGGCTGGGGCGCGCGCCCTCCGGGTTGCCGTCGATGAAGCAGAAGACGCACTCGTTCGCGCACTCGCGGATCGTGTCCGGAGCCGGAACGATGCCCACGCGGGACCCGGGATCACGCTCGATCTCGTAGATCAGCACCTCTCCGTCCGGGGAGACCGTCTCGATCTCCAGGTCCGTGTCGGAGAGAAGGAACGTGAGGTCGATCCCGTCGCGCACGCGCTCGCCGTTGATGCGCACCACGCGCGAGCCGATCTGCAGGCTCAGCTCGTCGGCGATGCTGCCGGCCTCGATTTCTGCGATGCGAACCACGGGAGGGCACGGGCGAAGGGCGAAGGGGCCCGGAGCGGGCAGATGAAGCTAACCGGGGCCCAGGTGCGCTTCAATTTGGCATCGGCTTGACCGATCGGCCGCACCCGGCGCAGCTTCGGAGTCACGGAGGGAGCAGCACCCGGACACGTTCCGAGCACGGAGGTGGGATGAAGCACGCAGTTCCGAGCGTCGGAGGTCGGCTGAGCGCGGCGCGGCCTGCGGGCAGGCGCGCGCTGTGGGCCGTCGCGCTCACGGGGCTCGTGGCGTGCGAGCAGGTGGAGCAGGTCCAGGACCGCTTCCGGGATCTCACGCCCTACGAGGCGTACCAGCAGAGCCTGGCGGACGCCGGTCTCGCACGGACCGCTCTGGGTCGGGACTGGCTGGCCGCCGGGCGCAGCGCCGTGGAGGGGGCGGCCCCGGTGTCGCTGCCGTTCGAGGAGGAAGGCTTCCTGACCGAGGAGGAGCCCGGCGCGATGGCGTACCGGCTCTCGGTCGAGCGCGGTCAGCGCCTCACGGGAGAGGTCTGGCTGACCGGCTCGGACGAGACGAAGCTGTTCGTCGACCTTTTCCGCGTGCCCGC
>JABAOE010007658.1_pt1 | contig 11829 bp, 15 predicted proteins | sample 7062141 | NCBI WGS metagenome assembly JABAOE01 (sample SAMN14538627, study PRJNA623070) | marine sediment metagenome | biome: marine biome [ENVO:00000428]; feature: marine pelagic biome [ENVO:01000023]; material: deep marine sediment [ENVO:00002113] | place: India: Gulf of Khambhat ...
CATCGCGATCGCCAACATCGGCGAGAACGGCGCCAAGTTCGCACCGTACATCATGACGCTGTTCTTCTTCATCCTGTACGCCAATCTATTGGGGCTGATCCCGCACGGGGCGACGGCCACGGGCAACATTGCCGTCACCGGTGCGCTCGCCATCTCGGCCTTCCTGGTCATCGAGCTGAGCGGCCTGTTCACGCTCGGCCCCATGGGGTATCTGCGGACGATCTTCCCGAACGTGCCCGGCATGAGCGGGGCGGGGGCTATGGCGATGTCGCTGCTCATGGCGCCGATCGAGGTCGTCGGAAANNGCCGTTCGGTTGTTCGGCAACATGACGGCCGGGCACTTCGTGATCCTGTCGCTCTTCGGCCTCATATTTCTCTTCGGGCACCTGGGCGGTTGGAGCTGGGGGATCGCGCTCGCGACGTCGGGTCTCGTGCTGGGCATCATGATGCTCGAGCTCTTCGTGGCGTTCCTGCAGGCCTACGTGTTCGCACTGCTCACCTCCGTGTTCATCGGGTTGATGCAGCACGAGCATTGACGGGGGCCGCGAGCGGGGAGCCGGAGTGGTGAGTGNNGTTCATCGGGTTGATGCAGCACGAGCACTGATGGGGAGTACCTGGTGATGGCTGCCGGTCGCGGCAGCCACCCCGGCGTATTCGCGGACGGCGGTTGCGCTTCCCGTCGCTCCGCGCCGTACCCGGCCGGCCGGCCGGGGAAACCCGCTGGTCCACGAGGCCGTTGGCGGGTCGCCGAGGTCGCGATCGCACGGGAGAGGCGGTCGCCGACGCGGGAAGCGCCGCAGACGAGTTGATCTCCCACAACGGCAAAGGACGTGGAATGCTGCTCGACCTTCTGATGTTGGTGCAAGAAGCCGTCTCCGAGGACGCCAGCGCGATGGTGGCGGCCGCCAAGAACGCCAACGCCCTGCTGGGCGCCGGGATCGGGATCGGCCTCGCGATCATCGGTGCGGGACTCGGCTTGGGCCGGATCGGCGGCCAGGCCGCCGAGGCGATCGCCCGGCAGCCGGAAGCCGGTGCGGACATTCGGGGGATCGCGATTCTGATTGCGGTGCTGCTCGAGGGAGCGACGATCATCGCCCTGGTGTTCGCGCTCCTCTTCAAGCTCGTCGCGTAATGCCGGCTGCCGGCGGCGTGACCATGACCCTCCTCGCCCTCGCCGCCGAGGGCGGGGAGGGGTTCGCCTCGCCGTTCGAGGTGAACTTCGGGCTCTTCCTGTGGACCTGGGTCGTGTTCTTCGCGCTCTTCTTCGTCTTGAAGCGGTTCGCCTGGCCGGCGCTGCTGCGGGCGACCGAGGAGCGGGAACGGAAGATCGCGCACCAGCTCCACGACGCAGAGAAGGCCAGCATCGAGGCCCAGCAGGCGCTGGAGGAGCACCGGAAGCTTTTGGCGGGCGCCAAAGAGGAGGCGCAGGCGCTCATTCATCAACGAAGCGAAGACCGTGTCGCAGAAGGAGCGCGAGCTGCTGCTCGCGAAGGCCCGCACGGAGCAGCAGGAGCTGCTGGAGCGCGCCCGCGCCGAGATCGTGGCGGAGCGGGAGCGTGCGGTGCGGGAGTTGCGACGTGAGGCGGTGGAGCTGTCGCTCGCCGCGGCCTCCAAGCTGATCCAAGCCCGCTTGGACAGCGAGGAGGACCGCCGCCTGGTCGAGCAGTACCTGACGACCATGACGGGGGATGGTCGGTGAGGGAGCCGACCATCGCGCGCAACTACGCGGAGGCGCTCTTCGAGCTCGGCGAGCGCGCGGGCGAGACCGAGCGCTACGCCGATCTGATGGAAGGCTTCCGCGAGGTGCTGCAGCTCGAGCCGACGGTGCGCGCCATCCTCCTGTCCCCGCGCGTCCCCAAGCCCACCAAGGTCCGGATTCTGTCGCGGGCGTTCAGCGCCTACGCCCCGCCCAAGTTCGCGGGGTTCCTGGGAGCGGTCGTGCGGCGCGGCCGGCAGGGCATCCTGGAAGCGATCGTGCAGGAATACCTGGCGCTGGTGGACGCGAAGTTCAATCGGATACACGCGGGGGTGACCCTCGCCCGTCGGCCCGACGCCGCGCTGCAGGAAGCGGTCCGGCGCAAGCTGAGCGAGGTCGTGGGCATGGAGGTCATCCCGCACTTCCACACGGATGCGAGCATTCTCGGTGGCGTGATCGTCCGGATGGGTGATCGCATTCTCGACGGCTCCCTGCGCCGCCGGATGGTCGCCCTGCGCCGGCGCATCCTCAGAGGGTAAGGCCGCCGCGCCGCCGGCGCGCCAACGGTGAGGGACATGGGGTCGGAGCCAGACCGANNGACCGACACTTCTTGACCGGCGAGAAGGGCGACCGACGATCGTTCTTCCGCAGCACCGTCGGTCGTCTCTCGGACGAGCTCTCGCGCCGCATGGCGCGGCGCGTGGCGCCCGAGCGGTACGTGCGTCCGCCGGGCGCGCTCGACGGCATGGCGTTCCTCGCCGCGTGCACCCGATGCGGCGAGTGTATCGACGTCTGTCCCGTCGACGCCATCCAGCGGGCACCGCCCTCGGCGGGTCTCGCGGCGGGTACCCCGATCATCGATCCGATCCGGCAGCCGTGCACCGTGTGTCCCGACATGCCGTGCGTCGCCGCGTGCGAGCCGCAGGCGCTGGTGTGGCCGGCGCGCGGGTGGGAGGACTGCCGGTTGGGGCAGCTGGAGCTCCTCCCCGAGCGGTGCATCGCCTTTCACGGGTCGGAGTGCCGGGTGTGTGGTGAGGCATGTCCCATCGGGGAGCGTGCGCTCGGGTTCGACGTAGCCGGCCGGCCGGTGATCCGGGCGGAGGGCTGCGTGGGGTGCGGCGTGTGCGTGCGAGCCTGCGTGACCGAGCCGTCGTCGCTGATCCTGCATGCGAGGTGAGTCGTGACCGTCACAGTGCCGTATCGGGTCGAAAAGCCCTGGGGGTACGAGCTGGTCTGGGCCCAGACCGACCGCTACGTGGGGAAGATCCTGCACATCGAGGCGGGGCAGCTGCTCAGCTTGCAGTATCACGAACGGAAGGACGAGACCATTCACCTGCTCAGCGGAGAGGTCGTGCTGCGTGTGCAACACGGCGAGGAGCTGGTCGAGCGCCGCATGGCGCTCGGCGAGAGCGTGCACATCCCACCCGGTACGGTGCACCAGATGGAGGCGGTCCGCTCCAGTGATCTGCTGGAGGTCTCGACGCCCGAGATCGACGACGTCGTGCGCCTCGAAGATCGCTACGGGAGGGTCCCGTGAAAGTGATTCTGCCGGTGGCCGGGAAGGGCACCCGGCTCCTCCCGGTCACGCGGCACGTCCCCAAGCCCCTGGTCCGGGTCGCCGGGCGCGCGGTATTGGACTACGTCTTGGATGCGCTGCGCGGCCTCGACGTCGAGGAGCTCATCTTCATCACCGGACACCTCAAGGAGCCCATCGAGGCGTACGTGCGCGAGGTGTCGACGATCCCGGCGCGGTTCGTGGAACAGGAGGTCCAGGACGGCACCGCCGGGGCGGTGGACCGGGCCCGTCCCTACGTCGACGGCCCCGTGTTGATCGTCTTCGTCGATACGGTGTTCGACGCCGACCTGACGCTCATCGACCGGAGCGACGCCGACGGGATCGTGTGGGCCAAGGAAGTCGAGGACTATCAGCGGTTCGGGGTCGTGGTCACCGACTCGCGGGGCTACATGCAGCGCATCGTGGAGAAGCCGCGCGAGCCGATCTCGAAGTTGGCGAACATCGGGCTCTACTACATCCGCGATTGGCAGACGCTGTATGCCGGCATCGAACAGACGCTCGCCGGGCCGCAGTTGAAGGGGGAGTGGTACCTGACCGACGCGCTCCAGTACATGATCGACCACGAGAAGCGGCTCTACACCGCCGCGGTAGCCGGGTGGTACGATTGCGGAAAGCTGGAGACGCTGCTCGAGACGCAACTCCACCTGCTGCGCCAGGGGCGCGCCCGCGACGTGGCCGTCCCCGACGGCGTGACGATCGAGGCGCCCGTCCATCTGGCCGATGACGTCCGGCTGGAGGGGTGCACCATCGGGCCCAACGTGGCGATCGACCGCGGGACCGTCCTGCAGGGGTGCACGGTGCGCGATGCGATCATCGGCGCCGGCACGCGACTGGTGGACTGCTCGATCGCGCGGGCGCTCGTCGGAGACGGGGTTACGCTGCGCGGCCAGGAACTGCGTGACGTGATCGCCGCCCCCGACGAAGTCGCCCCGGCTCCGTGACGGCTGCCCGGGAGCCCGCGCCAGCCTGCTTGACGCTCCCTTCCGCCGCGGGCAGACTTCGGACATGGACGACGCGTCACTCATCCACGATTGGAACGCCACCCCCGGCTTCGACTGGCGCACCGCCCGGATCGACCTGAACGACGAGACGCTGCGGGACGGTCTGCAGTCCCCCTCCGCGATCGACCCGGCGATCGACGACAAGCGGCGGTTTCTGCACCTCATGGCGGACCTCGGCATCGTGGCGGCGGACATCGGCCTCCCCGGAGCCGGCCCGCACGTAGTAGAGTCGGTCCGGGCCTTGGCCCGCGAGATCGCCGATCACGCGCTCCCGATCTTCCCGAACTGCGCGGCGCGCACGGTGGTGCAGGACGTGGAACCGATCGCGCGGGTGTCCCAGGAAGTCGGCATCGCCATCGAGGCGGCGACCTTCATCGGGTCGTCCCCGATCCGGCAGTTCGCCGAGGATTGGACGCTGGAGCGGATGTTGGAGGTGAGCGAGAAGGCGGTCCGCTTCGCCGTGGGGGAAGGCCTGCCGGTCATGTTCGTGACCGAGGACACGACCAGGGCGCGGCCCGAGACGATCCAGGCGCTCTACACGCACGCCATCGAGTGGGGAGCGCGGCGCATTTGTCTTGCCGACACCGTCGGGCACGCCACGCCTGCCGGCGTGCGGAATCTGGTGCGGTTCGTCCGCACGGAGATCGTGGAGCCGTCGGGCGAGGACGTGAAGATCGATTGGCACGGGCATCGGGATCGCGGCTTGGGACTGGTGAACTGCCTTGCGGCGATCGAGGCCGGCGTCGACCGGGTGCACGCCACGGCGCTGGGCGTCGGCGAGCGTGTGGGCAACGCCGAGATGGATCTCCTGATCGTCAACCTGCACCTCCTGGGCACCCACCGGCACGACGTGTCCCGGCTTCGCGAGTACTGCGAGCTGGCGGCCCGGACCATCGGCGTCCCCCTGCCGGACAATTACCCGGTCATGGGCATCGACGCCTTCCGCACGGGCACGGGCGTGCACGCCGCGGCCATCATCAAGGCGAAGCGCAAGGGCCAGGACTGGCTGGCCGACCGGGTGTACTCCAGCGTGCCGGCGGCGGCGTTCGGCGCGCGCCAGCGCATCGAGCTTTCCCCGGTGAGCGGCATGTCCAACGTCAAATTCTGGCTCGGCGAGCACGGGTTCGACGCGGACGACGAGGCGTTGTGCGAGGCCCTGTTCGCGGCGGCCAAGGACTCGAACCGCGTCCTGGACGAGGCCGAGTGCCGGCAGATCATCGACCGGGTGCAGAGCGGTACGGGCTGACCGTGTCCACGGCGACGGAGCTGGACGACCTCGTCGCTAGCTACCTCGACCTGCGGTGGAGCATCGACCCGGTCGCCGCGACAGCGGCGGGCGTCACCGCGTACGACGACCGCCTCGGCGCCTACGCGGCTTCCGACGTCGATCGGTTCATGGCGGCCGTGAAGTCGTTGAGCGGCGCCCTCGAGTACTACTCCCCGGACGCCCTGGCGGACGAGATCGACCGCACCGCGGTGCTNNGGTCACGGAACACCGCTTTGGCCGCGAACGACCGCACGTCCGGAATCCGGGGTTCTGGCTCGGTCACGTGCTCGAGGGGCTGTATCTGCACTTGGCCCTGGCGGACCGCTCGCGGGAGCACCGGGCGAGGGCGGCGGCCGCCCGGGTCCGTGCCCTCCCGGGCTTCTTCGACGAGGCGCGGGCGACGCTCACCGGGTGCCCGCGGGTCTTCGTGGAGTCGGCGCTGCAGATGGTCGAGGGCGGTGTGGCCCTCCTCGCGCAGGTCGAGCAGGAGCTGGCGCCGGAGGGCGACGACGGGTTCCCCGCGGCCTGTGCGGTCGCCGGGCGCGCGCTCGGGGATTTCGCCGCGCACCTCGAGCGCGAGCTGCTGCCGGGGGAGGGAGCTGCGTTCGCGTTGGGCGAGGAGGAGTTCAACTTCCGGCTGCATTACGAGCACGCGTTGGGAAACACCGCGCCCGAGCTCTGGCGCTACGGCCTACACCTGGTCGAGGAGACCGAAGAGCGGCTCGAGGCGCTCGGCCGCACCATCGATCCGTCGGCGGCGTGGCCCGACCTGTTGAGCCGACTCCGCGGGGAGCATCCGTCGGCCGATGCCTTGGTCTCGTCGTACGCGGCGAAGATGGAGGCGGCGCGCCGCTTCGTGATGCAACGCGGGCTGGCGCCCGTGCCGGACGGGACCCTGCACGTCGGGCCGACGCCGCCGTTCCTGCGTCCGCTCATCCCGTTCGCGGCGTACCAGCCGCCCGGGGCGTTCTCGGCCGATCGGTCCGGACGCTTCTACGTGACCCCGCCGGACGCCGAGGCCGATCCCGAGCGGGTGGCGGAACTCCTGCGCGATCACTGTGCCCACGATCTCGCGTCCACCGCCCTGCACGAGGGGTATCCGGGTCACCATCTGCAGTTCCTCCATGCCGTAACGCAGCCTCGACTCGCGCGGAAGGTGATCGGGTCGGCGCTCACCATCGAGGGGTGGGCGACCTACTGCGAGGAGATGATGGGGGAGGAAGGGTTCTACGAAACCAAGGAAGAGCAGTTCTTCCAGCTCGTCGCCCTCCTGTGGCGGGCGGTGCGGGTGGTGCTCGACGTCGGGTTGCACACCCGCGGGATGGGCTTCGAGGAGGCGGTCGAGCAGTTGTCGACCCGCGTGCACTTCGATCGAGCCCACGCCGAGTCCGAGGTGCGCCGCTATTGCGCCGAGCCCGTGTACCAGGTCTGCTACGCCGTGGGCCGGCGGGAGCTCCTGGCGCTGCGCGACGCCTACCGAGACGCCGCGGGCGCCGGCTTCCGGCTCCACGACTTTCATCGCGATCTGCTGAGCTACGGAGGGCTGCCGCTCGGCCTGGCGCGATGGGGCATGGGCCTGGACGCGTAACGGCGTCCGACCTCCCGGGCCCCCCGCGAGGCCCGGCGCCGGTGGGCTCAGGGCGTCATATAGCGTACCTGGCCCGACTCGCCCAGCAGCACCAGCGCCGGCAGGCCGTCGCTGGGCACGCCGAGCGCCGCCCGCACCCCGCCGAAGTCGTCGGTGAGGTAGAGGTTCGGGACGCCCTCCCGGCCGACCGCCAAGGCGGCCCGAATTCGCCCGGCGTCGTCGGTGAGCGTGATGTCGGGTGACCCGTCCTGCCGCATCGACAGGCTGATGCGGATGCGTCCCTCGCCGTCGTACAGCGCCAGGGCGGGCCCGCCGGCTGGCGTCATCGTGAGGGATGCCCGGGTCTGCCCGTCGGCGGTGAGCAGGTAGTTGCCGGCCGAGACGGTCCGTCGGGTCATCGGGAGCACTACGCCCAACAAGACGACCGCCACGCCGAGCCCGGCCGCCAACAGTCGGAGCCGGCCATGGGCCGCCTCGAGTCGCGCGAGACGGACCGAGACTTCCACTGCATCACTCATGGCACCTCCCGGAGTAGTGTGGGCCGCCGTCGGCACCGGGGCGGTGTCCTGACCGAGAGTCGCGTTCGGTGGTATCATAGGGGAGAAGCGTACCCCTGCCCATGACACCGACCCCCGCTCCGCCCCGAGGACTGTGGCACCGCGTCCGTGGGCGACTCTCCGCGGCCCGCGAGATCTACGAAGGAATCTTCTTCGTGCCCTTTCGGGCGCAAGCTCACCGGGCGTACCTGGAGGAGCGAGACCTCTTCCTGCTGGTGGCGTTCTCCGATCTCCTGGGGATCCCGAACCCGGTCAGCTTCTACACCCTGGAGCTGTATCCGGAGCTCGTGGAGCAGTTCCACCGGTGGCACCGCCGCCTCGGCATGCCGCGCGCCCCCGAGGGCGGGTTCCGGTGCTGCTGAGTCCGGTTCGCGCCGCACAGGGGCGACTGCTGGATCGGGAGGTGCTCTTCTTCGGGGGCAAGGGGGGGGTCGGCAAGACCACCCTGGCGGCGGCCTTCGCGGTGCTCGCGGCCGAACAGGGCCGGCGCACCCTGTTGGTGTCCACCGATCCCGCCCACTCCACCGGCGGGATGCTCGACACCGCCATCGGAGCCGAGCCGACGCCGGTCGTCGACAACCTCTGGGCGGTGGAGATCGACGCGGGCGTCGAAGCCGACCGGTTCATCGACGACGTGAAAGCACGGGTCGCCGAGGTCACGTCGCCGCGATTGCTGCCGGAGGTCCTGCGGCAGATCGACGCCGCGCGGGTGTCGCCCGGGGCCGAGGAGGCGGCGCTGTTCGAGCGGTTCACGCGCCTCATGGACGAGCTCGGTACCGGGTACGACCGGATCGTCTTCGACACTGCCCCCCTGGGGCATACGTTGCGGCTGCTGTCCCTGCCGGAGGTGATGGGTGGCTGGGTGCGCGGCCTCATCGGACGGCGCAAGCGGGTGAACCTGCTGGAGCGGATGTGGCGGACGGTGGCGGGGTCGCCGGGCGCCCCGGAGGACCGCGATCCGGTGCTGGAGGCGCTCGAGGCGCGGCGGGACCGGTTTCGGCGCGCGCGCGACCTCGTCACCGATGCGCGCCGCACCGCGTTCGTGCTCGTGACAGTGGCGGAGCGGCTGCCGGTGGCCGAGACCGAGCGCGCGGTGCGGGTGTTGGAGCGCCACGGCATCGCGGTGGGTGCGGTGGTGGTGAACCGGCTCCTTCCCGCCGTGCCCATGGGATCGTTCGGCGCCCGTCGGCGCGCGAGCGAGGCGGGGTACCTCACCGACATCGAGGAGCGGTTCGCCCGGTACCGCATCTACCGGGTGCCGATGCTGGATCGAGACGTCTGGGGGATGGAGGTCCTCCACCAGGTGATTCAGGCGCTCCCGGCCGTCGAGCGACGGCAATAGCCGGCTGGCCCGGAACGGGGGGGACCGTACATTAGGCGCAGTCGAGAGCGGGAGGGGTGCCCGTGAGTGCGATCGCGCTCCTGGTGGTGGGCCTGTCGGCGTTCGCGACGGGGTACGGCATCTACGCGCGCTACATCGCGCAGCGGATCTACCGGCTCGATCCCGCGTTCCGGACGCCGGCGCACGAGTTCCAGGACGGGGTCGACTTCGTGCCGACCAACCGGCACGTGCTGTTCGGGCACCATTTCACGTCGGTGGCCGGTGCCGCGCCCATCGTCGGGCCGGCGATCGCCGTCATCTGGGGGTGGCTGCCGGCGTTCCTGTGGGTCGTGCTGGGCACGATCTTCGCCGGCGCGGTGCACGACTTCGGCACCCTGTGGATCTCCACCCGTCACAAGGCGCAGTCGATCGGTACGCTGACCGAGTCCATCGTGGGCGGGCGCGCTCGGGTGCTGTTCCTCTTGGTGATCTTCTTCCTGTTGCTCCTCGTGAACGCGGTCTTCGCGATCGTGATCGCCAACCTGCTCGTGGCGAACCCCGGAGCGGTGCTCCCGGTGTGGGGCAGCCTCGCCGTGGCCATGGTGGTCGGGCTCCTCATCTATCGAGCCGGCGTCAGGATCCTGTGGCCGTCGCTCGGCGCCCTCGCCCTGCTGTACCTGTTCATCTGGATCGGCCAGTATGTGCCGCTCGAGCTTCCCGATCTCTTCGGGTTCGCGCCGACGCCGGCCCAGCTGGCGGCCGCGGGCGGGGACGCGGCCGGCGCCGCGGCGGCCGCCCGGGTGGACGGCGTGCGCGCCGGCTGGGTCGTCGTGCTCTTCGTGTACGCGTTCTTCGCCAGCGTGCTTCCCGTGTGGCTCCTGCTGCAGCCCCGGGATTACGTCAACAGCCACCAGCTGTTCGTCGCCCTCGGGATCATCGGCGTCGCGGTGCTCGTCACGAATCCGGCCGTGGTCGCCCCGGCGGTGAACCGGGAGCTTCCGGCCGACGCGCCGAGCTGGTTTCCCCTCCTGTTCATCACCATCGCCTGCGGCGCGATCAGCGGCTTCCACGGGCTGGTCTCGTCGGGCACCACCTCGAAGCAGCTGGCGTCGGAGCGCGATGCGCGGTACGTGGGGTACGGCGGGGCGATCGGCGAGGGGACGCTGGCGCTCACGGCGATCGTGGCCACCACGGCCGGGTTCGCGGNNGGCGTCGACGGCTGGCACGCGCACTACGGCACGTGGGCCGGCGCCTCCGCGGGCGCCACGACGGCGTTCGTCCAGGGGGTCGGGGCGCTGGCGGAGGGGATCGGGATTCCCCACTCGGTCGCCGTCATCTTCGCCGCGGTGGTGGTCATCACGTTCGCGGCGACCACGATGGACACCGGGGTGCGGCTCCAGCGCTACATCATCTCGGAGCTGGGGGCCCAGTATCGTGTGCGGGCCGCCCAGAACCGCTGGGTCGCGACCACGGTGGCGGTGGTGAGCTGCGCGCTGCTCGCGCTGGGGCTCGACCGCGGTGCGGGCGGGATGCGGCTCTGGCCGCTGTTCGGGACCACCAATCAGTTGACCGGCGGCCTGAGCCTGTTGGTGGTGACGCTGTTCCTCCTCAGCTTGCGCCGCCGGATCTGGGTGACCGTCGTGCCGATGGTCTTCCTGCTGCTGATGACCACCTGGGCGATGGTCCTGAACCTCGTGCGCTACTACACCGACAGCCAGTCGCTGCTCTTGGCGGTCGGCGGCGCGATCCTCGTGCTCGAGCTGTGGTTGATCTTCGAGGCGATCGCGGCGCTCCGGGTGGCGTTGGTCGGTCGGAGGGCGTCGGTGCCTCCGCAGGCGCCCGAACCGTGAGCGCGCACGGTTGCCGGAACGACGGCGGCGGCGTACGTTCGAACGCTCTCAACCGCGGGTGACCGATCCCATACGACGACGCTGATCCGGTGCTCTTCGGCGCACGCGAACCGGGCAGCCCCGGGGCGATTCTGGACGATCGGCCCGAGGCGCAGGAAGTCGGTCGCCGACCGCTGCGGGGCCACACCGCGGTCGTGACCGGAGGGGCCACCGGGCTGGGTCGGGCCATCGCGATCGAGTTTGCGCGCCGCGGGGTGAACGTCGCGTTCAACTACGTCGAGCTTCCCGATCGCGACATCGCCGCGCAGGCCCTCTTGACCGAGACGACCCTGAGCGGCCTGGGCGTGCAGGTCTACAGCGCGCACTGCGACGTGCGGGACCGCGAGGCGGTCGAGCGGTTCGTCCACCAAGCCCGCGCCGAGCTCGGCGGGCTCCACTACCTCGTCAACAATGCCGGCATCGCGCACAACGGAGCGCTCTGGCACCTGTCCGAGAACGCCTGGAATCAAGTGCTGCAGACCAACGTGACCGGCTGCTTCAACGGCATTCGGGCGGTGGCGCCGCACTTCCGGCAACAGCGCTACGGCAAGATCGTCAGCATCGCGTCCCACCAGGCGGTCCGGCCGGGATTCGGGGTGGCCAACTTCGCCGCCAGCAAGGCGGCGGTCTTCGGGCTCACCAAGTCGGCCTCGGTGGAGCTGGGGGCGTACAACGTGAACGTCAACGCCGTGGCGCCGGGGTTCGTCCGCACCGAGCTGATCGAATCGCTGCCCCCCGAGGTGCTCGAGGACGCCGAGCGCGGCTCCGTGCTGGGGCGGATCGCCGAGCCCGAGGACGTCGCCGACGTCGTGGTTTTCCTGTGCTCGGACGAGGCTCGCCACGTCACCGGGCAGGTTATCTTAGTGGACGGTGGCCTGACGCTGAGGTAGCCGGAACGGCGGCGCTCCGAGGCCGCTCCCCCGAGCGCCCGTCC
>JABAOE010001994.1_pt2 | contig 11814 bp, 10 predicted proteins | sample 7062141 | NCBI WGS metagenome assembly JABAOE01 (sample SAMN14538627, study PRJNA623070) | marine sediment metagenome | biome: marine biome [ENVO:00000428]; feature: marine pelagic biome [ENVO:01000023]; material: deep marine sediment [ENVO:00002113] | place: India: Gulf of Khambhat ...
GGGTCGTATCGGCGATCCCTCCGGGCGGGATGAGGAGAGGGATCTCCTCACCGACACGGCGATCGAGGCGAACCTGGAGCGCATCAAGGAGCAGCTCTCCCGAGTCATCGACGTCTCGACGCCGGAGACCGGACTGGTGATCGACAATCACGAGTGGCTTTCCCGCCTCGGCTTCGTCGATGTGCTGCGCGAGGTCGGCAAACACTTCTCCGTCAATCAGATGATCAGCCGCGAATCGGTGCGGCGCCGCCTGGAGGAGCGAGAGCAAGGGATCTCCTTCACCGAGTTTTCGTATCAGCTCCTGCAGGCGTACGACTTCGCCCACCTGTACGCCGAGTACGACTGCCGTCTTCAGGGAGGTGGCTCCGATCAGTGGGGCAACATCACCGCCGGCGTCGACCTGACCCGACGAATCCACGGAGCGGAGGTCTTCGGACTCGTGTGGCCCCTGATCGAGCGATCAGACGGCAAGAAGATGTCGGGCTCGAGCGGAGAAGCAGTTTGGCTAGGCGCCGATGACACCAGCCCCTACGCCTACTACCAGTGGTTCCTGAACGTCCCAGACGCCGACACCGAGAGCTTCCTCAAGCTGTTCACGTTCCTTGAGCTCGAGGAAATCGAGGAGCTCGTCAGCACCGCGGACCCGGCCACCCGCGCCACGCAAAAGGCGCTCGCAACGGAGGCGACCCGGATCATCCACGGCGATGCTGGGGTGGCGTCCGCGGAACGGGCCTCCAAGATCCTCTTCGGCGATGCCCCATTCGCCGACCTCGACGACCGGACCCTCGCCGATGCGTTCGCCTCCGCCCCATCCGTCACGCTCTCTCCCGAAGCCCTGGGCGGAGGGCTCGGGCTCCTCACCCTCATGGTGGAAGCCGGCGCGGCCAAGTCCAACGGCGAAGCTCGCCGGCTGGTCGAGCAGGGCGGGGTGAGCCTCAACAACGAGGTGGTGAACGACTCGGCACGCGTCGTCGGGCCTGCCGACCTCGCTGCGGAGACCACCTTGGTGCTGCGGGTGGGCAAGAAGCGCTACTACCTGGCTCGGTTCGTGTAGGCAGAAGGCAAAAGGCAGAAGAGAGCTACAGCCTCCGTCCGCAATCTGCGATCTGCCATCTGCACTCTTCCGACCTACTTATCCACTTATCCACAGATTGCCGCCACCCAGCGCGCGCACATGGCTACCGTGGCGGTTGAGGAGAAAACATACCCATGTCCCGCCTGACGGTGGGCGTCGTGGCCATGGCGCTGGTGGCCACCGCCTGCTCCGTTGCGCCGATAGAGGATCCGGGGATTGGAGCGGGCAACCTCACTACGACGGTCTACGCGGCCGACGGTTCCGTGCTGGCCGAATGGCACGCGGGCAACGACCGCACCCTCGTGACCTATGACGAGCTACCTACCCACCTCGTCAATGCCATCGTGGCCATCGAGGACCGGCGCTTCTGGATTCACAACGGTGTCGACGTGCGTGCCGTTGCCCGCGCCGCGAGCGCCAACCTGGAGGCGGGACAGATCGTTCAAGGCGGCTCCACGATCACCCAGCAGTACGTCAAGAACGTGCTCACCGGTGACGCGATCACCCTGCAGCGCAAGACCGAGGAGATCGGACTGGCGCTCCGCATCGAGGAAAGCCTCTCCAAGACTGAGATCTTCGAGCGCTACGTGAACACGACATTCTTCGGTGAGAACTCATACGGGATCGGCGCCGCGGCCCGCCGCTACTTCGGCAAAGAGGCGGCTGCCCTGGATCTCTCCGAGTCGGCCCTCCTGGCCGGGATCGTCAACGCGCCCACCACGCTCAATCCCTACGAAAACCCCGCAGCGGCACTCGAGCGGCGAGAGCTGGTCCTGGACGAGATGGTCAACTTGGGCTGGCTCGAAAGAGAGCTCGCGGACGAAGCCGCCGTCGCCCCGCTGCAGCTCCTCCCCCGCGGCGCAGCAGACGAGATGGCCTTTCCCTACTTCACCGATGAGGTCCGGCGGGAGCTCCTCGACAACCCGGCACTGGGCGACACCCCCGAGGAGCGCTCCGAACGGATCAATGCCGGCGGCCTGCGGATCTTCACGACGCTGGATCCCAATATCCAGGTCGCAGCCGAAGCGGCCGTTGCCTCGGTGCTGCCGGACGAAGGGCCGGCCGCGGCCCTCGTCGCCATCGATCCCCGCGACGGTCGCGTTCTGGCGATCGTCGGTGGACGCGACTACTACGACGCGGCCGACCCCATCGCCCAGTTCAACCTCGCCACCCAGGGCTCCCGGCAGCCCGGATCGTCTTTCAAGCCGTTCGCGCTCGCCGCGGCTCTCGAGTCGGGCATTGCGATCGATTCGACTTGGCCCGGGGGCCGGGCCGCGACCGTCGATGGCCGCAACGGCTCGTGGCAGGTGGCCAACCATGAAGACGCCTACTTCCCGGGCCTGACGCTGCGCGAGGCGACGGTGTTCTCCGTCAACGTCCCCTACGCCTATCTCGTCGATCTCATCGGCCCGGAAAGAGTCGTCTCGGCCGCCGCTCAGGCCGGGATCGAGACCACGCTCGACGCCGTCCCCTCGATCGTGCTCGGAACGCAGAACGTGACCGTCTTCGATATGGCCGAGGGCTATACGACGTTCGCCGGTGGAGGCGTGCACGTCGAGCCGGTCTTGGTCACCCGCGTCGAGGATCCTGATGGCGCGGTCGTCTTCGAGCACCTCCCTCGGTACACCCAAGTCTTTTCCGCCGACGTGGCGGCCGAGGTCACGGCAACCCTGACCGAGGCTGTGCGGCGCGGCACCGGCCAGCAAGCCAAGATCGGGCGACCGGTAGCGGGTAAGACCGGCACCAGCGAGGACAACCACGACGCGTGGTTCATCGGTTACACGCCCGAGCTGGTGGCGGCCGTCTGGGTTGGGTTCGCCGCCGGGAACGTTCCGATGGTCGCCCCGCACACCGAATACACCATCACGGGAGGAACGTGGCCGGCGCGCATCTGGTCGAGATTCGCCATCTCCGCACTGGAGGGCGTCCCCTACAGCTCGGTCGAGACGGAATCCGACGTCGATCTCGTCACGGTAAGCCTCGATACCTCCACCGGGTTCCTCGCCGGCCCGCTCTGCCCCAGAGCCCACGTCGCCACCGTGCGACTGCGCCCTGCGGTGGTGCCCAGCATCATCTGCCCCATCCACAACCCCGACGGCGTCGCCATCACGGACGGGATCGTGCCCACCGTCGAGCGACTCTCGGTACTGGAAGCGGTCACCCTTCTCGAGGCGGGGGGATTCGACGTGAAGATCTCGTGGGACCCCACGTCGGAGGCAACTCCGGGCTCGATCGTAACCCAGGCTCCGGCGGCGCAAACACCACTCTCCTCGGGAGGCATCGTCGCCATCGCAGTGGCCGGGCCCGAGCCCGGCACGGTCCTCCCCGATGTCGTGGGCCGACACCGCGCCGACGCCATCGAGCGGCTCGAGACCACGGGTGTCACCGTCAACGTCATCGCCCTCGAAGACCCCACACCCGATGAATCCACCCGATCTCGCTGGATCTGGGCCCAGTCACCCGCCGCCGGCGAACCTGCAGCCGGCGAGGTGACCATCTGGGTGGAGCCGTAGGGGAAGGACTTAGGGGATAGGAGTTAGGAGTTAGGAGCCAGGACGAGGCTTCTCCTAATGCCTAATCCCTAATGTCTGGCTTCAAAACGAACCGCCACGGCCGCTCTGTTGCCTTACTGATCCCGATCCGGGGCCCGGTCTTGATCTTTCCCGACACGGGCTCACCGTCGACAGTGATCGGCCCCGTGAAGATGTCGCTTCCGTCGAGTGAGCCGGTGACTCCCAACGCCTGGCAGAGCTTGCCCGGGCCATCGGTGAGATGGTCGCCCCTGCCCCGCCGGTCTTCCATCACAGCGACGCCGACCACGGGCGTGCCGCCTCTCAACAAGACGGCCGAAGCATCTCCCTCTGCCCCGCAGACGACGTTCATGCACCAGTGCACGCCGTAGGAGCGGTATACGTAGAGCCCCCCGGCGGGACCGAACATGGTGGCGTTGCGCGGCGTCGGGCCCCGATAGGCGTGACTTGCCGGGTCGCCGGCGCCGGCGTATGCCTCCACCTCCGTGAGCACTACCGCAGTGCGGCGGCTACCGACCATGGATACCAGGCGCCTCCCCAGTAGCCCCCGCGCCACGTCCAGCACCGGGCCTTCGACTATCGAATGCAGCCTCACTCGGTCAGGTGGAGGAGCACCGCCTTGAAAGCATGCAGCCGGTTCTCGGCCTGGTCGAAGACGCGGCTGCGGGAGTGCTCGATGACCTCGTCGGTCACCTCCTCGCCGCGGTGCGCCGGCAGGCAGTGCATGAAGATGGCATCCGATCCGGCTATGGCGAAGAGTTCACCGTCGACCCGAAAACGCTCGAAGCGGCTGCGCCGCTCCTCGGCCTCGGCTTCGCTCCCCATGGACGTCCAAACGTCGGTGTAGACCGCATCGGCTCCGGTCACGGCCTCCCTCGGATCGTCGGTCACTTCGATCGTCGCTCCGTCGCGCGCCGCCTCTCTTGCCGCCGCCACGACGTCCTCGGCCGGCTCGTAGCCGGAAGGGGCTGCCACTCGCACCGAAGCGCCGACGGCGGCTGCGGCCAGCATGAGGCTGTGAGCGACGTTGTTGCCGTCGCCGACGTAGGTGATGGTCGAGCCGGACAGTGGCCGGTGCTCAGCCAGTGTCAGGAGATCAGCGAGGGCTTGACAGGGGTGCTCTCGGTCCGACAGCAGATTGACAACCGGCGCCGCGGCATGCTCGGCCATGGTCACCAGATTGCCGTGGTCGAACACCCGGAACGCCAAGACATCGAGGTAGCGATCGAGCACGCGCGCCACGTCCTGGGGAGCCTCGCGGGTGCCCAGACCCACCTCATCGTTCTTGAGAACGATCGGGATCGCTCCCAACTCCGCACTGCCCACCTCGCACGAGACCCGTGTGCGCGTCGAGGGTTTCTCGAAGAAGAGGCCGACGCGCAATCGTGTCCTGGAGCCGGCCACCGATCCGGGGTCGGCCTTGAGCTTCGCCGCACGGTCGACGACCTCCGCCACCCCCTCGGCCCCGATGTCCGCGATGCTCACAAGGTCCATCATCATCCTCCTCGCAAACGGCCTCCGAGATGCTCGGCAATGCGAGCGCTTATCGCGTCCCGCACCGGGCCGATCTCATCGTCGGTCAACGTACGCTCCGCGTTGCGCATCGTCAGCCTGATCGCCACGCTCTTGCGGCCTTCCTCGAGAGGGTCACCCCGAAAGACGTCGAAGACCTCGATCCTCTCCAGGTCCTTGCCGGCCGCGGCACGGGCCTCCGCCAACAGCGCAGCAGCCGGTACCTCGTCTCCGAGGTCGAAGGCGAGATCGAAAACCACGGGTGGAAAGGGGCTCGGCGGCTGAAAGGGATGTGTCTCCGGCCGCAGCAGTCGCTCCAAGGCGAGCTCGGCGACGACCACCCGGCCCGAGAGGTCCCAATGGGAGGCCGCATCGGGATCCAGTTCCCCAACGAAGCCGATCTCCTCATCGCCTGCCAAGACCACGCCCGATCGGCCCGGGTGCAAGCCGGGCATCCCCCGCTGTTCGAGGGTGAGCTGCACCCCGAGCGACTCGCCGAGCAGCGTGACCGAGCCGACGCCATCGAAGACGTCGAACTCGCGGGAATCCTCCAGCGGTGAGCCGGGACGTCGGCCTGTGGCCGCCAGCCCGACGTGGCGGGGCTGCTCCGGCAGCTGGCCGGGCCCACGATGGAACACCGATCCGATCTCGAAGAGCGCCGCTTCGGGACGGTTCCGCTGAGCCGTCCGGCGCAGCCCCGACAAGAGCCCGGGCAGCAGTGTGGTCCGCAAGCACTCCTGTTCCTCATTCAGCGGGTTTCTCATACGGATCGGATCGAGGCGCGGGTCATCCGGATCGAGCCCGAGCGAGGCCAACTCATCGAATCCCAGGAAGTCGAACGAAAGGATCTCGAAGAAACCGGCGCCGACGATGACAGAGCGCACTGCGCGCAGAGCCCGCTCATCGGCGGACAGCCCGCCGCCCGGCCCGATCGGAAGCCGGCTCGGTATCTCGTCGTAACCGTGAACTCGAGCGATCTCCTCGACGAGATCGGCCGGCCGAGTCACGTCCGGGCGGAAGGTGGGCACCACGACCCGCATCGGGTCCTTCTTGGAGACCTCGAAGCCCAGCCGCCGCAGGTAGTCGGCTTGAGCGCCGGGCGCCATCTCCACGCCGAGCAGGCGTCCCGCCTCGCCCGCAGGCAACATCACCGTTGCCGGCTCAACGGGATTCGGGTATTCGTCAACGAAACCGCCCACGACCACCCCGCCGCCGAGTTGCGACGTCAACATGGCCGCTCGCGCCGAAGCGACCGGGGGCAGCTCCGGATCCACTCCGCGCTCGAACCGAGCGACGGCCTCGGTGCGCAAAGCGTGGCGCTTGCCGGTGAGCAAGACCCTCGTGGGCTCGAAATGAGCTACCTCTATCAGGACTCGCGTCGTCGCCGCGGACACCTCGGAGTCACCGCCACCCATGACGCCGGCCAGGCCAAGGGGTTCGTCGACACCGGCGATCAGCAGGTCCTCCGCGGTGAGCGTGCGATCAACCCCGTCGAGCGTCGTCAGCCTCTCACCCTCTGCGGCCAGTCTGACAATGATCTTTTCCTCCGCGATCCGGTCGAGGTCGAACGCGTGCAGGGGTTGACCGAACTCGAGCATCACGTAGTTCGACACATCGACGACATTGCTGATAGGACGCACCCCGGCATCGCGCAGACGCAGCCTCATCCACAACGGCGATGGGCCGATCACCACGTCCCGCACCTCGCGCGCCGTGAATCGGGGACAGCGATCGGTTGCTTCGATCTCCACTGAAGCGTTCGTGGCCCCCTCCTCCTCGAACGAGACCTCGGGCGTCGTGACTCCGATGTCGTAGAAGGCCGCCAAGTCGCGGGCGACTCCATGGATCGACATCGCATCAGGGCGGTTTGGTGTGATCGACACGTCGAACACGACGTCCGGATACGGCAGGGTCGCGGCGAAGTCGGTCCCAGGTGGCGCATAACCTTCTTCCAGCACGAGGATCTCGCCCGCCTCCTCACCCAACGCCATCTCCGCTTCGGAGCAGATCATCCCGGGCGACATGACACCGCGTACTTCCTTCTCCCCCACCTCGACGCCGCCCGGGAGCACCGCGCCCACGGTCGCGTACGCCACCGTGGCGCCCGCCTCGAAGTTCCACGCTCCGCAGACCACCTCGATCGGGTCGGCACCGGCATCGAGGGTCGCGACGCGCACCCGGTCGGCCTCTGGATGCGGCTCCACATCGAGCACGCGCGCCACCACCACACCGCTGAACCCGGCCTCGATGGTCTCGATCCCTTCAACTTCGATGCCGAGGCCGGACAGCACTTCGTCGATCTCGCCGGGATCGTCGGTGGGCAGGTCGACGAACTCCCCGAGCCAGCGCAGAGATACCTTCATCGGTACTGCTCCAGGACACGGAGATCGGCATCGAACAGGTACCGCAACTCGGGGATGTCGTAACGGATCATCGCCAACCGATCGATCCCCACACCGAAGGCGAATCCCGACACCGCGTCCGGGTCGTATCCGGCCGTGGCAAGCACATTGGGATCGACGACGCCGCACCCGAGCAGCTCAATCCACCCGGTGCCACCACAGGTGCGACAGCCCGACCCGTCGCAAACGTGGCAGGACATGCTCATCTCGGCCGAAGGCTCGGTGAAGGGAAAGAAGGAAGGCAGGAAGCGACGGCGCGCCCCGACGCCGAAGAACTGGTCGGTGAAGTAGCGCAGCGTTCCCTTCAGATCGGCAAAGGTCAGGTTGTCGTCGACTGCGAGACCTTCCATCTGGTGAAACACGGGCGTGTGGGTGGCGTCCATGGCGTCGCGGCGGTACACGCGGCCCGGCACGACGATGTACACGGGCGGGTCGTGTGACTCCATCCACCGGGCCTGCACCGGCGACGTCTGGGTGCGCAGCAACACCCCCTCGGGGTCATCGCCGTAGTCGACGTAGAGGGTGTCCGACTCGAGACGCGCCGGATGTGCCGGTGGCGTGTTCAGCGCGTCAAAGTTGTAGTAGGCGGTCTCCACTTCGGGACCGGAGGCGACCGTGTAGCCGATGCTGGTGAAGATGTCGACGATCTCGTCCCAGACTTGCATTACGAGGTGGGCCGCGCCTCGCGGTGGCCGACGGCCTGGAAGGGTTACGTCGACGCGATCTGCCGAGAGCCGGTCGGCTCTCTCGGAGGCAGCGAGAACATCTCGCCGCGCATCAACCGCGGCCTCGACCGCGGCGGCGATCTCGGCTATGGCCTTGCCGAGCGCTGCTCGGTCTGCCTCATCGACATCGCGCAACCCCCGGCGCGCCTCTGCCACCGGTGAGGAGGGTCCGAGGGCATCGGCAGCGATGGAATCCACCGCGGCAACGGTTTCGGCCGCAGCCAAGTCGGCCTCGACGCGCGCCCGCATTTCATTCAGATCCTGGAGGGAGGCCATCGCCAGCGGAGGTTAGTCCCCGGCCTCTATGCCGCCGACGTAGGCCACGATCGCACCCGCCACGGCAGCATTGAGGCTCTCCGTGCCTCCCGCCATCGGCACCGTGACGATTCGATTGCACTCAGCGACGACGTCTGCAGGAAGCCCATGGGCCTCTGATCCGACCAGCACGACCGCGTCGCCCGGTAAGGGCCCCGGAGGCTCTCCTCCGGATGCCAGGGTGGCTACGAGGCTGCGTCCGACCAGTGGCTTCAGGTCGGACACCCGGCTCACGTTGGTGCGAAAGTGCGCTCCGGCGGCGGCGCGGAGCACCTTCGGTGACCAAACGTCGGCCGACTCGGGGCCGGCTACGAACCCGTAGCCGAAAGCGGCAGCCGCCCGAAGCAGGGTCCCGCAGTTGCCCGGATCGGATACGCCCCAGGCACAGAGGAGGCGTCCTAGGCCGGGCGAGACTTCTTGGGGAATGCGCAGTACGGCAACTGGCCCGCGCGGGTTCTCCGTGCCGGCCAGTCGCGTCAACACCCTCTCGCTCACCAAGCGGTATGGAACGTCAGCAGATGCGGCGAGGTCCCGCTCCGAAGAATCGCCGCCGCCGAACACTTCGAGCACATCGGCGCCTGCGGCGACCGCTTCGGCGAGGACCAAAGGCCCTTCGATCAGAGTCTTGCCTTCAGAGCGCCGATGGCGGGACCGGTGCAGCCGCACCGCGGCGGCCACGGCCGGGTTGCGAGCCGAGGAGATGGACTCAGGCGTCGATGGCCTCCGTGGCCGTCTTCACCAATTCGCCGAACGCGTCCGGGTCGGAGATCGCCAGCTCGGCGAGCATCTTCCGATCGACCTCGATGTCGGCGGCCTTCAGCCCGGCGATGAACCGGCTGTAGGTGGTCCCGTTCTGCCGGGCGGCAGCGTTGATCCTTGTGATCCACAGCCTGCGGAAGTCTCCCTTGCGAGCACGTCGGTCGCGGTAGGCGTCCTGCATCGCGTGCATGACTTGCTCATTGGCGGTTCGGTAGCGGCGGCCGCGGGCTCCCTTGTAGCCACTTGCTCGCGCCAGGATCTTGCGCCTCTTCTTCTTCCCGTGTACGGAGCGCTTGATGCGTGCCATTGCGCCTCCTACTTGCCCAACATCCGGTTCACGCGCTTGCGATCTGCCGACGACACGTCCGTGTCCCCCTGCAAGCGACGCAGGCGGCGGCTCGACTTCTTACCGACCACGAGGTGAGAGCGCCACGCCTGGCGGCGTCGCAGCTTTCCCGACCCGGTTCTCTTGAACCTCTTGGCGACTGATCTGCGTGTCTTCTGCTTCGGCATCTCGGTTACTCCTCGGCTTCCGTTTCGGCCGCCTCTTGCTTCTTGGGGCGGTTTCGCAGTGGAGCCAACTGCATCGTCATGTTGCGTCCCTCTAGCTTGGGGCCGGCTTCGACTTCGCCGTGATCTTCGACGTCCTCGGCCAGCCGCCGCAGGATCCGCTCCCCCAGCTCGGGGTGCGTGATCTCCCTCCCGCGGAACATCATCGTCACCTTCACCTTGTCGCCCTCATCGAGGAACTCGAGTGCGCGGCGCATCTTCACCTCGTAGTCGTGGTCATCGATCTTGGGACGGAACTTCACTTCCTTGATGACCGTGCGGGTCTGCTTCTTGCGGGCCTCGCGCTGCCGCACGGACTGCTCGTACTTGTACTTGCCGTAGTCCATCAGTCGGCATACAGGTGGACGCGCGTCCGGCGCCACCTCGACCAGATCCATGCCCAGCTCGTTGGCGAGCCACATCGCCTCCTCAATCGACTTGACCCCGATCTGGCCCCCGTCGGGGGCCACGAGCCGGACTTCCTTCGCCCGGATCCTGTCGTTGACCCTCAGTTCCTGTGTGATCGATCGACCTCCTGAGTCGACTTCAACAAAAAGACGGCAGCGCGGCTGCCGTCTCCGTCGCCGGATCTGCCTCCGGCCGGTGACCGCGGCGCATCCGAAGATGGCCGGGTGGGAAGCAGCGCCTCCGCTTCGTCGGCCGACAGTATATGGCGGTTCCCGCCCAGTCAACGTCGTCCGGACGACCGGTAGCCTGCGGTTTGTCGACAGGGAGCGAAAGGCGTGGCGGATCCGATCATCGCAGCAGCACGGCGTGTCTTCGACGGGGCGATAGACACCTTGCGGGGAGTGGTCGACGGCATGCCCGCTGCAGGCCTCAATTGGCAGGCTGCAGGGGATCGAGACTCGAATTCGATCGCGGTCCACACGACACACGCTTTGCACGCCACCCGGCGGCTCATCAACGTGGCCATGGGGCAACCACCCGGACCACGAGATCGCCAGGCTGAGTTCTCCGCCCAGGTCGACGGGCCGGAGCCACTGTTGGACCTCATCGACGAGGTGGCGGGCGATTGCAGGGCGACTCTCGACGGCGGGACGGTCGACTGGGGTGAGGTCCGACAGCTGCAGCGGCGCGGACATCCGACGGTCGAGATGTCCGCCGCATTCGCGCTGATCCACGCCGTCGAACATCTGCGCGGCCACGCCGATGAGGCGTCGCTGACCCGCCACGTGTGGCTGGCGAGGTCGTAGCCGGGAGACAACAGACACGGAACCGGCCGGTCGTGGCCCGAGAGCCGATGCTGTTGCGTCCCCTCTGCGAAGGTACGACTATTGACTCCGAGGGGGCTCCGCCGAGTGCGAGGAGTCTCCATGTTCGACGTACTGCTCTCCCCCGAGGAGCGGGAGATTCAGCTGCAGGCGCGGGCCTTCGCCCGCGATGAGATCGATCCCCAGTTCCTCAAGGATCTCGATAGGGAGAAGGTCACCTTCCCCCACGGCTTCCACGGCAAGGTGGCCGCCGCCGGGCTCTATGGGATTCGCTTCCCCCGCGAGTACGGGGGACGCGGCCTGTCTTGGACCGCCGAAGTCGCCGCCCACGAAGAGATCGGCCCGTTGGGAATCGTCCTCGGTTGCCAGTACGCCATGCCGTCGATCGTCGGCGAAGCGCTGGTCCACTTCGGCACCGACGAGCAGAAGGAACGGTTTCTCGCCCCGATGTTGCACGGTGAGCTCATCTCGGCCGAAGGGCTGACCGAGCCGCGCGGCGGTTCTGACTTCTTCGGCACGACAACCATCGCCCGGCGCGACGGCGACGGCTGGGTGATCTCAGGCGCCAAGCGGTTCATCGTCGGCGCCGAGGGGGCCGACTTCTTCCTCATATACGCCAAGACGGCGCCCGACAGCCCGCCCCACGAGTCGCTTTCAGTGTTCCTCGTAGAGCGGGACCGCGGCGTCGAAGTCGAGCACATCTTCGGGCTCATG
>JABAOE010007542.1_pt2 | contig 11814 bp, 9 predicted proteins | sample 7062141 | NCBI WGS metagenome assembly JABAOE01 (sample SAMN14538627, study PRJNA623070) | marine sediment metagenome | biome: marine biome [ENVO:00000428]; feature: marine pelagic biome [ENVO:01000023]; material: deep marine sediment [ENVO:00002113] | place: India: Gulf of Khambhat ...
GCGCTCATCCAGTCGGCGGCCGTCGCCATGCCGTTGGCGACCGGCGACACGCCTTTGCCGGCGATGTAGAAATCCCCGGTGCTGTGCGCGCGGGACCAGATCGCGATGCCGATGTACAGCGCGAAGCTCGCGCCGACGACCAGGTATGTCAGGGCCTGGAGACTCATCTAGTCCTCGTGAACGTCATATTCACGATCCAGGTGGTTCATGCGCCAGGCGTAGAAGAAGATCAGCGCGACGAAGGTGTAGATGGAGCCCTGCTGCGCGAACCAGAAGCCGAGCTTGAAGCCGCCGAGGCGGATCGAATTGAGCTGCTCGACGAGCAACACGCCGAAGCCGTAGGAACAGGTGAACCAGACGACCAGGCAGCCGAGAACCAGCCGCAGATTGGCCTTCCAGTAGGCCTTGCGATTTTCCGGTGTCACTCGTTTCCCCGCTTTTCTGCCGTTATTATTCGCCGACAATCTATCAAAGCAGCCCCGAATAAGCACGACACAAGGATGCGCAGACATGATCTCCGCGGAGGAACAGGAAAAAAGATTCATCGAGGTCCGCGGCAAGCGCATGGCCTACGTCGAGATGGGCGAAGGCGAGCCCATCGTCTTCCAGCACGGCAACCCGACGTCGTCCTACCTGTGGCGCAACGTCATGCCGCATCTCGCGGACCAGGGGCGCTGCATCGCGGTCGACCTGATCGGCATGGGCGATTCCGACAAGCTGGACGATCCCGGCCCTGATCGCTATCGCTACGTGGAGCATCGCGACTACCTGTTCGCTGCCTGGGAGGCGCTGGGCGTCACCGTCGACGTGACGCTGGTCATCCACGACTGGGGCTCGGCGCTCGGCTTCGACTGGGCGCGCCGGCACCCGGACGCGGTGAAGGGCATCGCCTACATGGAAGGCATCGTGCAACCGGTTTCCTGGGACGACTGGCCCGACGCCGGGCGGCAGGTTTTCCAGGGCTTCCGCTCCGAGGCCGGCGAGTCGATGGTGCTGGAAAAGAATATCTTCGTCGAACGCGTATTGCCCGGCAGCGTGATCCGCGAGCTCACCGCGGCAGAGATGGATGTCTATCGGCGGCCGTTTGCCAGTGCGGGTGAGGACCGGCGGCCCACGCTGACCTGGCCGCGGCAGATCCCGATCGAGGGGGAGCCCGAAAACGTTTGCCGGATCGTAGAGGATTACGCCGCGTGGTTGCGTGAATCCGACGTGCCGAAACTGTTCGTCAACGCCGACCCCGGGGCGATCCTGGTCGGGCGGCAGCGGGAATTCTGCCGCACTTTCCCGAACCAGACCGAGGTCACGGTCGCCGGGACGCACTTCATCCAGGAAGATTCTCCCCACGAAATCGGCGAGGCGATCGCCGACTGGCGCCGGACTATTCGTGGGTAAGTTCGGCACCGGACAGGCGGTACGCCGCAAGGAGGACCAGCGCTTCCTGACCGGGACGGGTCGCTACACGGACGACATCCGGCTGGACAACCAGGCCTACCTGTACCTGCTGCGCTCGCCTTATCCACACGGCGTCATCCGTGCGCTCGACATCGACGATGCGCAGAGTGCGCCGGGCGTTATCGCCGTCTACACGGCAGAGGATCTGAGCGCGGCCGGGATCAAGGACGTGGTCGGGATGGACATGCCACCGAGCTCGGTGAGCGACGCGAAAGCAGCGCTGGAACAACCGCCGCTGGCGCGCGACAGGGTGCGTTATGTCGGCGAACCGGTCGTCGCGATCGTCGCGGAGTCGGTCGCCGCGGCCAAGGACGCCGCCGAATCGATCTGGCTCGAAGTCGACGAACTGCCGGCAGCCGTGACGATCGAGCAGGCGCTGACAAGCGAGGCCGAGCGAATCCATGCAGACGTCAGCGGAAATCGCTACGGCGTCCGGGAATACGGCAACCGGGACGACACCGAGCGTGTCTTCGCCGACACCGAGCACGTCGTCAGCATCGACATCGTCAACAACCGGCTTGCGCCGACCGCGATGGAGGCGCGCGGCTGCAACATCGCCTTCGACGGCAAGACCCTTACCGTTTACCAGGGCTGCCAGAGCGTGCACGTGCTGCGCGACCGGCTGGCGAAGTCCGTCAACATGGATCCGCAGGACGTGCATTTCATCTCGCCGGACGTGGGTGGCGCGTTCGGCCTGAAGTTTTTCCTGCAGTGCGAGCCGGTCGTTGCCGCTTTCGCGGCAATGCAATGCGGCCGGCCCGTCAAGTGGACCGGCGAACGGAGCGAGAGTTTTCTCTCGGATCTGCACGGCCGCGATCACCTGACGACCGGCAAGCTGGCGCTCGACGGCGACGGCCGGATCCAGGCGATGCGGGTGAGCATCCAGGCCAACCTGGGCGCCTATTGTTCACAGGCCGGCCCGGCGATCCCGTGGTTCGGCGCCTGCATGACGACCGGCTGCTACGACATCGGCACGGCCTACGTGGACGTCGAGATGGTCGTGACCAACACCGTGCCCGTGGACGCCTACCGCGGCGCGGGACGACCGGAGGCGGCCTATCTCATAGAGCGATTGATGGACAAGGCGGCGCAGCAGCTCGGATTGACGCCGGCCGAGATCCGCCGGCGCAACTTCATCCGGCCCGAGCAGTTCCCCTATGCAACGCAAACCGGCCGCGCCTACGACTCGGGGGAATACGCGCGCCTGATGGACGCGGCGCTGGAGCGCGCGGACTGGGACGGCTTCGAAGCCAGGCGCAATCGGAGCGCGGCCAGTGGCAAGCTGCGCGGCATCGGCATGAGTTACTACGTCGAGATCTGCTCGGCGATGGGCGGCGAGACGACCTATGTGCGTTTCGAGCAAAACGGCCGAATCACCGTGCTGATGGGCACGCAGGCCTCGGGCCAGGGGCACGAGACGAGCTTCGGCCAGATGGTCGCGGCGGAGCTGGGCGTGGACCTGGACCGCATCGACGTGGTACAGGGCGACAGCCGGCTCGTGCCTACCGGTGAAGGCACCGGCGGCTCACGCTCGATGGCCATCGGCGGGTCGTCGCTATTGCAGTCCGTCACCAGCATGATCGCGAGCGGCCAGGCGATGGCGGCGGAACTGCTCGAGGCGTCCGCGGCGGACATCGAGTTCGACGCCGGCGACTATCGCATCGCGGGTACCGATCGCAGCGTCAGCCTCGACGCTGTCGCCAAAGCCTCATGGAATGACGATCAAAGGCCCGACGGCGTGGAGCCCGGGCTATACAGCTACGAGCGCTTTGCGCCGGAAGCCGGGACGTTTCCCAACGGCTGTCATGTCTGCGAACTCGAGATCGACCCGGAAACCGGGGTTACCGAGATCCTCCGCTACGTCGTCGAAGACGATGTCGGCGTTGTCGTCAACCCGCTCATCCTCGAGGGGCAGATCATGGGCGGGGTTGCGCAGGGGCTCGGACAGGCGATCGGCGAACATGCCGTTTACGACGAGGATTCCGGGCAGCTGCTTACGGCGACGTTCATGGACTACCCGATGCCGCGGGCCGACAACATGCCCGACATCGAGTTTCGCTACCAGGAAGTGCCCTCGCCCCGTAACCCGCTCGGCGTCAAAGGCGCCGGTGAAGCCGGCACGGTGGGTTCGACGCCTGCCTACGTCAACGCGCTCGTCGATGCGCTGTCGGTACGCGGCATCGAGCACGTCGACATGCCGGCGACGCCGCTGCGGATCTGGGAATTACTCAATGAAAAACAGGCCCGCGTAGTCAGCACACGCATGAGATCAGCATGAATAAAACCGCAATAGCAATTACGACGCTCCTCTTCGGCTCCGCCTGCCTCAACGCGCAGGAGGTCGATTCGGCGCATGCCCGCAAGACGCTCGAGATCTACGAACGTATCGTCGAGGTGGAAACGGCCAAGAACCTCGGCAATGTGCCGGAGGTCGCCAATTATCTCGCCGACGAGCTCGCCGCCGGCGGCATCCCGCGGGCAGACATAGAGATCGTCCCGGCCGGCAACACGGTGGCGTTGCTCGCCCGGTATCGTGGCGACGGGTCTGCCGGCAAAAAGCCGATCCTGCTGCTCGGGCACATGGATGTCGTCGAGGCGCGCCCTGAAGACTGGGAACGCCCGCCGTTCGAATTGACGAAAGACGACACCTACTTCTATGCGCGGGGAACTATCGACAACAAGTTCGGCGTCGCCCAGCTGACCTCGACCTTCATTCGCCTGAAGAAAGAAGGCTTCGTGCCGAACCGTGACCTGATCATCGCCTTCACCGGCGACGAAGAGAGCACCATGCTCAGCACCCGGCACCTCGCCTACGAGCGCCCGGACCTCGCCGAGGCCGAATTCGCGCTGAACTCCGATGCGGGTGGCGGCGACGTCAGTTCGACCGGCGAAGCGCTCGTCTACCTGATCCAGGCGGCGGAGAAGACCTACGTCACCTGGGAGATCACTGCCAGAAACCCGGGCGGGCACAGTTCGCGCCCGCGGCCCGACAATGCCATCCTGGATCTCGCGCAGGCGATCGTGAAGATCCAGGCACATCGATTCCCCGTGCGCTGGAACGACATGACTCTCGAGTTCTTCGACGAGACGGGCCACCAGCTCGGCGGCGAACTGGGCGACGCGATGATCCGCTTCGCGAGGAACCCGGAAGACACTTCGGCGTCGGATCGTCTCGCGGTCGAGTCGTCCTACGTCGGCACGACACGGACGACCTGCGTGACGACGATGCTGCGCGCAGGACACGCCGAGAACGCCCTGCCCCAGTCGGCAACGGCCACCGTCAACTGCCGCATTTTCCCCGGCGTCTCCGCTGCCGAGGTGGAGCAGACGCTGAAGGATGTCATCGGCAACGACGAGATCGAGTTCGAGATCATCTACTCGCCGACCGAAAGCCCGGTATCGGAATTGCGGGAGGATGTTCGCGCCGCGATCAGCAAGGCCGTGCACGGTCGATACCCGGACATCCGGCTGCTGCCCTACATGGAGTCAGGCGGCACGGACGGCATGCATTTTCGCCGGGCCGGCGTCCCGACCTGGGCCGCAAGCGGTATCTTCATGAATCCCAATGAAATGTATGCGCACGGACTGAATGAACGCGTGCCGATCAAGGCATTCTACGACGCGCTGGATCACTGGAGCATCATCATCCGGGAGCTGGCTGGCAATTGACGGAATCAAGGTCCGTGTTGGGTCATTAGCGGCCCCTCGTCAGTTTTTCACTCGAACGGCCACTTTCGGCCAAAAGCGGACACCCAATCTCAATTAACTGTCGGGTGATAGCCTTCCCTGGATACGTCGAATTTGAATAGATTCTGTCCTGCAGTGATGAATAATGTCCGGCTGAACGGGCCGCGTCCAAAAGCTACGTTCGACGGGCCATCCGGAGTGCGAATATAGGCTTGAAAGTTTCCCTCCGGAGAATAGACGTAGATTCCCGGATCCTCTGCTGGCCGTGCCAAGTAGATTGAGCCATCAGCATCGACCGTCATTCCGTCAGGCCCTATGTCTTCCCCAAAATCGACCAATACCCTCCGATTTGAAACGCTGCCATCGTCGGCAATATCGAATGCCAGCAGTGCATTAAGTGCATGCCAATCGTAACTTACGCTCGCGACGTACAATGTCTGCTGGTCTGGCGATACTGCGATGCCATTTGGAACGCCGGCTTGAGCAATAACCAACGATATTGTCGCATCGGGGTCTATCCGGTATACCCCCATCACAGGCTGCTCTACCGGTTCATGTCCAAAGTATCGCGGATCCGTGAAGTAGATTCGTCCCGCCTCATCGATTGTTAGATCATTCGGAGCATTGAAGGATCTGCCATTGAAAAGCCCGGCGATGATAGTGCTCTTTCCAGTTGACATGTTTATCCGGACAACAGACCGCCCACCAAAGTCTGCACCTTGCGCCACCAGCATATTTCCGTCGAGGTCAAACGTGATTCCATTGGCCATGCCGCTTGGCGATCGGAAAATAGATGTGTTGTTGGTTGCCGGGTCGTATTTCCATATGTGACCTGCTTGCTGCAACCCTGAGTCAGGTTTGAACGTGATGTCGCTGAAGTAGAGCATCCCATCAGTGGAATAAGCTGGCCCTTCGAGAAAAATGCCCCCGTTAAACAGGAGTTCAACTTGAGATCCACTAGGAACAATCGCAGCTGTACGTTCTTGCCCTAATAGTGATGCAGACCACGTCGAAAGACATACACCCACAATCAGAACTGAAGCAGCTGATCTTCTAATAGACATTCCCGCTGGCATATTCTTATTCTCGATGAGCGACCTGAGCCGCGCGTTTCGTGAGCAACAATAGCAATCGACGACAGGCCGCTTTGGGTCAATAGCGGCCTCCCAAGAGTTTAGCAGTCCACCGGCTGGTTACGGCCATAAGCGGACGCTTGCAAATCATTCAAGGCGAAAAATCATGGCAACTTCGATCAATAGGCACTCAATTCTGTCGATCTAGCCACCGATCGTAACCATCTTCCTCAAGAATCAGTCCCCGTAGTCGTTCGCTCCACAAGACGTCTTCGATTAGTCGTCGATAATGAGGATTGCGAGTATCATTTCGTATAGCGCCGAATCCGTTTGTAGCAGCTTCGCGGGAAACAACTCCCTCGTCATAGAGGCCAAGTTGGGCCAACGCATGGGACACGCGCATTCGAATGAAACGCTTCATTCGGCGTTCTTCCACCGGTGTCAGTTCTTCACCGGAATATACTTTCTCGATTATTGCCGCTAGTTCACCGTCTCCAGCGACTTGGCTATTAATCAACATCCAATTTGCGGTGAATCCTTGCTGGATCGCAATTCGATTTGTTTCCGTACTCGTTTTCATTTCGAGCGCCACGAACACTAGCCCAATCACTACTCCAAAATTGGCGACTAGGGTTAGCCAACGATTCGTCTTATCAAAATCCATACTTTAAGTGTCTGCAATCACGATCGTTGAAGAGGTTTTTCTGAGTGGCCGCTTTGGGTCAATACCGGACAGTGTAGCTTAACCCTGGCGACTGGCTACTTTCGGCCAAAAGTAGCCGTCAGATTACATGCTCAACGAAGAATCTGTCGCTTATTTGAGCGTAACCAGATGATTCTCAACCTGCGATATCAAGGCTTCCATTTCTGCCAGCAGATCCCGGTATGCTGGTGCAGTGAGGGATCGACTCACCTGCAATCGGAGAGCCAGTAGATTCAGAAAACTTTGGTCTGAAATGACCGCCTCGTAATCAATTGGAACACTGTCAAATGAATCGCTCTTGACAACAAAATTCTCTTGAAAATAGGGCTCGACGTAATTCTGAACTTCGTACCTGTCATTCCTGTCCCTGTCCGCGACAATGGCGCTAGTGCCTTCGTAGAAACCAATCAGGCTGACCCTCAGCGCTCTGTCAGATACGACATCCAATCCCCGATACTTGAGAGCCTCAAATGCAGCAGTCTTCGGCCGCGAAGTCTGCCACGTGCGAATGTAACTGAACGTATTGGCTAATTCTTCGGTATACGGCAGACCGTTACGAATATGACTTTCCAGACCCTCAAGGTGCGCTTCCTTCGCCTCCACATATGACAGCGCCGATTTTGTGCCGGCAAGATCGTTCCGCAGGCTTTCCGCAATCTCGGCTAATAGCTCAATTTCATCTTTCCGATCCTGTCTTCGGTCGTTCCAAGCATCTGCGGCCAACGCCAAACTGATTCCCACGAAGATCAGTGTCACCTCAACGACCGCGTGTTTCCAGCTCACAACGTCAAGGATTCGTGCGGGTCGGGACATTCTCATTCCTTAGGGCATGAGACCCGGATTGGTAACATCGCATCAAACAGTAAAAGTCCGCTTTGGGTCAATAGCGGCCTCTCGTCAGTCTAGCAGCCCAGGGGCTGCTTTCGGCCAATAGCGGACCTATTCCGCCTTACTCTATACGTAGGGCGTGCTTGAATTTTTCCAACTCCTCCGGCGTACAGTCACCGAGCAAAACATCAACAAACTCAACAAATTCGGGGCCAAAGAATATTCGCCCTTCGTGATTCCACCAGTGCTCGCCGTTTGGGGTCGATAGAATCACCCTCGTAATGTGATGAAGTGACTTGAACACAGTCTCGTCGAGTAAGCCCTGTCGCCATTGCAGAAATTCATTCTGTCTTGCCATGAACACTGCGGTAAGGAACGCGTCTGTGAGAAGAGCGTCTTTTGCATCCAGCTCTTTCCCCGATACGAAACTGTCAAACCACTCCGTCATATCGTGTCCCTGAGCCAACATTTGCATTTGGTCATGGATATTGCGTGTGACGTCCGTAATGGCTTGACCACGAATAGCCCGGGTGTTTGCGTCGAGTGACTCCTTACTGTGCCTGACTTGGACCGCAAGATAGATAAGCGTAACTACGATGGCCACGGCACCAATGATCTCGGCAATAACACCCCAATCTTCGAGCGACACGTGTCCTTGCTCCGGTTACTTTTCGGTTACTAGTAGGATTATCCTGCTGATCTACTCAACGTCCGCTTTGGGTCATTAGCGGCCTCTCGCCAGTCTAGCAGTTCAGGGGTCGCTAACGGCCGTAAGCGGCCATAGACAACGCTAAAATGGAACCAACCTCGGTTCCGGAAGTGGCGGCGAGGTTTGATCCAATTCCGCAAGAGCTTTTAGAACCGCAGGATAAAAAGGTGACCCATCCGAGGCGTAAAACGCAGACTGTTGCGATTGTCTTTCGGCGACATATTCCTCATATGCACGGCGCAAGCCTGGATATTGATACAGATTGAACGCAAATATCTGCACCCGTGATATGGCACCTCCTCCATAGTCCAGACGTCGCACTCGGCTTGCAATATTGCTTTCTCGCCTAAAAACTGCGCCGGCAATTGATCGGAATACGACATCTTCGGCTTCCGTTAATTCCTCCCCTCTGAGACCTTTCGCCCAAACGGATGAATTATCGCTCACCAACGCCGCTAGTTCGGTCACGGACTGGTCCGACATCGCCCAAATTTGGGCGATAGCAATGTTCTGCTCCTGCCTCATCTGCAAACCCACGAAAATCAGCGAGGCAACCAACGCAAATATGCCCAGCACTTGCATCCAGTCATTCAGTCATTCAGTCATTCAGTTTAGAAGAGTCCATTAGATAGCCTCCGACTAGAAACCAAGTTCAGATTGCTACGTTTCGCGACCGTCCGCTTTGCATAAAAAGCGGCCACTCATTTCTCTCCTAATCCTAGCAGTTGAGCGGCCAGTTTTGGGGTATAGCGGACACTCGCCACTCGTAGCGCACCACCTGTCCGCTGAACTTGTGGCACCCGTGCGCCGACTAAAGTGCTTCTGAATCAAGGTAGGCGGTAGCCTGCCACAATGTTTATTGCCGGATTCCGTTGTTTGTTGCCGCCCTAGCGTATGGTCGACGAGGCTACAGTCTCGGCTATTTTGCTGTATCGTCTGTGCCGGATTGAATGGCCGGCTTTTCACGTTTGGCAGGCGTGGGATAAGACATAGATACCAGGCTGAAATTGATATTGCTGCATTGCCTGTGGACATTGCTGGTTCTGAGCTTGGGCACTGCGGCAGCGCAGGTGGTAGCGGATACGGGCGCCGAGAAGGAAGTGCGTGTCGTGCGCGTGGACTCAGTCCCCGTCATCGACGGCAAGATCGATGAGGCGGTGTGGGAGCAGGCGGAGGTCCTGACGGACTTTCATCAGTCCCGGCCGATCGAAGGCGCAACGCCGTCCGAGCGGACCGAGGTATTCCTGCTGTATGACGACGATGCGCTGTACATCGCGGCGCGCATGTACGACAGTGAGCCCGACCGAATTGCGGCGCCTACCGTCAGGCATGGCCAGGGACTGGGTCGCGACGATCGGATCGTCATCATCCTGGATCCGTTTCATACCGGCACTGGCGCTTACCGGTTCGAGACCAATGCCAATGGCATTCGCCACGATGCCCTGTACGACAGTGTCAGCTCGTTCGAAAGCGCGTGGACTGTGATCTGGGAGTCCGCAGCGGACTACTTCGACGGCGGCTGGGAGGCCGAGATGGCCATCCCCTTCAAGACGCTGTCGTTCGATCCGACGACCGATGAATGGGGTTTCAATTTCGGGCGCGGCATCCGCCGCCGCGGCGAAGAGATCGCGTGGGTCTCGCGCAATCGTAGCTACAATGCCAGTATCCTCGGCAAGGCAACGGGCCTGCAGGGCATGGACCAGGGCGTGGGTCTCGATGTCGTTCCCTCGGTTACGCTGAACAATCAAAGGTCCTTCAACCCATCCGACTCCGAATTCGATTTCGAGCCCTCGCTGGACATCTTCTACAAGGTGACGCCGTCACTGAACGCGTCGCTCACGATCAATACGGACTTCTCGGCGACCGAGGTGGACGACCGGCAGGTGAACCTGACGCGCTTCAGCCTGTTCTTCCCCGAAAAGCGCGACTTCTTCCTGAACGATTCAGACCTGTTTACGTTCGGACGGATCGACGAGATTCGCAACCAGGCTTCCTCTAATTCTGCCGCCAACAACGGGCGACCGTTCTTCTCGAGGCGAATCGGTCTCAGCAGCACCGGGCAGCCCGTCGACCTCGAATATGGCGGCAAGCTAACGGGGCGAACCGGGCGCTGGAACATCGGCGCGCTGGCCGTGCGCCAGGACGAGTTTGAAAACATCGAGGCCAGCGACGTGTTTGTGGGCCGCGTCTCGGCCAATGTGCTGAGTGAGTCCAGCATCGGCATGATCCTGACGCACGGCGATCCGAACTCGAATACCGACAACAGCGTCATGGGCCTCGACTTCCGCTACCTGAATACACGGTTTGCCAACGGCAAAGTGTTCGAGGCGGATGCCTGGGTTCAGCAATCCGATACTGACGGCCTCGATGGCGACGACATGGCATTCGGGCTGGGCTTCAGCATCCCCGCCAATGCGGGCTGGCGCGGTGGCATTCAGCACAAGCAGATTCAGGCGAACTTCAATCCCGCGCTGGGCTTCGTCAATCGCACCGACATCAATGACACCATTGCCGATATCGGCTATACGGCGTACCCGAGCAGCGGGTTCTTCCAGGAGGTCTTCACCGGCATCGACGTGCAACGCACCAGCTTCATCGGCGGCGAGCTGGACACCGAGATCTTTCTCGGTCGCGTGATCGAGGTCGAGACCAGCTCAAGAGACGAGCTCGAGCTGCATTACCGGCATACCAAGGAAGTGCTGACGGCGCCTTTTACGATCTACTCAGACGGCAACCGTGATGTTGTCATCCCGCCGGGCACCTATTCCTTCGGCGAAACGTCCATAAATTTCGAGTCGGGATCTCAGCGGGACCTGACTGTTAATGCCACGGTCACCAGCGGCGATTTCTATGACGGCACCCGAACGAATCTCGGCGGCAAGCTCACCTGGCGACAGTCCAATTTCTTCAACATGTCCGTGTCCTATGACTGGAACGACATCGATCTGCCACAGGGTGATTTCATCACCCGTCTGACGAGCTTCGGCGCAGACATCAACTTCTCCCCCACGTTCTACTGGGTGAACCTGCTCCAGTACGACAACATCTCCGAAGTATTCGGTGTGAACTCGAGGTTTGTCTGGATTCCGAAAGCTGGCCAGGAAGGACTGATCGTCTTCAATCACAGCCTGCAGGACCGCGACAAGGACAACTCGTTTGTCTCGGAATTGAGCGACATCAACGTCAAACTTAGCTACACGTTCCGGTTCTGATCGGTGCTCGTGCGGTGGGCCAACCTCGATTCGTCCGGGTACTGACAACGCATCAGGTCTGAAATGGCGACCAATAACGAGTGTCCAGTGTCCGCTATACCCCAAAACTGGCCGCTCAACTGCTAATATTTCCCGTATTGGAAAGGGCCG
>JABAOE010003265.1_pt12 | contig 11810 bp, 17 predicted proteins | sample 7062141 | NCBI WGS metagenome assembly JABAOE01 (sample SAMN14538627, study PRJNA623070) | marine sediment metagenome | biome: marine biome [ENVO:00000428]; feature: marine pelagic biome [ENVO:01000023]; material: deep marine sediment [ENVO:00002113] | place: India: Gulf of Khambhat ...
CAGCAAAAAAAGCAAAGAAATCTTCAAAAAAATCAAAAACTAAAAAATAATTTAGTTTTTTGAAATTATCTTCTTTTTGTTCGTTTTAGGTTATTCTATATCGAGAACTAGATTGTAACATTTCTCGATCTCATCTTTTTTGATGTGGGATATTCTTTCAATATCCTCTAGAGATACACTGTTTGGACCTGATTGAGAAATTGAATATAGGCAGACTGCCGCAAGTAGATAAAATGATTCATACTTGAAAGGGTTTTTTTCCAATAACTCCAAATGCATATTTTCCGCATTTATGATTGCGGCTTCTTCTAATCCAAATTCGTCTTGGAATTTCTTGTAAATAGTCATAGTTTCTAGTTTGTTCAACTTTTTTGGTATGCCTCTATGAGTAATGAACGATTAATAGTTCAAAACCAACACACATTCCTTTAAATTCAAATTTTTTGAAAAGTAAATTTACCAAAAACTAATTCTTGTAGATAATTTCTATGCCTAAATTCACTATCTGTTAACAAATTATGTGACAGACCATCCGCTTTAAGTATCAAATTCCCATTTGATTATTTGGCGATAGAGAGTGAATATGAAAAGTGAAACTCTTTCATACGAAATTAGTACGGTAGTACAAACCGCAATAAAAGAAGGTCGGTCTCATCTTAATGATGAGGAAGCCATCTACTTGCTTAGGATGAGTGAAAAACTTGTCCAAGAGTATTTGGATAAATTAGAAAAAATGTCTGATATCTAACCTTGTGAGAAAATCATAGATTATCTAATTTCTTGATCTGTGTTATTAATTTTGTATTTTGGAAAGTAAATGAAAAAATGTTGTTAAAGAGGATTTACTTCCATCTTACCATATTTTCCTTTGGTCAAGGAAACCTCATCTCTGAAGGAATTTGTATATCCATTGGTTATGACAATAGTATCTCCAACATTTACAGCCTTTATGTCGTCTCCCCATAAGGTGAGCTTGATTTCGTCATTTTCAGTCTCCCCATCTGTCAATATTGCATCGCACACATCAATGGTTCCGCCACTTTTGAGATTGACAGTTCTTGGGTCGCCCATACTCTTAACGACTCCTTTTGTATTAATTCCACTTCGCATGTTTTTTACTTGTGAAATTGGTTGGAATTCTTCCATGTGAATTTCACCTATCTAGGCACAATTAAAAGCTTTGAAAAGCGATTTCCTATGTACGTATTCACTGGTATCTGACCAGATCCTAGAAAAGTATTCTGGAAAATGCGATTTTTCTTGAATTTTGCCATAAATCTTGAATTTTTTTTAAAATTACTTTTTAGGGATAAGAACCAATAGGTATCATGTATGAAGGTAAGTGCCCATTCTTCAAAATAATCGATAAACTACTTGGCACTAACACAGAATCCAAAGATTTTACAAAAAAATAACCTCCTATGATTTTCTTAGAACTAATAGAAATTGAAAAATATCGGACTGTATTGACTTTGACTGCAGGGGTATCGAAGCCCGGTCAACCGAGAAGGACTCAAGATCCGGTTATAGGAAATCCTTTCTCTTAGGAGTTCGTGGGTTCAAATCCCACCTCCTGCACTATTTTGTTATAACGAAAATATTTTGAAAATCTAAAATTTATGCAGTAAGTGCCTTTACTTTAGAAACAGAGTGGTTGGAAATTTGTTTGTGTAAGGCAGCCACTTCTTCGTCTTTGAAAGATAGATTGCATCTAAAACACTTCCAAGCTACCTCAGACATGGGATAGATAACGCATAATTTGCTTATAAGGATATTGAATGATTTGTTCAAAATGTTACAAAACGTTGATCAGGATTTGAAAATAGTATAATTTCTTGATGATTTCTTGTTTTTTTGATATTTCTTCACGACAAAAGCAAAAACCAAGGGTTAAGAGGCAAAAAATTCAAGATCTAAAAGAACAATGGCAGATATTTTTGAGATCTTTGGAGAACTTTCCTATTTTGGAATTTTTCTCGTATTGATCGGAGTTAATGCTTCTCCAATTTTGATGCCCCCAAGTTGGATTGTTCTTACATCCTTCTATTTGCTTGATCCTACCTTGAATATCGTAATTCTTTCCATGGTGGGAGCAACTGGTGCTACAATTGGACGATTTGTTCTCAAAAAAATCAGTGGATTGTTTAGACGATTTGTTGGAGAAGAGCAAAAATCCAACCTAGATATTATTGGCGATTATCTTAACAGAAAAAAATTTGGTTATCTAATAGCATCTTTTCTTTTTGGAGCCACACCACTTCCAAGTAACATGTTATTTATCGCATATGGATTGATGCGAGCAAAAAGTATTGGAATATATCTTGGATTTTGGACAGGTCGTGTCTTGTCTTATATGATTATGATTTATTTCGGAAATGCAGTATTGAAACCCTTTATAGAAATATTTGAAGATAGATTGGTTGGAATTTTACTTGTTGATGTTGTAGGGATAGGTGTAATCATTTTCTTTGCATCCATCAATTGGGCTCTTTTAATTACAAAAAGAAAATTAAAATTCGTAAAACCAAAACTATGGAGATTCTAAGATGAAGTCGCTTGATTTACTCAAAGAAGAAATTAAATTAAAAATGTCAAATGATTCAGCGCATGATTTTGATCATATTATGAGAGTATACAAAAATGCAAAAAAAATTTGCAAGACCGAAAAAGCAAATCAAAAACTTGTTCTTGCAGCAGTTTTATTACATGATATTATCTCTTATCCTAAATCTGACAAAAGATCAAAACTCTCATCTATTCAAAGTGCCGAAGCTTCAAAAACGATTCTTAAAAAACATGGATTTACAGGCGACGAAATCAAAATCATATCTGATGCTATAAGGGACCATAGTTTTTCTCAAAATAAGGTTCCTCAAACTCTTGAAGGTAAAATCTTACAAGATGCTGATAGGCTTGACGCCTTGGGTGCAGTAGGCATAGCGAGAGTCTTTGCTGTGGGAGGTGCAGAAAATCGTCCATTTTACAACCTTGATGACCCTTTCTGTAAGAAAAGGTCTCCTGATGACCAAATCTGGACCCTTGACCATTTTTACAAAAAACTCCTTTTATTGGAATCTAAAATGAATACCAAAACAGGCAAAACAGAAGCAAAGAAACGAACAAAAATTTTGAAAGATTTCTTGTCAGATCTTAAGAAAGAAATTTGATTAGGAAAATTTTTGTTTAAGAAAAAGTGTTAGCACTAGAAAAAATTTCAAACTTTACTTAAATGCAGAATTTTTCCCCCAAAGAAATATGATCTTTTTAATCAGGGAGGAGACGTTATTTGAGAGACCTGTATGAATCTCTGATAGTTTTTGGCGTTATGACTGGACTTTTACTTCCAGTTAGATTGCTTTTCGTAACTTATGTTTCTGATAATTGGTTAGGTTCGTTTGGAATTATTTCTGCAATTTCTATCGGGATTCTGATATTAGTGAAGAAAAGAAAATTGGGAGAATTTGGAAATATGTTTCAAAGACAAATTGACAAACTGCTTCGTGGTAAAAGAAAAATTATTGTTTATGTTGAGTCTGCCTTTGTTCTAGCACTTTTGGGAAGTATGATTTTTGCAATCAACATGGGAAATTCTACTTATTCTCATTTCCAAGATGATTTTGTAATCACCCAGGAAATTGATAATCCAGAAGCTTTGGCTCAACACACTCAAGAATGGACTGCCGAAGATTGGGTAAATGGATTTTTAACAGTTCCAATTGCCTTTATTGTTGCATTTCCCCAAATGAGCGCAGTTATTGCACATATTGATGCTACTCTGGATGGGTGGTTGATGCATTTTTACACTGTAGGATTTGTTGAATATGCTGAATTTTTAGGAATTTTACTCTTATACCGATTTGTGATTAAAACAAAATCAAAGGCAGCAGTTGTTCAATAAATAAGACTCATCCATAATCGACATACCTGTCATATCGTTTTTCCACTTCTGGGTTTTGCCCTAAAAGAATTTTTTTAATTTCCTCTTCTTTTCTGCTTTTGATGTATTTCTTCATTTCAGAAAACTCCTCATCTTCAGGATATGATTCTAAAAGCGGGTCAATCATTTTCAAATATTCAAGAACCTTTTCTCGATATTCTTCTCGTGTTGGTCTCTTGTTTTTATTTAGTCTAAACCAAATAACTGCCCAACTTGAACCAATAATGTGAGGTAATAAATCAAAAGCCCTTTCTATTTCAAAACGTTCATCATTTCTCATGATTCTTGAAGAAACCCTGCTGCAGATTTTGCAAAATATGTCACTATCATATCAGCACCTGCTCTTTTTATTGAATGTAGGATTTCACTTGTAATATCGTTTTCATTTATCCAACCTTGTTTTGCAGCCCCTTTAACCAATGCATATTCTCCAGAGACACTATATGCTGCAACTGGAAGATTAAATCTCCTTCTAGTCTCAGCAATCAAATCCAAATAAGATAGTGCAGGTTTTATCATAACGATGTCTACTCCTTCATTGACATCTGTTTCTACTTCCATCATGGCTTCTCTGGCATTAGTAAATGGTACTTGGTAGGTTTTTCTGTCCCCAAATTTAGGAGCACATTCTGCTGCATCTCTAAATGGAGAATAAAATGAGGAGCGATGTTTTGCAGAATGTGACATTATTGAAACATTAGAAAATCCCTCGTCATCAAGAGCCTTTCGAATGGCTGCTACTTGACCATCCATCATCGCAGAAGGAGAAACTGTATCGACTCCAGCCTTTGCTTGACTTACTGCAATTTTTGCTAAAGTATCAATACTCGAATCGTTATCTATCTGATTTCCGTGAATAATCCCACAATGTCCTGTGGAAGTATATTGGCACAAACAAACATCTGCCATTATTACCATCTTATCCCCAAAATTAGATCTTATCTGAGATATTGCTTTTTGAACAATTCCGTTTTCATCAAATGCCGATGAACCTGCATCATCTTTTTTTGTAGGAATCCCAAACAACATAATTGCTGGAATATTCAAATCTGAAATAGTTCCTACCTCATCGTTAATGTCGTCTAATGGAAGCCTTTCAATTTCTGACATTGATTCTACCTTAATTCTTGATTTTAGGTCCTCTTGGACAAATACTGGACAAATCAAATCATTAGGAGTAAGAATTGTTTCCTGAACTAAATCTCGCATTTTTTCTGATACGCGTAAACGACGTAGACGTCTAGTAGGAAATGACATATCAAATTTTCATCCGAGTAAAATATAATCCTAGTCTATTCTTGTTCTTTTTTGTAGTCAAATAGTTTGCTGGCAATATCAAGCATATCTGGTTTTCCTTGTTCTGATGCCTTTCTTACGTTATTCATTGGAGTTGATACTATGCTTTCTACTACTGCTTTTGTCAAATCTTCAATAATTTTGATTTTTTTCTCGTCTGTCTCATCGAGCATTGAAAGGGCTTTCTTAAGCTCCTTTTGACGAAGAGAATCAATATTTTTGAATACATCTTTGACAAGTGGTTCCGCATCTAGTCTTTTCATTGAAGCCTCTATTACAGATACTTCTTCATTAATTATATTTTCAACTGTTTTTACCTTGTTTAGACGAGCTTTCATATTTTTTTCAACCATTTCTGCTATTTGGTCCAAATTCATCAATTTGATTCCTCCAAGAGTTGCCACTTTCTCATCTACAGTTCTGGGGTTGGATAGATCTAAAATCATCATTCCCTTGTTTCGTTTGCCTACTGCATCAGTAATTCTGTCATACGTCACCAAAAAATAAGGTGCTGTAGTTGCCACAAATAAAATGTCATAATTCTCAAATCCAGAAAGAACCTCTTCAAATCTTACAGGATTTCCTCCCATCGTTTCGCAAAATGCTTTTGATCTTTCCAGGGTTCTACTTGTAACGTCAAAACTGTATCCTCTTCTTTGTAGGGATTTGGCAACTAGAGTTGAAACCTCTCCAGTTCCTATTAGCAAAATTTTCTTTGTTTTTAATTCATCAATGTTTTCCTCTGCAAGTTTTACTGCCATTGATCCTACAGATATTCCACCCTGACTAATCCCACTAGAATTTCTAATCCTCGTTCCGATTCTGATTGCCTTATCAAATAAGGTATTGAGGTGTTGACCTGACGCTTTTTTGGTACGTGCAGTTGTTATGGAATTTTTGATTTGTCCAAGTATTTGTTCTTCTCCCACAACCATAGAGTCAAGGCCAGAAGTAAGTTTAAGAAGATGCTGGAATGCATTTCCATTTTCTTCTACCTCCAAATTTTCATCAAAAATTTCCTGGTCAAGACCTGCTATTGAGGCCCAGGTTTTCTTTATTTTTTCAAGATCATAATTTTTGGCTTTTCCAAACAATTCGATTCGGTTACATGTCTGAATTATTACACATTCATCAAGGCCTGAGTGATTTTTGAATTGAGAATAAGCTCCTTCTACATCTCGAATTGTAAATTTTTCTAAAATATGGATTGGAGAATTACGAAAAGTAACACGTGCATTAATGACGTTTTGCTTCATTACCACTCCCTCAATATCGAAACGATACGGTTTTCAACCTTCTTGGTTTTTCGGTCTTTTATTAACTGTTTAATCTCTTTATCGCCCATGATACTATTCAAAAACGATTTTCTTTTAGATTGGGTTGTTATCTTTTCTTTTGCAAGTCTTCTAGCGATCTGCTGAATTTTAATCTGGTCTAATTCTTCTTGTTTTATAGATTTTTTAACGGATTTTTCTATTTGCTCTTTGATCTTTTTAGACATGGATGGACTTCGACCTCCAGTAAATATTGCAATCTGAACAGTGTCTTGCAAATCAATTACTGCAGGATTTGAAAAATCACTCATTTCAGGATTATCAGAACTATATGCTAAAATTTTTCTTTTCTTGGCTTGAGAGATAATCTTCTCATTTACATTTTTGTCATCCGTTGTTGTGATTACAATATCTGGTTTTTCGGTTTTCAAAAAATTTCCATTCTTAATTTCTAGTTTCTTAAATTCAATTTTTTTCTGTTTTACCAGTGATTCGACCGGCTTACTAATTTTATTACTTATTACAAGAATCTTGCAATTATTTTTTAAAAGTGAGTTTATTCTTTTTTGGGCTTCTTTACCCGCGCCTACCACAACAATTTTCTTACCGCCTAAATTTAGGTTAATTATCAACGATCAAAGGCAAGACAAATTCTATTTATACATTTTAAACCAAAACCAAAAATTCTAGCTACATTTTTAATTGAAAACAAAATTGCATACACTATTGGCATCTATGGATGATTTGGATAAAGAATTACTAAATGAAATCCAATGGAGTTTTCCTCTTGTAGAAAAACCATTTGATGCTCTTGCTACAAAATTTGATGTTTCAGCTGATGTGATTAAAGAAAAATTAAAACTGCTAAAGAAAACTGGTGTCATAAGACAACTTAGTGCAATATTTGATACACGAAGATTAGGTTACAAGTCATCATTAGTTGCAATGACCGTTGAAGAGGACAAACTAGTTGATGTTGCAAATATCATTAACAAACATCCTGGAGTCAGTCACAACTATGAACGAAATCATGATTTTAATCTCTGGTTTACAATTGCAACTCCTCCTGGAACTAATGTGAAAACCGAAGTTGACAAATTTTCAAAATTATCTGGTGTAAAAGCAACTCGAATGCTACCTACAATACAAATGTTCAAAATTGGCGTCAAGCTTGACATGAGTGAAAAAAATAAACGAGAAATCAAACCTTCTGAAGAAAAAAAGAAAATTTTGAAAGTTGATTTTGTTGCCTCTGAAGAAGACAAAAATTACATTCGAGAACTTCAAAAAGACCTAGAAATTTCTGACAGGCCATTTTTAAAAGCTGCAGAAGAACTTGGAGTTTCTGAAGAACAACTGTTTGAAAAAGCAAAGTACTATGAAAGTATAGGAGTAATGAGAAGATATGCCGCCATCTTAAGACATAGGGATGCTGGTTTTATTGCAAATGGAATGATTGTTTGGAAGGTTCCAGAGGATAGAATACAAGAGGTAGGAGAAAATTTGGGAGCATTCCCACAAGTGAGTCATTGCTATCAACGACCTTCGTATCCAGATTGGCCATACAATGTATTTTCAATGATTCACTGTAAATCAAAGGATGAAGCAGGTGAGGTTGCAAAAATTATTCAAAATCAAATCAATGTAGATGAATATCGAATTTTATTTAGCGAACGTGAATTCAAAAAGACACGTGTCGAATACTTTGTTGAAAATGATTTTTCAATAGAGCAAGTTATTCCAAATTAGTTACCTTTCATTTTCGTCGTGCCCAACCACGTGTATTGTACAAAAATATTCATCGTTCATATTGCAATAAAACTGAGATTTTTCACCACATAACTTACAGGGTGGTTTTTCATCTAGGTCAGAAAGCCTGGTGTGATAATTTTTACTACGAAAATTTTTCTTTGAATCCTTGTAAATGCGAGTAAAATTCGAAAAATATTCTAGGTCTGATGGGGAAAGTTCCTCTTCACTCTTGATTTTTTTTATTAATTTTTCCCACTTTTTGTACTCGCCAATTTGAGCAAGTTTCATTCTCTCAATAATGTCAATTGTTTTTTGAGAATCAAATGGGAGATTCATAAAATTTAGTGGACTTGAGGACTGGCCTTTAATTCATAGGAAGGCCAAGTATTGTACAAATCAGTAATTTCTTTCATATCTACAGAGTTGAGATAATTACCATCTGATATTGCTGCAAATGATTCAATCTCTTCTACACTAACAACTGTAGGCAAAACAGATGCTATGGCATTTTTTGACAAGATAAACTTGATAGCGAACTCTGTAATTGTCCAACCATTTCTCTCAGCTATTGGTCGGAATTGTTCTACTTTCTTTAACGCCTCTCTTCGCCATTCCAATTTACGGTCTTTTCGGTGGTCGTTGCTTGGAATGACAGTTTCTGCCGTCACTTTTCCTGTTAAAATTCCTGATGCATCTGGAACTCTTACTAGGATTCCTACGTTGTTTCTTTCAGCTTTTTCAAGTAATTCATTCCCGGGAGTCTGTTCTAAAACATTGTAGACGGTTTGAACTGATGATATGTTTTCTCTATCCATTGCCTCCAAACCCTCTTGAGTCCATCCTATAGCTGGACCTAGAGCAACTTGTGCTGTTTTCATCTTGCCTTCTTTGATCAATTTATCAAAAGTCTCAAAAGGTTCATTGTTTCTGATTTGATCAATTTTTGGATTATGCATTCCAAAAGAATCGATATAGTCTGTTTGCAGTCTTTCAAGACTTGCTTCAAGAGCTTTTTCTGTAAATTTTTGATCAAAATGCTGTGGTAATTCTGAATGTCCTATTTGTTGAACATTTGAAAAATCATATCCATATTTTGAGGAAATTACAATTTCATCTCTCATACCTTTGAAAACTTCGCCAATTAGTTTCTCACTTTTTCCCTTGCCGTACATGTCGGCAGTTTCAAAAAAGTTAATCCCAACATCATATGCTTTTTTTAGCATTCTTTTGGCTTCGTCTTCTTCTATCTTCTTTCCCCACCAATCAAGGCCGATGGTCCATGCACCAAATCCTATTTCAGAAACTTTGATTCCACTTTTTCCCAACGTTTTGTATTTCATCTTCTTCTAACCTTGAGGTTTCCTCGATCAAATAAACGAAAAACTGTTCATTTATGTCTATCCAAGATTTGCGCTTGTGATACCTTGATTTTCTTAGTATTGTTTACTTGAACTTTAACCTAAACTGGAAATTAGTGAAGGAACGTCCTTTTTTACGCATACAATCATTGGTGTGTCAACTTTAACGTATTTTGAAACCTTAGTCTCTCTTAAATCCATAATTAGATTTTGGAAATCTCGAAGCTCATCTGTTTCAAAGGCCAACATAAAGTCTTGATCATCTAATCCAAAGGAATAGGTAGTGTTCAAAATAACATCTGGATAATTTTGGCTTACGTCAATATGCTCATCCATCATTTTTTGACGCTCCTCTTTAGATAACAAGTACCATTCTCTGGTTTTTGTAAACGGATAGACAATAACGTATTTTTTTGGTTCATTGCCCGCAATAAAAGAAATTGTTCTTCCTTTCCTAGCATACACCGAAGGTCTGGTACAAGAAACATACGTTTGAGATGCCACTATGTATTTTCCAAATACAGTAAGGTAAATTTTTGAGATTACAGTTTGTATCTCTTCGACAGTTTTAGCTGCAAACCAAAATAAAAAATCTGCATCAGAACGCAATCCTAGTGTTGAATATGACCTAAACATTATTCCAGAATTTTTAATCACATTTTCAACTTCTTTGGCTGATTCTTCTTTTGCCAAATCTGCCATCCATCTCCATTTAGGATCAATTTGAAAGAATGAAAAATTGAAGTAATATTGCTCGTCATCGTTACCTTCCATGTTTTGACAATTTCTAAACCCTATTTAAACAAAAAACTAGATTCTCTATTCTTGAATTTCAATAATTTTGTTTTTTGTTGTATGTCCAGATTTTATTAAAATTTTCATTGAAGAGACGCCAAAATGTTTTGCTAATTTTTTTATTACTTCTTTATTGGCTTCCCCTTTGATGGGTTTTGATTTAACTCCAATGGTGATTTGACTTCCTGAAATTTCAAAAAACTCTTGATTAAATAAAACGCGTACTTTGTAAATCACAATTTTTGAAAATTAATTTATGTTTTAACTTGTTTGGATTATGCGTGTTGTTCTAAAGCCCACTCGTATCCTTCAGTTTCTAACTTGTCTGCAAGAGATGCATCCCCAGTGTTTAGCACTTTGCCCTTTGCAAAAACGTGTACAAAATCTAGTTTGTTTAAGAATTTCAAAATCCTTGCATAGTGAGTAATGATGATTATTGTTGCATCTTTGTCAGCAACTTCACTTATGGCTTTAGCTACAGCTTGGACAGCATCAATATCTAGGCCAGAATCTGGTTCATCTAAAATTGATATTTTTGGTTTTAGAACTGCCATTTGTAAAACTTCTGCACGTTTTTTCTCTCCTCCAGAAAATCCTTCGTTTAGATATCTTGAAAGAAATTCTTCCTTGAGACCAACTTTATTCAAATTTTCTTTGAGATATTTTTGAAACTCTCTAACGGTAATGAAAACTTCTCTGTCTTCTCCTTGTAGTGCTTTACTCAAAGAGTTGTATGCTGTTCTAAGAAAGTGAGAAAAACCAACTCCTGCAACTTCGGTTGGATATTGGAAACCAAGGAACAAACCTTTTTTTGCTCTCTCATCTGCTGTTAAATCTAAAATGCTTTCACCATCCAATAAGATGTCTCCTTTTGTGACTTCGTATTTTGGATGTGCAAGTAAAGTGTAAGCTAGAGTACTTTTTCCAGAACCGTTTGGTCCCATAATTGCATGTACTTCTCCAGGACCTGTTTTCAAATTAACTCCTTTTAGAATTTCTTTTCCTTCTCTTGATACATGAAGATCTTTAATCTCAAGTACTGCCATTACGACAAATGGTTTTGTTTCTATATATAATGCCGACGAAATTTAGCTGATCCTAATCTGAATTTTTTTTAATAAAATGAAAAGAGGGGGGAAATTATTTTTTGGCCAGAGATGGTCTTAAAGCTATTTTGAGCTTGTAACTTGTTAGAATCTCTTTACATCTATTTCGTATAGTAACCTCAGTTACTCCGGCAATGCTTGAAACATCTCTTTGTAAGATGCTTTGCCCAAGCAAAACTGATGCCACATACAAGTATGCTGCGGCTATTCCGTTTGGTGCCTTTCCGTCAGTAATGCTACTATCTTTTGTTTTTTCGGCTATTTCCAAGGCTAATCTCTCTACTCTAACCTC
>JABAOE010004028.1_pt2 | contig 11807 bp, 11 predicted proteins | sample 7062141 | NCBI WGS metagenome assembly JABAOE01 (sample SAMN14538627, study PRJNA623070) | marine sediment metagenome | biome: marine biome [ENVO:00000428]; feature: marine pelagic biome [ENVO:01000023]; material: deep marine sediment [ENVO:00002113] | place: India: Gulf of Khambhat ...
CGGTGGTTCAATTCCACCCATCACCACCAGGCAAATGAAAAGGGCGCCCATGCGGCGCCCTTTTTAGTGGGCCGGTTGGCGGCAACTCTCGACTTACTTCTGGTGCGGCGATAGGCAAGCTCTATACGGCAAAAGTAGCCGCAGAACTCCTCGACGGCGTACTGGTTTGCCGCAGGGGCGACCTGTTCCTATCGGCTTCCTGCAAGCCGGTCACCTCCTGGCCAGGAAGAGGACCGGGAGATACAAGGCGTACAGACCTGCCACGAGGTATGGCATCCACGTGTTGCCGAGCAGGTCCATGCCGATCCCGACGAGCAGTGGTCCGATCATCGTGCCCACACCCCACATACCGGTGAACAGCACGGTGGCGGCCGCGAGTTCGGCGCCCCTGAAGCGTTGCCCGAGCAGGATGACGCCGAGTGCATAGATCATGCCTTCGATGCCGCCCAGCGAGAACGCAAAGAACGGCCCGCTGACGGGCAGGGCAATGAACTCGGGTAGCGCGGCAAAACCGATCATCGTGAACACGATGCAAATGAGCAGCAGCCGTTCGCGCGGCATGTGATCCGCCAGCCAGCCGAGCGGCAGCTGCAGTAACACGCCACCAAGGGCAAACGTCGTGAGCAAGGACAAGCTGCGTGCCTCACCCAGCCCGATGTGGATACCGAAAAGCGGGAAAAACGCGATGAATGCTTCAATTGCGGCAGCGTACGTCAGGTTCAGCAGCATGATGTGCGGAACGATGCCGAAGAGCCGTGCGAGGCTGATGTTACGCTTGTCGACGTCGTCGCTGGCCTCATTGTGTAGCCAGAACAGTGGCAGGCTGGCCATAGCGATGAATCCCGCGGTAACGCCAAACGGCAACAGCCCTTCGGTCCCGGTCAGGACCAGCACCAGCGGACCCAGCGCAAACCCTGCGGCACCCGCGGAGCTGTAGATGCCGATGATGCGCCCGCGCCAGTTGTCGTCCGCAAGCTCGTTGATGACAGCCTCGCTGGCCGCCCACAGGATGGTTGCGGCGGCGCCGAGGATGAAGCGCATCGGGAACCAGGCGTAGACGTCCTGGATCAGGCCAAGCGCGATCAACATGACGGCTGCGGCGGCCGTGGCCAGTTGCATGGCACGTGCGGCGCCGACCCGGAGCAGCAGGCGCGGCGCAAACGGCGCGATAACCACGCCGGCACAGGCCTGTGCAACGATACTCAGCCCGATCATCGTCTTGCTGATTCCCTGGCCGTCGAGAACCAGGGACAGCAGCGGCAGCGTCAGGCCGTAGACAAGATTGACGATGACCATCGAGGCGATGATCGCAACCAGGCTGCGGCGGCGGTCGGTCATGGCGGAGGCAGGCTGCTCGTTACCTCGTCCTGATGCCCTGACCGGTTGCTGCCCAGTAGATGCCGCCGTACAGGTGCTCGAGGAACAGCTCGTCCGAGTACACGGCCGGCAGATGGCCGAGGGCGGTATAGAACGAACGCCCGCCATCGAATTCCTGGTACCAGGCCAGTGGATGGAATGCCCCCATGCCGTCGCCCGCGACGTGGCCCCAGTCGGCGACCGGGTCNNGGAACTCACCCATGCCCTCGCTCGCGACGTGTCCCCAGTCGGCGGCCGGGTCATAGGTGTTCTCGTCGATGGTCAGCACGTAGTTGAGGCCGCTTGACTTCTCCTCACCGAATTCGTAGTACTCGTCGGTGAACCAGAAGCGGTCGGGCATGCGCTCGAGGCCGGGGAACGTCCTGTCGATGACTTGGAGCTCGGCCGTCTGGATGAGCGGGTGAATGCGGAACATGCGACCGACGAGTTGCGTATACCAGGGCCACTCGTACTCGGTGTCCGAGGCGCTGTGCACGCCGACGAATCCCTTCCCCGAGCGAATGAAGTCTTCCATGAGTTGCTGCTGCTCGGGATCGAGGATGTTGCCCGTCGTCAGCACGAACAGGATGACATCGAAACTTGCGAGGCCTTCCTCAGTGAACACGAGGTCGACGTTCTCTTCCCAGACCACTTCGAACTGGTGTTTCGCTGCAAGGCCACGGATTGCGGGAACCGCATCGGCGATCGCTTCGTGATGCCAGCCTTCGGTCTTGGTGATCAGCAGCGCTCGAAACTGGTTTGCACTTGCCGTGGCTGTGCTCATCATGCCGATCACTAACAGTACGAAGATAACGAAAGGGCGGTTCCTGGAGTCCATCAGGGCTCTCTTTTTCATTATTATCGAGGGCGAGCATAACATCGCGGTGCCGCAACTCGGCAAGGAGAACAACAATGAACAGGCGGGAATTCGTTGTCGCAATGACGGCAGCCGGCATGACAGGCCCGGTAACAGCCTGTGCCGGTGACAAGACCGCGGCGCGGCCTGCGGTCGGCGTCCAGCTATACACGGTACGCGGCCTCATGGCCGAGAGCGTAGAGGCGACGCTGCAGCTCGTTGCCGAGATCGGTTATCGCAACGTCGAGTTCGCCGGCTATTTCGATCACAGCCCGGCGGATGTCCGCCGCATGCTCGATGACATGGGGCTGGCGGCGCCCGCGGCACACATTGGCCAGGAGTACTTCGTCGACGATGCCGCCGCTGTCATCGACCTTGCCGCGGCGATCGGGCATGAGTATGTCGTGGTGCCCGCGTTGCCGATTCTTCGGCGCCGTTCTCTGGACTACTACTACGAGACGGCCGAACGCTTCAATGCGTGGGGCGAGGCCTGTCGCGCCGCCGGCATCCGCTTCGCGTACCACAACCACGACTGGGAATTCCGGAGCGCGGACGGCAAGGTCTTCTATGACGTGCTGCTCGACGAGACGGACCCCGAACTCGTCGAGTTCGAGCTCGATCTTGCCTGGATTCATGTCGGGGGCCGCTCGGCGGTGGAGTACTTCGAACGCTACCCGGGTCGTTTCCCGCTGTGGCACGTCAAGGACATGACGGCTGACAACGAGATGGTCGATGTCGGCGATGGTGTGATCGATTTCCCGGGTATCATCGAGCATGCGGCGGTTGGCGGAACGCGCTATGGTTTCGTGGAACACGATAACCCGGCGGACCCGGCGGCATCGATTCGCCGAAGTTACGCGGCGACGAAAGCGCTGCTGTCCGCATAGGGAGAGAGAACAATAATGAGAACGATCAAGGGGCCGGCGATCTTCCTCGCGCAGTTTGCCGGTGATGAGGCGCCTTTCAATTCACTCGACGGCATCGCGGCCTGGGCCGCGGGACTAGGCTTCAAAGGGGTACAGATGCCGAGCTGGGACGGGCGCCTGTTCGACCTCGACCAGGCAGCCGACAGCAAGGCCTACTGCGAGGATGTGCAGGCGACGCTCGACAAGCACGGCATCGTGCTGACCGAGCTGTCGACCCACCTGCAGGGCCAGCTGGTTGCCGTGCACCCGGCCTACGACATGATGTTCGACGGATTTGCGCCCGAGTCCGTGCGTGGCAAGCCGGGCGCACGACAGGAATGGGCGGTAGACCAGGTGATGAAGGCCGCGAAGGCCTCACAGAACCTCGGTCTCACCGAGCACGCGACGTTTTCGGGCGCACTGGCCTGGCCGTACTTCTACCCGTGGCCGCAGCGACCCGCGGGCCTGGTCGAAACCGCCTTCGACGAACTCGCGAAACGCTGGACGCCGATCCTCGATGCGTTCGACGAGGCCGGTGTGGACTGCTGCTACGAGATTCACCCGGGCGAGGATCTGCATGACGGCGTAACCTTCGAGATGTTCCTCGAGCGGGTCGGCAACCACCCGCGCTGCAACATGCTGTACGACCCGAGCCACTACGTGCTGCAGGCGCTCGACTACCTGGATCATATCGACATCTATCACGAGCGCATCAAGATGTTCCACGTCAAGGACGCCGAACTGAACCCGACGGGTCGACAGGGCGTGTACGGCGGCTACCAGGGCTGGGTAGAGCGCGCGGGCCGCTTCCGCTCGCTCGGTGACGGCGAGGTCGATTTCGCCGGCATCTTCTCCAAGTTTGCCCAGTACGACTTCTCGGGCTGGGCGGTGCTCGAATGGGAATGCTGCCTGAAGCACCCGGAGGACGGCGCGCGCGAGGGTGCGCAGTTCATCAGCGACCACATCATCCGCGTCACCGAAAGGGCATTCGACGATTTTGCCGACGCGGGCACGGACGACGCGGCCAACCGGGCGGCGCTCGGCATCGACTGAGGGCGGCTGATGAGCGCAGGACAGGAACACGGAAGAGGACCCGATCGCATTCGCCTCGGGATGATCGGCGGCGGGCAGGGCGCCTTCATCGGCGCCGTCCATCGCATCGCGGCGCGCATCGACGACCAGTACGAGCTGGTGGCGGGCGCGCTTTCCTCGAACGCCGAGCGCGCACTTGCCTCGGCTGCCGAGCTGGGGCTGGCGCCCGATCGATCCTACGCCGATGTCGATGCGCTGATCGCCGGCGAAACGGGTCGGGAAGACGGCATCGAAGCGGTCGCGATCGTGACGCCGAACCATCATCACTACCCGGCCGCGAAGGCCTGTCTCGAAGCCGGTATCCACGTGATCTGCGACAAGCCGCTGACCGTGACCAGTGACGAGGCGAACGAACTCGTGGAGGTCGCGCGCAGCAGGAAGCGCGTTCTCGCCGTGACCTACAACTACTCGGGTTACCCGATGATCCGCCAGGCGCGCGAGATGGTGCGGAACGGTAAACTCGGCGACATCCGCATTGTGCAGGTGGAATACGTCCAGGACTGGCTAACCGAGCCAATCGAGCAGACGGGCCAGAAGCAGGCTTCATGGCGCACCGACCCGGCGCAGTCGGGGGCCGGTGGTGCAGTTGGCGACATCGGGACGCATGCCTATCACCTTGCCGGTTTTGTCACCGGGCTGAAGGCGACGTCGCTGTGCGCCGACCTTGCGTCCTTCGTCGAAGGCCGCGTGCTCGACGACAACGTCAGCGTATTGCTGCGTTACGACAACGGTGCGAAGGGCATGCTGTGGGCAAGCCAGGTCGCGCCGGGCAACGAGAACGGGTTGCGCTTACGGGTGTACGGCACCCGGGGCGGCCTGTCGTGGGCGCAGGAAGATCCGAACTACCTGCAGTTCGCGGCGTATGGCGAGGCGCCGCAACGTATTACACGAGGAGGCCCCGGCTCGGGCGACGCGGCGGCTGCCGTGACACGCGTTCCTGCAGGGCATCCGGAAGGTTATCTCGAGGGGTTTGCCACTCTGTACAAAGAAATCGCAGAAGAAATCAGGGCAAACCGCAACGGCGACAGCACAGGTGCGCCGTTCCCTCGAGGGGAAGACGGCGCCAGTGGCGTCCTGTTCGTCGAGAAGACCGTGGAATCCAGCAAGGCTGGCGCGGTCTGGGTAGACGTCTGAGGAGAGAGACTGTGAGTGACATCCATCGTACTCGCCTGTTCACGGCGAGCTGCACCGCCTTGCTGGTGACGGCCATGACGTTCGCGTTTCGGGCGCGCCTCGATACCGTGTTCGGTCCGGACGGCGTCGGCCTGACGCTCGAGCAGATCGGCATCGTGTTCATGCCGGCGTTCTGGGGCTTCACGCTCGCGATGGTGATCGGCGGCCCCATCGTCGATTTCCTCGGCATGCGCAAGGGCATGTACCTCGCGTTCGTCCTGCACATCCTCGGTGCCATCAGCACGATCATGGCGACCGGTTTCGAATCGCTGTTTGCGGCAACCGTCCTGATGGGACTCGGCAACGGCATGGTCGAAGCGGTCTGCAACCCCCTCGTGGCGAGCTCCTACCCCGACCACAAGACCAAGATGCTGAACCGCTTCCACCTGTGGTGGCCGGCGGGCATCGTCACGGGCTCGCTCGTCGGTTATCTCGTCATGGACGTGGCCGGCATGAGCTGGCAGATCATGGTCGGCCTGCTGTTCATCCCGATCGCGGCCTACGGTTATCTCATCTTCGGCCAGGAGTTCCCGGTGACGGAACGTGTCGAGATGGGCGTCAGCCACGGCGACGCCTTCAAGTCGCTGTTCCGTCCGCTCTACCTGTTCATCGGCCTGTGCATGCTGATGTCGGCAGCTGCAGAGCTCGGCACCACGCAGCGCATCGAGACGCTGCTCGGCGAGACCGGCGTCAACGCGCTGCTGGTACTCGCCTTCATCAACGGCATCATGATCATCGGACGCGCCTTCGCCGGCAATATCGCGGAACGCATCGGCACGGACGGCATGCTCTGGTTCTCGGCCATCCTGTCGTTCATCGGCCTGTGGCTCCTCGCGACGGCATCCGGCTCGTTCATCTGGGTCGCGGCCGCCGTGTTCGGCGTCGGCATCACCTTCTTCTGGCCGACGACGCTCGGTTTCATCTCCGAAAACGTCCCCGAGAGCGGCGCCTTCGGTCTCGCCATGATGGGCGGTCTCGGCATGCTGTCGGTCTCGGTCGTGTTGCCGATCATGGGCCGCGTCATGGACCAGAGCCCCGACACCAACGTCATCAGTATCATGAGCATCCTGCCGGGCATTCTCATCGTGCTGTACGGCGGCCTGTACTTCACGCGCAGAAGGGCAAAAGCAAATGGCTAAGGAAACCTGGGATGCAATCGTCGTCGGCTCCGGTATCTCCGGGGGCTGGGCGGCCAAGGAACTGACGGAAAAAGGCCTGAAGGTCCTGATGCTCGAGCGCGGCAAGAACGTCGAGCACATCAAGGACTACGTCAATGCGCACAAGGCGCCGTGGGAGCTCAAGTACCGCGGGCGCAGCAGCCGCGCGATGCAGGAGGAGTACCCGGTTCTGAATCGGGATGGTTTCGTCAGCGAACGGACCCTCGGCTGGTGGGCCTCCGAGAAGGACTCACCGTACACCGAGGTCAAGCGCTTCGACTGGTTCCGGGCGCACATCGTCGGAGGCCGGTCCCTGCTGTGGGGGCGGCAGAGTTATCGCCTGAGCGACTTCGATTTCGAAGCCAACGCGAAGGAGGGTATCGCCGTCGACTGGCCGATACGCTACGAGGATATCGCGCCCTGGTACGACCATGTCGAGAAGCACGCCGGCATCGCGGGTTCCCACGAGAACATGCCGCAGCTTCCCGACGGGCAGTTCCAACCGGCCATGCCGCTCAACTGTGGCGAAGAACTCGTGGCGGGGAAGCTCGCCAAACACTTCGACGGCAGGCGTCGCATCATCCCGGGCCGCAATGCAAACGCGACCCGGGCGCTGCCGGGCCGCGCGCCCTGCCAGTACCGCAACGCGTGCTGGCTCGGCTGTCCGTTCGGCGCTTCGTTCAGCACGCAGTCCTCGACGCTGCCGGCGGCGGTCGCGACCGGCAACCTGACGCTGATGCCGTACTCGATCGTGACTGAAGTCGTCTACGACAAGGATGCGAAGCGGGCCACCGGCGTGCGGGTCATTGACGCGCTCACCGAGAAGTCGACCGAGTTCGACGCGAAGATCGTGTTCCTGTGCGCCTCGGCACTGAACTCGACCTGGCTGCTGATGCGTTCGGCGACCGACGTCTGGCCGGATGGTCTCGGCAGCAGCAGTGGCGAGCTGGGCCACAACCTGATGGACCACCATTTCCGCGCCGGTGCGATCGGCTCGATTCACGACGCCTCGCTGGCCGACAAGTATTACGAAGGGCGCCGTCCGACCGGCTTCTATATCCCGCGTTATCGCAACCTGTTCGGCGACAAGCGCGACTACCTGCGCGGCTTCGGTTACCAGGGTGCCGCGAGTCGCGGCAGCTGGGAGCGTGCGGTGGGCGAGCTCGGCGTCGGCGGCGATTTCAAGGACCAGGCGGCCGAGGCCGGAGGCTGGAGAATCGGCGCGACCGCGTTTGGCGAGATGCTCCCCGAGCATGACAACAAGATCAGCCTCGATGAGGCGAAGACGGACAAGTGGGGTCTGCCGGTGCTCAAGATCGACTGCGAGTTCGGTGAAAACGAACGCCTGATGCGCATCGATATGGCCAACGACATGGCCGAGATGCTCGAGGCGGCCGGTGTGCAGGATGTCGTCACCTACGATACCGGGAGTTTTCCGGGCACCGCGATTCACGAGATGGGCACGGCCCGCATGGGTCGCGATCCGAAGACGTCGGTGCTCAACGGCTGGAACCAGGTCTGGGATGCGCCCAACGTCTTCGTCACCGACGGCGCCTGCATGACGTCCAACGCCAACCAGAACCCGTCGCTGACCTACATGGCGATCACGGCGCGCGCGGCCGATCACGCGGTTGCCGAACTGAAGCGAGGAAATCTCTGATGACGNNGCAGTTGCCGAACTGAAGCGAGGGAACCTCTGATGACGAACAAGAAAGACGAAGTCATGCTTCTTACCCGTCGCGAAGCGATCGCCCGGGTCAGCGCCATGTTTGGTGGTGCGGCCCTGGTCGGGCAATCCGCGCTCCTCACAGCGTGCTCCCACCCGGACCCCGAAGTCGAGGCGCAGGTGCGCGCCGGCGAGGGTCTGTTTTCGGCCGACGAAGTGGCCCTGCTCGACGAGATTGCCGACACGATCCTGCCGGACACCGACACCCCCGGAGCCAAGGCGGCCGGCGTCGGGCCGTTCATGGCGCTCGTCGTGAGTGACATCTATCGCGACGACCAGCAGGAAATCTTCCGGGCCGGCCTGGCCGAGGTCGATACGCGCGCAGGCGAGGCATTCGGCGCCGGCTTCATGGCGCTGTCTTCCGACCAGCGCCTCGAACTGCTGACGACGCTCGATGTCGAGCAGTACGAGCACACGCAGCAGAATGAAGGTGGCCCGGTGCATTTTTTCCGCATGATGAAACAGGTCGCACTTTTCGGTTACTTCACCTCGGAGATTGGTGCCACCCAGGCCATGCGTTATGTAGAGACACCGGGCCGCTACGATCCCTGCGCCCCCTACAAACCCGGAGACAAGGCGTGGGCGCGGCACGTCTGAGCGCGTTCCTCCTGCTGATCCTGCCGGCTTGCTACGCGCAGGCCGGTGACGAGCAGTGGGTCGAGCTCTTCAACGGCGAGGACCTCGACGACTGGATCGTCAAGATCCGCGGCTACCCGGCCGGTGAGAACTTCGCCAATACGTTCCGCGTACAGGATGGCCTGCTAACCGTTTCCTACGACGGCTACGAGAAATTCGACGGTCGCTATGGCCACATCTTCTACAAAGAGCCGTTCTCGCACTATCGCCTGCTGGTTGAATATCGCTTCATCGGTGAACAGCCTTCCGGCGGAGCGGGTTGGGCGTGGCGCAACAGCGGCGTCATGGTGCATTCCCAGGACCCGGCAACGATGCCGGCGGAGCAGGACTTCCCGATTTCCATCGAAGTGCAGTTCCTGGGCGGGAAGGGTAATGGCAAATCGCGGCCCACTGCCAACATGTGTTCGCCGGGCACGCATATCGTCTACGAGGGCAGGTTCACGAGGAAGCACTGCATCGAGTCGTCGTCCGCGACGTTCGATGGCGACCAGTGGGTGACCGTCGAAGTGCTGGTGCTCGGCGACGAGCGCATCGTGCACTATGTCAATGGCGAGCAGGTGATGGAGTACACCAGGCCGACGACCGGTGGCGGCGTCGTGTCGGGTCACCGGCCGGAGATGAAACCGGAAGGCGAACCGTTGACGTCCGGCTACATNNCCGGAAGGCGAACCGTTGACGTCCGGCCACATCTCGCTACAGAGTGAGAGCCACCCGATCCAGTTTCGGCGCGTTGCCATCCTGGATCTCGACAAGGAGCAAGCAAGTGACTGACATCCAGATGCTTAGCAGCGAGTTGCATCGCGATCTTCGGGTAGTGACCGGGCGTGGCGCCGAGTACGGCGAGGCCACACACATAGTGTCGGTTACGGCCAGTGAGCTGCGCCACCTGGTGCTCGAGTATCCCGTGATCCTCATCAGAGACGGTGACTCCGGCCGCTACCGCATGTGCGCGATACTCGGTTTCGAGGAGGGCGAAAACCTGTTCCTCAATGGTGAGGAGTGGGATGCGTCGTATGTTCCTGCCCAGATAAGGCGCCAGCCGTTCTCGCTGGTATACACGGCCGAAAAGGACGGCAAGCCGGATCCCTCGAGCCTTGTGATCTCGATCGATATGGACAGCAAGCGAATCCGGAAGGACGAAGGTGAAGCGCTGTTCAACGAGGATGGCAGCCACTCCGACTTTCTGAAGCGCATCAACGATCTGCTCGTCCACGTCGGACCTGCGGAGGTTGCTACGGACGTCTTTATTGAAACGCTTGGCAAACACGACCTGATCGAGCCGGCGCGTCTCGACGTGCAATTCGAGGGTGGCGAGACCAAGAGCTTCGACGGGCTGTACTCCGTGAGCGAGAAGAAACTCAACGTGCTCGAAGACGATACGCTGGCTGAGCTGTTCAAACGGGGGCACCTCCAGGCAGCCTTGCTGATGCTTGCGTCGATCGGGAACGTCCGCAAGCTGCTGATTCGCAAAGCGCGCCAGGGTGCGGGCGGCGCCTCGTAAGTCGGTGACAGGTCGCTGTCAGGCAAGCGCAAACGACATGCGATGCGCCGCATCGATATCGATCGTGAGGTCGGCATAGTCGGGCAGCGTCGCCAGCATGTGACGCGTCAGGCGTTCGTAGTGTCGAATGAAGCGCTCGAGTTCCGCGTCATCCTGGCCGGCTGAGAGGCTCTCGGCGCGCCGCCGCAGTTTTTCTTCCTGCAGTGCGCGCCAGGCGAAGACCATCTCGAAGGCAGGAATGCGCAGCATGATGAGGGCATCCAGCCGCGCCCAGAGTTTGGCGTACGCCCCACCCACTTGCTCGTTCACGAAGTGCCGCCAGGAACCGTCAGTATCTTCGAACTCCTCGAGTTCGTTGACCGGTGTCTCGAGCGCCGCTGCGCCCTCCGGCCGGGCGCCGACGCACCAGCCTTCGAACAGCACGATGTCGACCGGCGCATCGACGATGGTCCAGTCGTGTTCGGGAGCTCGGTCATCAACAGCCTTGTCAAACACGGGAATCGCCACGGAATCGTGCGCTGCACCGGGATTGGTGAGGCGGTCGAGCAGCCGCATGCCCAGGTTCACATCGTGAGTCCCCGGGACACCGCGAGTCTGCAGGAGGGCGTGCGTCGCACGCGCGAGCGCTTGCCGGTCGGATTTGGTCAGATACAGGTCGTCGAGTGACAGGCAGGCTGTCGTCAGGCCCGACTCCTCGATGAGCCAGTGCTGCAGGAAGAGGGCCAGGGTGGATTTCCCGGATCCCTGGGCGCCGTTAATCCCGACGATGATCGACCGCGACCGTTCGGTGTGGCGTGCCGCGATCCAGCGGGCAACCGGTACCACGACCGTCTGCACTTCATGGCTATAAGCGTCGGGCAGGCCCTCTTCGATGATCAGCGTCTCGGCCCATTCGGGACAGGCCTTGCGGTTGTTCAAGCGTGGAACTCCAGCACGCCGTCCTTGATGGGCTCACGCAGCAGGGTCTTTCTGTCCTTGCGGTAGTCGTGCGTGACGACCCACGGAGCCTGTGAACCCTGACGGGGCAGGTTGTTGGCGCCGCGATTGACGTATCCTGATTGCAGGCGGTTCATGATGCTGTCGGGAGTTGTCTGTGCGTCCCCGCCGCGCGGCGTGACGACCGTGTCGCCTGTTTCATCGAGATACTCGAGCAGGCGACAGAGGTATTCGCCCGCGATGTCGACCTTGGCGGTCCAGGAGAAGTTCACGTAGCCGAACAGGACCGCGAAGTTCGGCATCCCGTCAACGAGGACACCCTTGTAGATAGTCTTTTCGTTGGGCGGGCAGGGAACGCCGTCGACGGAAACGTCCACGCCCCCAAATACCTTCAGGTTGAACCCGGTTGCCGAGACAATGATGTCGGCATCGAGCTCGTGGCCCGAGGCCAGCCGGATGCCGCCGGGTG
>JABAOE010049251.1_pt1 | contig 11806 bp, 4 predicted proteins | sample 7062141 | NCBI WGS metagenome assembly JABAOE01 (sample SAMN14538627, study PRJNA623070) | marine sediment metagenome | biome: marine biome [ENVO:00000428]; feature: marine pelagic biome [ENVO:01000023]; material: deep marine sediment [ENVO:00002113] | place: India: Gulf of Khambhat ...
CCAGTTCTCACCCCAAAGCTTGGCGATGTCCCCGTCGCTGTAGCCGCGGCGCAAAAGGCCGGCCGTGACGTTGTAGGCCTCGCCGGCGTGCTTCCAGTCCACAAGCCCGCCACCATGGTTGAAATCCGAGGCAATGCCAACATGGTCGATCCCGATCAGCCCAACCGCATAATCGATGGCATTCACCAGATCAGACACGCTGGCAGGCGGCAGGCGACGCATGAGCGCGCGCATCTGCGCGTCGTAGCGCGCCCGATCAGCCGGNNTCGCTGTCGTTTTCCACATGGTACTGCATGCGAATGCGCGCTACCTCGTCGTTGACATCCGGGGGCAATGGTCTGAGGTAGGACGTAAAAGCAACCATGTGCACCACCCCGCCAGCATCGGCAATCACTCGCATGGTGTCATCCGACAGATTGCGCGGATGTTGGACGATGGACATCACCGCGGAGTGGGAGGCGATCACGGGCACCGCCGAGATCCTAACGGCGTCGGTCACGGCAGCGGGCGTCAGCTGGGACACATCCACGATGATGCCCCGCTCGTTGAGCCGCTTGATCAAGCCCTTGCCCAGCTTAGAAAGCCCGCCGTGCTCGGGACCGTCATCGCCGTGTCTGGCCTGGGGCCTGGACGAGTCGGCCAGGTCGTTGTTGCCGGCATGGGTCAGACCCAGCTGCCGCAGGCCGCCCTCGTAGTAAATATCAAGGTTCTCGGCCTGAGCGCCCAGGGGGAATCCGTTCAGCATGCCGATGACCGCCACGTGTTTGCCGGCGGCATGGACGCGGCGCACGTCATCCGGGGTGCGCGCAATCTCGATCCGCGCTGGATACAACTGCGCCATGCGCTGGATCGCTTCAAGCTTCTTCAGGCCGTCCGCGTGGGCCATGGCGTAGCTCTCAGCCGTGCGTTTCTTCTGGGGCACGAATACGGCGAACACGGCACCGGTCAGGCCCCCCCGATCCATCTTCGGCAGATCGATCTTGCCGTTCGTTTCCTGTCCCGGGTCCGCGGTTTCAGTCGCAAAATCAGCAGGAATATCGACATGGGCATCTATGGACACAAAACGTTGGTGCAGCGCTCGGGCGCGAGTGACCGACTCATCAGCCATGGCCAGACTGGCCTGCAAAGCGATACAGAAAACGGCGGCAATGAAAGGTTGCGCGAGTGGGCGGTTCCTTAGCGCGCGCTTTTTAGCAGGCACCGGCAGACAACCCGCGGCATGCTTAAGCGCCAGGCACGGCACGGTGCGGCTTCGGATTGTTCTTTTCCATGAGTTCTGCCGTCCAGGTAGGCCTCGACCCTGATATCACGGCGTTGCAGACGGGTCAATTTCGGCCGAGAGCGCCTTACCCCGCGCGCCGAACCGCCTCGGGTCCACTATGGCACCGGGCCCGCGGCTGAGTTACGTTCTCCCTGCCTGGGGGAGGGCAAAGCATGGCAAAGACCGCACAAGATGTAATGATCAGCTTAGACAGATATCCGCGGGCGGTGGCGACCCAAACACTGGCGGAAGCCGCGCAGCTCCTGGAGCAGGCCCAGATTGATTTTGGCGGCCGCACATCCATGCCCAGGGTGCTGCTGGTCTTTGATGCGGATAACCAGCTGCTTGGCATGGTGCGGCGACGGGATATTCTCAGGGGACTGGAACCGGAGTTCCACCAGGATCTGGGCGAATCCCATCCGGAGGCCCACTTTACTGCCGAGATCGATCCCAATCTCTCCGATCTCATCGGCGCCGACGATCCCGAGCGCCTGCGCACCCGGCTGGAGAAGCCCCTCAGCGAAGTGCTTTGTGAACTGCCTGCCCGGGTCACGGTGCATGATTCGCTGATGAAAGTCGTTCGCGAGCTGGTCGGCAAGAACACCCACATCGCCGCGGTGCTGGACGATTCCCAGGTGGTCGGCGTGGTTCGTACGCTGGATGTACTGGGCGCCGTCATTGGGGCGCAGGACTGAGCCGAAATGCCGCGCAGGTTCTCTAAAGATGGGGCCAATCCGCCAGATGCGGACGAGTATTCCGCGCCCGAAGGGGGAATACCGCGAGCCTCGGGCACCGTGCTCATGGCGGACGAGCAACCCCGCCTTCGCGTCGGCCGCCTGGCCGCAATTTGCGCCGGCATCGCCGGCTTCGCCCTGTGGGCCCTCATGCCGGCTCTGCCCGATGCGGTGGATCCCCACGGACAGACTTTCGTGCTGTCCAAGGAGGCCCGGCTGGCCATCGGCCTGTTCGTGCTGGCTGCGATCTGGTGGGTATTCGAGGTTGTCCCGGTCGGCGTTACGGCCGTTGCCATTGCCGTCGTGCAGGCCCTGTTCCAGATCCGCGATTCGCGCACAGCCTTCACCGACTTCATGGACCCGGCCGTGTGGTTCATTATCGGCGCACTGACCATCGGCACGGCGTTCGCCCGCACCGGCCTGACCAACCGGATCGCTTATCGGATGCTCTCTCTGGTGGGTGAGCGCACGTCCGCCATCTACTTCGGCTCCTTCGTCATGACCGCGTCACTCACCCTGGTGATGGCCCACTCCGCCGTGGCGGCCGCGGTCTTCCCGCTACTGGCAGTCATTTACGCCACCTATGCTCAGGACTCCGAGCCCACCCGCTTTGGCAAAGGCCTGTTCATGGGCATGGCCTTCACCGCCGGCGCCGGCAGCATCATCACCCTGTTCGGCGCCGCCCGCGGCGCGGTCGCCATCGGCCTGTACCGGGACCTGGTAGGCCGCGAGGTCAGCTTCTTTGAGCTGAGTTACTACATGCTGCCCCTGGGCGCATTCATGGTCCTGTTGCTGTGGGTCTACATGCTGGTGGTCTATCCCCCGGAGAAAGCCACGATCCCCGGGCTGAAACAGCGTGCTCAGGAGCTGCAGCGCACCCTGGGTCCACTGAGCTGGCAGGAGTGGCTGACCCTGTTCATCACCCTGGCCGCGGTGGTGATCATGAGCTTGCGCTCTGTAGTCCCGGTCCTGGGGAGCATTGATAAAAGCGCCGTTATTCTCGGCACCACTGTGTTGTTTTTCCTGAGCGGATGCTTGCGACTGCGGGACCTGGAGTCTCTGCCGCTGAACATCATTCTGCTGTTCGGCGGCGCCATGAGCATCGGTCTTTGCCTGTGGCAAACGGGCGCCGCCCAATGGCTGGCGGTTCAGTGGTTGAGCACCCTGCCGGCGGACTCCGGCTTGCTCTTTGTCGTTGGGGTCAGCGTGCTCGTGCTGGTGATGACCAACCTGATCATGAACGTCGCTGCGATTGCCATCTCCCTGCCGGTGGCGCTGGTGATGGGTCCCTACCTGGGGGTCGCGCCGGACGTGATCCTGTTTGCAGCGCTGGCGGCGGCCGGTATGCCCTTTCTCACGCTGGTCGGCGCCGCGCCCAACGCAATCGCCTACCAGAGCAAACAGTTCTCCGGCGCCGAATTCTTCCGGGTTGGCATTCCGATCAGCATTCTGCTGGTGCTGGTCATCGCCCTGTTCGTGGGGAAGATCTGGCCCTGGATGGGCATGCAGACGCTGCTGGCGGGCTGAATCAGCCGGCGCCAGCTTGATCCGCCAGCCGACACTGAGCTGCGTACCATGACGGCGCGGACCGACTGGTAGAGCGTCTGACCAGGCGCCTCGTAGAGGGAGCGCTTACATGGAGCCGGCAAGGTTCAGGAAAACACCATGGTGATCGAAGCTGAGATCCGTCAGGTCTGCGGAGAAATCCGTGAAGTTGTAGCCCAGCCCGATCTTCAGATGATCACCCAGATAGCGCGAGATGGTCGCCAACGCGCCGCTACGCCGCTCGCTGAGATCGGTCATGTCCAGCATGCGGCCCTCCAACATGACTTCCCAGTTTTTGCGGAAGCGCAGATCGCCGCGAACCACGTACAGATTCGCATTGTTGTCGAAGAATTCCCGATTCTCGCGATCCAGGCTGATCTGGCCTAATCGATACGCGTACTTGCCGCCGATTGAAAACCGCGGCGTGATGTCGTAGGTCACATCCACAGCGGCGATATGGCTCTTCTGAATGAATTCCGCGGCTATGTTCTGCAGCGTGATCTGATCGCTGGTCGGCACATTGTAGAAATAGGTGTACTTGACCAGCGCATTGAGTCGATCGTTGGTGATCGGCCGATAGCCATAGCCGACCACGGCCTCCGTGTAGCCGCCGTCATAGAAGGTGCCCAGAGAACTCTCGCTTTCGGAATGATTAAACTTGCCCAGCAGGCGCGCGGCGGGGCTGAGTTCGTACTTGAAGTTGTTGCGGAACAGCCAGGTCGTTCGCTCCGTGCTGCTCAGATCGAACTGCTGCACATCGTCCGTGCGGTACTCGACACCGCTGGACAGCTGCAGGTGGTCAAGCGCAAAACCGATCTGCACGCCGCTCGCCAGTCGGTCCGTCTCGGCGCCCGTCTGCACATCGCGCAGCGTACCGATATCCGTCGTCACGCCCAGGTTCCATTTCTGGGTCGGCGCGAAGCTGATACCAGTGGCATGGGTTAACCCGGTCATGGCGCCACTGTGCTGGTAGCGCTCCTCGAGGAATACGCTGGCGCTGTCGGCCAACCGGGATTTCATGCCCGCAACCAGGTTACCCTCGCTACCCCGGGCGTGGGGCAGGCCGTTATCGGTACGCTCGTTCTCCAGCGCATAATTCAGGTACATACTGGTATGGTCTGAGTGGGTGTAGCTTGTGCCAAGCCGTCCACCAGTACCCAGATCCCCGTTGGACACCTCGGCGTCCAGGCGCAGCTTCTCCGTCACCCGATAGCTGCCGCCCATGCCGGACCTGGCATTCTCTTCCCGGTCGCCGGTGGCTGACAGCGTGTCCTGCATGAACACAAAGGCGTTCCACGTAGAGCCCGAGTCGTAGCCCACCTGAACCACGGCATCAGCGCGTTCCCCCTGTTGCTGCGTGAGGGGCACAAAAATGGCGTTGTCGATCCGCTCGTCCTTGCGGTAGCCGGCGCTCACATCCCAATGATGATTGATCTGATAACCGAAGTTGACTTCCGCAGCCTGGGTTTGGATACCCAGGTCCTGCTCGCGTTTATCCATCTTGGCGCCTACGGAAAAACGCTCGCCGATGGGCAACGTGAGCTTGCCGCCATAATTCCGGGTATCGGTCAGCGCCGTCAGTCCTGGCGCTGAGTAACCGGCCTCAACGTCCTGGACATACAGCGCCACCTCGCCTGCGCTCATGCTGCCGAAGTCGGCCAGGTTGACGCTGAGGTCGACGCGCTGCGCCGCCGCATCGGCCTCGGCGAATGCGGCCGGATCATAACCTGCGAACTCGAAGCCGCCGTCGCTGGAGAACTGGGGCAACGAAACGAGACCTTCGCTCTTGGCCTGCTGCACCTTCAACCAGGAACCCGCACTCAGCCGCAGCGTCAGGTCCGCCGCATTCAGACTGCTGTCGGTGCCGGACTCGTCATTGATGCTGGTCGTCACGCCGAGCTTGACGTGATCGCCGAACCAGTAGTGGGCCTGGCCGCCGGTAGCCATCGCATCGACGTCATCAAAGCCCGGTGTGTACTCGTACCGGACCACCAGATAGGCCTCGTCTCCGGAGATCGCATCGCTGCGGACCAGTAGATTATCCGCAGCGGTGGACGCCAGCGGCTCCGCCAGCAGAATACGGCCCTGCAGATAGTCAATGTCGTAGTCCAGAACCGGGGTGAGATTCACAACGCCCGTGACGATGCCGGAGGCCTTATCGCGCAGTTCTATGCGCACCCGCTCAGATCCGGCCAGCACGTCCTGGCGCTGCAGGAAATAAAGCGACCCGCCGGTGCCCCGGAATTCCTCCCGGCTTGCCACCGTGCCCGGCTCGGCAGCGAAGACATCGGCCGCAAAGCGCTGGTCGCCGAACTCCGTCGTCGCGTCTGATTGATAGTGCAGATTGGCACCGTACAGACCACGGTCCACCTGGGCCAGCTCGTTGTTCATGTAGCCAACTTTAAAATTCCCCCACTGGCCGTAACTGTCCTTCCTGCCCAGACGCACGAAGAACTTGCCCATGCTGGGGGCCATCTCCTCCACCGTGCTGTCGTCGCCGAAGGTGGGATAGTAGTAATCGGGATCGATGCGGCGGAACAGGGAATCCGGCGACTTATCCATGAAGTTGCTGAAAATGTCCTCCAGCGAGCCTTCCCGGGTATCAGCGCTGGCGGTGAGCTTCCAGTGATCGCCGAACTTGCCGTTTACGNNCTTGCCGTTTACGAAGAACGCCAAGCGCCCGTCAACTGCGGAATCGTAGTCGTAGTCGGAGTTGGCCCCCTGCAGCAGATCGATCGGACCGCTGGATGAATTTGCCGACAGTGTCAAGTCGGCCATGCCCACGTAGAACCAGTCGTTGCTCTTAAATTCGAGATCGCGCAGGTACAGCTCGCCACTACCGTCCTGGTCCAGCACGGCAACTTCCACCGTATGAACACCATCCGGCAGAATCTCTTCGGACACAAAGTGCCCGCTCGCGTCCACGGGGACTGGTCGGCCCGCCACCCAGACCTCGTGGTCTGCTGGAATCGCGCCGCGAACGCTCACGGTACCGCTGCCCAGACCGATGTTGTGCAGACCCAGCTGGTTTTCCCCATAGGCCGCCGTCAGCACCGGCGGCGGCTCCCCGCCGGCCGGTTCCACTTCCGGATCCGGCTTGCCCGGATCTCCGGTCACAACCCACAGGGGCTGGGGCCAGGTTTCATCGAAGTTGTCGTCCTTGCCGTACGCCCGCAGGACGTAGACCAACTCCTGCACCGGGCCGCCGAAGCCGCCTGGCGGGACCGGCCACTTGGCAATCTCCTCCAGGCTGATAGCCACCACATCGAGCGGCTCAGACTGCAGCGACTGGCCGGGGCGGAACAAGCGTACCTCTGCCCGATCGATGAAGGAGGCGTAGTTGGTATACATCCTGAAATGGATCTCAGGCCCTGTTTCGTTGCTCAACACCGTGGTGGGGGAAACACGCACCGTGGAGGGCTGGGCCACCACGCTCAGCCGCGGTGCAGAGCGCATGTTGTCGAAACCAAACTGGATATCGGCCTTCTCCATGGCCACGTCGGTACAGCGCTGGATATCCGATGAGCTGCGCTGGGGATCGTCGATGGGCTCACCGTCAACGGTTATGCGCATCAAATTGAGACCGAGGGGATTTTGAGGGGTGATCTCACGGGTCATGCGGGTGATATCCACCCCCTCATAATCATCCATGACGGCCAGCTCGTCGTAGACGACCTGCACCGCAACGTGGGAGGTGTCGCCCTGGATGAAGCCGGCGTTGACCACATCTTGCGAGTGCACGTAGCCGCGGCCTTCGAATTCCGCCTGGTTGGCCGCCAGCTGCATGTCCTGGGCGATGATTTCCATGGCCCGGCGCGCGCGGGAAGCCGATAGGCCGATATCGTCGCCATAGACCGCCGCGGTGCGGCGCGGCAGCCGCTCATTCCGGGTATATCCCACGAACCGCAGGCGCGGATTGGTTTTGCCAGCCACATCGGCCAGGGCTCGCTGCAGGGTCGCGGTGTACCCGGCCGGGATGGCGGGTTGGCCGTCACTGAACTGCAGATCGGCAATCGTTCCCCAGGGTGGATCATAAACGCGAGTCACCGTCACCGCGCCGGCATCCTCCGGGCACAGTTGGGGCTCGTCCGGCAGCTCCTGGAGCAGGTCGTCGTACCAGAACTCCACTTCCACCCGGCGATTCAGGGCCCGGCCACGCGCCGTCTCGTTGGACCCCAGTGGTCGCACCGCGCCGCGCCCGTCGCTCTCGATGGCGACGGTGGGCAGCTGCAGGCTATCCTGAACCGCGAGCGCAACGCGTCGAGCGCGGGCTTTGGACAGACCGACGTGATCGCCGTAGATCCGCTCCGCCCGACCGCTCAGCGGCACGCTGTCGGTGAAGCCCACGAATTTGACGACCACGTTCTTTTTACCGGCGAGATTCTCAAAGCCCTGCCGAACCCGGTCGATGAACTCGCCGTTCACGTCGACAGCATCGGCACTGTAGTGCAGGGGGGCGATCAGATTCTGCACCCGCGCACGACGGGCATGGCCCTCTACATACCGCAGCTTACAAACAGTCTCCATGCGGCAGACTTTTACCCGCTGGATCTCCTGGGCTACCAGGAACTCCTCCAGAGCCACCGACTCGGTTACCTCGTCGTACCAGACCTCCACTTCCACGCGGCGGTTCAGAGCGCGGCCGTCTTCGGTCAGGTTACTGGCCACGGGCTGCGCGTCGCCCGCCCACTCATAGGAGATTGCCTCGGGCGGCAGCGCCAGCATGGTCTGGAAATGCTCGGCAACCTTGCCAGCCCGTTCCCGGGACAGGCCTGCGTTATCACCATAGATTTCCGTCAGCGCCGGCGACAGCGGCCTGCTGTCGGCATGACCGATGAGGTGCAAACGCACATTGATGCGGTCACGCATCCGCTCCAGGATATCGGCCAGTGACTGAACCGTAGCCTCGGGAATATTCGCAACGCCCGACTCGAATCGAATCGGCGGCACCAGGTCGCTGAGCTTGATGGTTTCCAAACCCTCTGTGGGCATTTCCACCAGCTCCAGGCTATCGCTTTTGTCCGTCGCGATGCGCTCTGGATCCTGGACCCATTGCTCGATCGGGCCGTCGCTCGGGAGATGCCGCTCCACGGCTTCGCCGATGGGTTTTTCTGCCACGTTCTGGGCGCCCGCCGGCAACCACAGGCACGCCGCCACCAGCAAAAACGGGCCACAGAGCTTGTGCCTCATGCTCATCGGCTCGACCCTCCGGGTCCAGACCGCGGACCTCCCAGGCGCCAGTAGATCTCGGGCTCGATAACCAGCTCATAGCAGCAGTTAAGCGCCTGCCAGGCTGTCATGATCTGCTGCTTCATAAGCTCCAAACGGCGCTCCACCAGGTCTTCGGATTCCACGTCGGCCACATAGGACAAGCGCAGCACCGCCGGGCCGTTTTGCAGCTCGCGCAGCAGCAAGCCCATACGCGGTTGCCACTGGGAACGCATCTCGGTGGTGCCCGGCTCGAACACCGCATCAGCCACGTCCAGACCTACGACGCGATGGATCGAGGCGCCGAAGTTGATCCGCAGCGCCTTACCGCGGGTGGCGCGCTGGACCTGCACCGGCCGCGTCGACACCCGGAAGCCGCTCGGCAGGCTCCGGTCGTCCAGCTTCAGCGCCAGGTTGCTGCCGCGGACCTCGTGGGGCGTAATGGCGCAGGTAAAGTGGTAGCGGCCATGGGCATCCGTGGTGGCGGCCAGCCCGGTGGCGGTCACGACCCTTACACCGCCCAAGCCGGTTTCGTTCTGATCCTGGTAGCCGTTCCGATTGGCATCATCGAACACCTTGCCGGTCACGTCCGTGCAGTCGAAAGTGGGATCCGGAACCAGGCGAACGGTGGCCTCCGCTTCGTCGGATATGGCGCCGCCGGTCACGCCACTCATGGCCTGAGCGCGATTCACGAATTCCCCTTCCGTGACGCCGGCGCCCACAGCCAGCAGCAACTTGATGGTATGGCGGCCATCGGCAGCCAGGAACAAGTTTGACCAGACCAGCTCGCGGCTGCCGATGTCCGGTTCCAGCGCGACGCCGTCAACACGCCCGGAGCCTGTGACGTAGCGGAACCCCGGCGGGAAGCGATCAACGACCATGACCTCGGTGAGATCACCGCCGAAAGAGTTACTCACGGTGATCACGTACGGGATCATCTGGCCGCGACTGACGTTCAACATGGGCGTCGTCTTGGTGACCGCAACCGCGCCGTCCAGCCGGGGATCAAGGGGGATGTGATTGTTGAACAGCTGTGCCGTGCCCGGCAGCCGGCTGTCGTTAAGTTTCAGGAAAAAATGGTAGTCCATCGCAGGACTGCCCGGGGCGATCGATGCGGGCGGTGCAAACTCCGACGCCTGAGCTTCGCAATACAGGGTTGTGGCCAGCACGGCATCATTGGCGGAGCCGGGACAGGCCGGCACATCGAAGGGCAGCGTAGTCTGGTCCGATGCGGGCGGAATGATCGCCGACACGCCGGAGAGATAGCGACTGCTGGGGGGCGTCACGGTGAGCAGATAGTTCAGCCCAGCGGGACATGCCGGGTCTGAGAAGTTCAGGTCGAACTTGTAGTAACCATTACCGACCGTAACTTGACCCTGCTGGTTCGGATCGTCGAAGCAGTCAGCAGGCAGTGGGGCGCCATTCCGAACGTCCACCAGCGTGACGGTCGCGCCGGCGATCGGTGACCGCGAGATGGAATCATAGATGACGCCGTTGGGATCGACAGGCATGTTCAGGTCAACGAGATTGCTCCCTGACCGCACGAGGAGATCATCAATACGCTGCATCCCGTCGGTGAAATCCGAATCCGCTTCGCCGAGCAAAGCCGTCGACGCGCCCGCGCCCGGCGCGCGAAAGCGCAGTGAGTAGCTATCGCCGGTCAGGTCATTGGGTTGGACGCCGGCTATCAGATAGTTGCCGTCCACGTCGCTCAGCAGCGAACGTATCGGCTGGTCATTACGAAGCAATTCGACCGTCCAGCCCTCAAGCGGTCGTTCTGCGGCGTCGGGCGCGTCGTCGTGGTCGGCATCGTGCCAGACGTTGCCGCTCAGCATGCCGAGATCCGGCCGGGCGCCGACGTCGATAGACACCGTTGCAGTCGCCGACTGGGCCGGATCGTTCCACGTCACGTCTGCGGTGTTGGTAATAGTGGTGCCATCGGCAAGACCGGGGTCGATGGTCGCGCGGAACCGCAGGGTCACGACGTCGTCGGGGGCTAACGGACCGTACTGAGCAGAATAGTCCCCAGTAATCGTGGTGCCCGCGAAGCTGACCCCGGCCACCAGGCCGTTCATGGTTGCGGACTGATCCACGTAGGTCAGATAGCCCGGATTCGGCACGCCAAGATCATCGCTGATGACGACGGAGTAGGCCGGTACCGCCCCGATGTTGCGCACCGTCACCAGATACTCCAGGTCCGCGCCAGCGAGTGCCGCCCCGCCACCGACGACGGCGACCTCCTTGACGATGGCCAACTGCTGCGCGTCACCCACGACCACGACGGTGGGCTCCGGACCGGTTGTTGGGTTGCCATCACCGTCGGTCAGAAGATCGGCCACTTCGGCACTGGAAACGACCGCCTGGTTGGTGATGAGCGTGCCTGGAGCCACGCCGTTGTCGACCTGCAGGTCAAACTGGACCACCGCCGCCTCGCCCGGGGTGAGCACGCCCGCTCCAGCACCGGGCAGCGGCGGCGTGAGGTCTGCGGAGGCGACCGGGATACCCGCAATCAGGGGGAACAGACCGTTGTCGGGCTGCCCCACGGGCAGTCCGTTCAGCGTCACGGAATCCGCCACGTAGGTGGTGTTGGCCGGCACCAAATCGGTCAGGTCAACGGCGGTCGCGGGCGCGGTGCCGCTGTTATAGATGCTGATCGTGTAACGAAGCGTATCGCCGGGATCCACGAGGCCCGGTGAGCCTGTATCCACTTCGAGTGCCGCCGTCTTGGGTGCAAACAGAAGCGGCAAAGCACCCACCACGTCGCGGGTGGGGTCATCCGGCACGAGCGTGCGCGGATCATCGGACGGCTGATCGACGATGCCGTCGGTGACAGCACTGACGAACGCCTGGTTGGATATCACGGTGCCGTCCGGGGCATCCGGAAAAACGGTGACGTCGAAGACGACGGTCGCCACGTTGTTGGCGACGCCCGCGTTCATAACGCCCGCCGTGGGATCCTGAGGCGCGTTGATCGGTATGCCGCTGGCGAGGGGCGAACCGCCACCGGCTGCATCAGGCACCGCGACGCCGTTCAAGGTCGTGCTGCCGGGAACGTAGC
>JABAOE010002886.1_pt2 | contig 11795 bp, 8 predicted proteins | sample 7062141 | NCBI WGS metagenome assembly JABAOE01 (sample SAMN14538627, study PRJNA623070) | marine sediment metagenome | biome: marine biome [ENVO:00000428]; feature: marine pelagic biome [ENVO:01000023]; material: deep marine sediment [ENVO:00002113] | place: India: Gulf of Khambhat ...
GACGGGTTTGCAATCGGCGCAGGTCATCTTGTACACACATTGAAGAGCAATCCAAGCATCATATATATTGTGATGAACAACAGCAATTACGGCCTTACAAAAGGACAAGCCTCGCCAACCAGTCCTACCGGGTACAGAGACAACGCCGAGGCGGGTATGGACTCGATGCTACTTGGATTAAGCTTTTTGTCCACTACATTCCTAGCAAGAGGATTCAGCGGCAACCCGGAGCAACTTGGTCAGCTTATGGAAGCCGCGATTGAGCATACTGAGTCAGGTAAAGGCTTTGCATTCTTAGAAGTACTTTCACCGTGCGTAACCTATTATGATACACACCGCGAATGGCGTGCCAGAGTCTATAACGTAGATGAGGATGAAAGTTACGACCCGACTGACAGATCCGGTTCATTCCAAAGGCTTATAGCGCTTAAAGATGAAGGACATATACCAATCGGCCGTATATTCAAAGGTGAGCATCCTTCTTTGGAATCTATACTACTTAACAAGGAAGAAATTGCCCCTGCTCAGCAGGAAATCGGTCATGATGATCACAGAAAGCACTATGACCAGTTTATGAAGGCTCACCTCGGATAATCTATTAAATTTTATATAGATTCCTATTAGTTACGTTGCAAAATTAATGGACTTTCTATATTTATGCAATATTAATTCCTATTATTGCATCCTATTCTATATAGCACTAAGTTTTATTGCACATAGCAGTTAAACGCAATTGCGAACTGAATATTCTTGTGCTACTATTAATATTGATATTTGATGTTAAGATTACACACCATCCACGAAGAGAATTACTTAAATCAATAGGAATAAGATATGAACCTTTCTAATATGTTTCATGGACCTAACTCGGGTTATGTACTTGAGTTATACGAAAGATATATGCGAGATCCTGACTCTGTTAGCCCTGAAATCAGGGGAATTTTTGATAAATGGAACCCGGAGCTCTCAGAGACTACCACAACCGATGCCCATCCTCAGGAGATGGACAAAATAGTAGCCACAGCCAACCTGGCTCAAGCAATCAGGGCTTTTGGACACCTGGATGCAGACCTAGACCCTCTGGGAAGCACACCTCCCGGAGATTCATGCCTCAGCTTTGAAGGGCATAATCTGACTGATGAGAATCTCTTTCAGCTACCCTCAAGCTTGATTCGTGGTCCTATTGCAGATGAATCATCAAATGCATATGAAGCAATTAACAAGCTGCGTGCAGTCTACTCATCCAAAATAGGGTATGATTTCTATCACTTAAACTGCATAGAAGAGAGAAAATGGTTTAGGGACATCGCAGAATCCGGGACTTACAGGCCACCCACGGATCCGATAAATGAGAGACTTTTACTTGAAAGCCTCACTCAAGTTGAGGTTTTTGAGAGGTTTCTTCACAGAATATTCCCGGGGAAATTCCGCTTCTCAATTGAGGGTGTAGATATGCTGGTGCCTATGCTCAATGAAATAGTGGGCCTTTCTGCAGAATCTTCTATTCATCACATAATGCTTGGTATGGCTCACAGGGGCCGTCTAAACGTTATGCATCATGTAATGAATAAGAACTACAAAGGGACATTAATAAAGTTCAAAGACCCGATATTGGAACGAGACTTTAGAGACGACATGGGATGGACCGGCGATGTTAAATATCACGATGGCGCACGACATGCTATCACCAACGGCAGAGCCATAGATATGGAAATCACCCTTGCACCTAACCCAAGCCACTTGGAGGCGGTAAACCCCGTGGTGGAAGGTATGACAAGAGCAGCCAGCACTAATGTCGACAAACCGGGGACGCCTATATTCGATCCCGCAGTGTCGATACCTGTAATAGTTCACGGTGATGCTGCGTTTCCTGGACAAGGTGTGGTCTCAGAGACTTTGAACTTATCACGTCTTCCAGGATACAGCACCGGGGGAACCATACATATAATAACAAACAATCAGCTGGGCTATACCGCTCTGCCCTCTGAGAGCAGAAGTACGTTGTATGCAAGTGACCTGGCCAAAGGGTTTGAAATTCCTATACTACATGTGAACGCTGACGACCCTGAGTCATGCATTGAGACTGCAAGAATTGCCTTTGCATACCTGCAGCAATTCCAAAAAGACGTATTAATTGATCTAATCGGATACAGAAGACATGGTCACAACGAAGCGGATGAACCAACCTTTACCCAGCCGGAGATGTATAGTAAGATCGAGAACCATCCTACTGTAAGAGATATATGGGCTAATACCCTTGTTAGCCGAGGTGTCGTAGGAGAGAGCGAGCCTGAAGAAATTCTAGAAAAATATACGGAGAAGCTGCACAGTGACTTTGAATCACTATCTCCTTCAGATATTCCTGAGGAAGCGCAGTCTGAGAAACCTCCTGCGGGAGCTGCACAAATGGTAAAAACCGCAGTGAAGGCAGATACTCTCAAGGAGCTAAACAACTCGCTGGTCAGTCTTCCGGAAGACTTTAATCTAAACTCCAAGTTGAGACGAGGTATGGAGAGAAGGTCAAAATCCTTTAATGATCATGATGAGAAAACTATAGACTGGGCGACAGCCGAAGACTTGGCATTTGCTTCAATACTGGCTGACGGCACTTCTATCCGTCTTACCGGACAAGACTCCCAAAGAGGAACCTTCAGCCACCGTCATGCTGTGCTACATGACTCGAAGAACTGGAAGCCTTATATACCCCTACAAAACATCCCGCAGGCAAAAGCGGCATTTGAGATCTATAACAGCCCTCTTACGGAGAATGCATGCATAGGATTTGAATACGGCTATAATATTCAGGAACCCAGCCGCTTAGTAATATGGGAAGCACAGTACGGGGATTTTATTAACGGTGCGCAGACAGTTATAGACGAATTTCTTGTCTCCGCGCGGGCAAAATGGGGACAGACCCCTTCACTTGTATTGTTACTACCCCACGGGTACGAAGGCCAGGGGCCGGATCATTCCTCCGGCAGACCTGTCAGATTCCTTGGCTCTGCAGCAGAAATCAATATGAGAATAGCCAACTGCACAACCTCTGCACAGTATTTTCATTTACTCAGACGCCAGGCAGGAGTGCTTGAAGAAGACCCGCTCCCGCTCATCGTATTAACTCCTAAGAGTCTGCTTAGGAATCCTGCTATTTATTCCTCGGTGCGTGATCTCTCTGAGGGGTCGTGGCAGGCAGTAATTGATGATGAAATGGACGACAAGCAGGCAAAGAATGTCAAAAGACTTATACTTTGCAGCGGAAAGGTATATATAGATCTTAATGAAAGTGAGTACAGAAAAGAAAATTCAAAGGATATAGCAATTGCCAGAGTAGAGCAGCTCTACCCGATCCCTACAGCAAAAATTCAACAAGTCCTTAATCGGTATTCAAAACTAAAAGAGGTTGTGTGGCTTCAGGAAGAGCCTGAAACCATGGGAGCGTGGATGTTTATGTTCCCGTTTTTCAGAAAGCTTATTGACGGGAGATTTCCGCTTCATTATATTGGAAGACGCCGTAACTCGAGCCCCGCAGAGGGATCTGCGTCAATGCATAAGGTTAATCAGCGGGCATTAATTAAACAGGCATTTATGATTGATAAGGAGCTCCCTAACTTGGATGAGTTAGGAATTACATGGGTAAAAAACGTATAAAAACCGGAGAGATAAGATGTCAACAAACATTGTCGTACCTGAATTAGGAGAGTCCATAGTCGAGGCCACAGTTATTAGGTGGTTTAAATCTGAGGGTGAACCGGTAAAGATTGGAGAAGCACTGCTTGAGCTTGAGACAGAGAAAGCCAACTTTGAGGTTGCAGCAGAAAAACAAGGCGTTTTAAAAACCATCCTAAAGAATGAAGACGACGATGTGGAAGTGGGGGAGGTACTCGGTGTAATAGAAGAGGGTGCAGTTTCAGATGTTGCTCCCGCACAGGAGGCTGTAGAAGAAGTAATTGAAGTGACCGAACCCGTACAAGAAGAAGTACAGACAAACGAGAAAGTAACACCGGTTGCAAAAAGGCTTGCTCAGGAATTTGGGATTGATATAAGCAAAGTAGAAGGCACGGGTCCAAACGGACGCATTACCAAGGAAGACGTTGAGAGACAGATGCAAGAGGAAATTAAGGGAGCTGAAATAGAAGCTCCGGAAGTAGAGGCACCTAAGGCCCCTGCAGTAGTTCATATTGAGGAAGCTCCTCAGCTTCCTATTGCCAGAGAAGTAAGAGAAGAGCGCATTAAGATGTCCAGAAGAAGGCGTACAATTGCCCGCAGAATGCTGGAGGCCTCACAGTCAACTGCGATGCTTACTACATTTAACGAGATTGATATGAGCGCTGTGATGGAGCTTAGGAAAAGACGCAAGGAGTCATTTAAAGAAAAATACGGCGTTAGCCTGGGATTGAATTCATTTTTTGTAAAAGCCGCAATCGGCGCACTGAAAGCTTTTCCCGCTATAAACGCAGAGATTGACGGCGATGATATGATAATTAAGCATTACTATGACATAGGCGTCGCCATAGGGGCATCGGAGGGACTCGTAGTGCCGGTTCTAAGAAATGCAGACGGTATGTCATTTGCCGAGATAGAAAAAAGAATAAAAGACTTGGCCGTAAAAGCAGAAGAGAGCACGTTGTCGCTTGAAGATATAATGGGCGGTACTTTCACTATAACGAACGGAGGCGTTTTTGGCTCGCTCATGAGCACACCGATTCTAAACCCTCCCCAGGTAGGAATACTTGGTCTTCATAAAATTGAAGACAGACCGGTTGTTGTAGACGGCGATCTTAAAATTAAGCCCATGATGTATGTTGCGCTAAGCTATGACCATAGGATTGTTGACGGAAGAGAAGCAGTACTGTTCCTAGTGAGGCTCAAGGAATTAATCCAGGATCCCGAATCCTTACTTTTGGAGGGCTAGCCTAATTTTTGGACCTGCTCTTGTTTTCTTTCCAATAGGGAGCTGCGTATTTACTAACCGACATTCCAATTAGATCCAAAAACCATATTTTTATATCACCCCACAGAACTCTATATATACCCCCGTCGATAAACCGCCTTGGAGAGGTCCTTATCTCTTCCTTTATCAGCTTGAGTTTGCCGTGCTTCCTTAGATTCCTACATAAGTATGCGGACTCAAGCAAGTCGATTTCCGGATACCCCCCTACTCTTTCGAACACCTCAGTGCGGACGAATATCCCCTGGTCACCATAGAACCTTTGACGAACTCTATATCTTGTTCTGTTTATAAGCTCAACCACCCTAAGCCCAAACTCAGGACCATCTAGTGTGAACTCAAAAGCCCCTCCAACAACGCCGGTGTCCAGAAGTGAGGATTCAATTAGCCTGTCAAACTCAGCCGGGACCAAAGTGTCCGCATCTAAAAATAAGAGAACATCCCCTGCTGCCCGCTCTGCGGCTTGATTAAGAATATGCGATTTCCCCAGAGAATTGCTGTCACATTGTATTAGATTTAGACCGAGACTTTTTGCAATATCGCAGGTTGCATCTCTCGAGCCGGAATCTATAACGATGATTTCGTGCTCATTATTGGAACACTTTCTTAGATGCTCAATAGTAGAGGCTAAATATTCCTCTTCATTTAAAGTGGGTATGATTATACTCAAAGTCATCTGACTACCTCACTATGAAATCCCGCCAAGCTTCAACAACTCTCCCCACCGGACTATTACTTGTTCCAATAAAGTGGGGTGATCTGTTAACTCAGGATCCTTGTTGACCAAATTGAATGCATCTTCCCTAGCCTCAGATAAGATTCTGCTATCTCGAATTAGATTCGCGAATTGAAACTCCGGAAGACCCGATTGCTTGGTTCCGAGGAAGTCTCCCGGGCCTCTTATCATAAGGTCCGCCTCTGCAATCTTAAACCCGTCTGATGTTCCTTCCATAATGGACAACCGTTTTGCCGCATCTTCCGATCTCTTAAAACTTGAGATTAAAATACAGTGAGAATCATGCTCTCCTCTACCTATTCGTCCCCTCAACTGGTGTAGCTGTGTGAGACCAAATCTCTCGGCATTCTCGACAACCATTACCGTTGCATTAGGCACATCTACTCCTACCTCTATAACAGTTGTCGACACTAAAATATTCACATGGCCGGAGATGAACCTTCTCATGATCGCTTCCTTCTCATCGGGCTTCATCCGTCCATGTAGAAGTCCGACTTTGAAATCGGGAAATATCTCGTTTTGAAGCTCCTCAGCCATCTGGGTCGCATATTTTAAATTCTTGAAATCCGGGTTCTCAGACTCCTCAATCATAGGGTATACGACATAAGCTTGTCTGCCCTGCTCTATCTCTGCGCGAACCAAGCTATAGGCTTTTTCTCTTGATCCTTTTTGATCATAGTAGACTTTTGTTTTAATTTTTTTTCTTCCCGTGGGCAACTCATCGAGCACTGAAAGATCAAGGTCTCCGTACACTGTGAGTGCAAGTGTGCGTGGTATTGGAGTAGCAGTCATAACCAGAACCTCCGGGTTAGTTCCCTTACTCATAAGCTTAGCTCTCTGCATTACTCCGAACCGGTGCTGTTCATCTATAACCACAAGTCCCAGATTTTTAAAATCTACCTTATCCTGTATGAGTGCGTGAGTTCCAACTGCAATCTGGGCCTCACCGGACATAATTGCTTTATAATATGCATTCTTCTCTGCCTTGCTTAAGCTGCTCTTTAGGAATACCACACGCAGCCCCAAGCCCTGTACATATTGAAGTACTGATGCTAAATGCTGCTCTGCCAGTATTTCTGTTGGAGCCATTAATACTGCTTGGTAACCCGACTCAACAGCTTTTAAGATAGAAAACAGCGCCACAATTGTTTTACCGCTCCCTACATCACCCTGTAGCAGCCGGTTCATAGGTTTAGGGGAACACATGTCCCGCTCAATTTCTGATATCACTCTACGCTGAGCACCGGTCAGCTCAAAAGGAAGCTTTTTAAGCAGGGGCTCTGTAAGTTCAGCCGTAGGAGTAAACTTTATACCCGGGAGTTTTGCAACATCTCTTTTTTTGATTGCAAGTCCAATCTCGGTTAGAAAAAACTCAGAATACGAAACAGTCTTGTGAGGCTTTGATTCGTATACGGATTTTGTATCCATGAGGTCTATCACATTATCTTTATCATCAGGGAAGTGCACTCTCATAACTGCACTCCGATAGTCTAGTATATTTCTTATTTTAACGATCTCATCAGGGACAAATGATTTTATTCTATCTCCGTATGTATCCACCAATGATTTCATGATCCGCCTCATACGTCTTTGCGTGAGCCCTTCGGTAAGCGGGTATATCGGGACAATACGGTTAAAGTGGACATTGTCTTTGTCTATCTCATCCCCGCTTTCAACCACCTCTATGTCCTCCGGTCTTGGATGGACTATCTGGAGAATATCCCTATATCCAAGCGTCACATCACCTGTCAATATAACAGAGGTGCCCTTTTTATAAGCAGCGCGCAGGTATTTTTCATTGAATTGGAACCAAACCAAGGTAACTGTTCCAGTGCCATCTGATATAACAATCTGATATAGGCTCCTGGTTCTTGTTCTGACTTTACCCGCGAGCATAATTTTTCCCATCACTGTCTCGCGTCTTCCCGGAGTCAGGGCTGATATGCTTTTGACCTCTCTTCTGTCCTCATAAGCACGAGGAAAGTAGTTAAGCCCATCCTCCACTGTCTCTATCTCCTTTTTCTTGAGCAGCTCAGCTATTCTCGGGCCTACACCCTTAACAAACCGTATGGGGATATTCGAGGGATCCTCGCTATCAGCAATTTCGATATCCTCTCCCTTAGATATTGAGATGCCCTCTATATTCGTGGATGGTCTTTCTGAAACATTAACACTTTCGCAGTTATTTTTTAATCTGTCTAAAATAGTTAAAGAGCTCTCAATACTTTGTTCTTTTTCACTGAATGAAAGCTTCTCATATGAGGTAAATAGTTCTTTTATCCTCTCCAAATCATTAGATTCTTCAGAGTTCAAAGGTAGTGACAGAGCTTTTAAGGTTAAATCGGCTACTAATCTGTCTAAATCCGATATCTTGTTTATATTCGAAAAATTCTTTCTAGAGGCGAACTTAAGAGGTTTTTCAAGCGCTAGGAGAATAGCTAGCAGTTGTTTTGACATAGATATGATTTTACAGTGTGTTTTGTAATTAATGCAAGCTTAACAATTAGAATATATTTTTAATAAAAACCGGATGACGGAGAAGGTAAATGTGCGATAAAAACCTGCGAAAGATAGTGTGTTATCACACATTTGAGCCAAATTTGATAAAGGTTTATTTGCTACATAAAGCATAAGTGCTTCATAATATGAAATAATTTAAAAAAGTTTAATCTGGCATGGCGATTGCAAATATATGCAAATATAAATCTAATTGAAGCATAGGCTAGAGTCCGAAAGCAACATTTCGGTTTTCTCCGGCTAAGAATAATACGGATACAACGAAAGTAGATCTAAAATTCTTAAGGAGAACAAAATGAAACAAGCAGAGATAACCCAGTTTGAAGACCTCTCGGATGCAACAAAGAACTCTGAGGAGAAGTTTGAGATACAAGATGATATCGACTTTGAAACAAACCATGAACACCCTGAAGAGCAAAGAGCAGAGGCAATCGCAGAATTCAAAGATGAACCGCAATACTCTCAAGATAATCAATATAGACTGCTAAACAATTATTTCCGCGATATTTCAACAGAGCCACTACTTAACATAAGAGAAGAAATAGAGATTCCTGCGAAAATTAAAAAGTGCGAATCTAAAGCGGAACAAATAAAAGAATTACTTAGTGAGATATCCCATCAGCCGGAGAGACAAAAGGATATTAAAAGACTCAATGCCTCACTCAGGGCCTATACTGAAAAGGCTAAAGAATTAAAGAGGAGATTTGCCAACGCTAATCTGAGGCTGGTCATAAGCATTGCCAAAAGGTACGTTAGTCACGGACTTCCATTTCTGGATTTAATTCAAGAAGGCAATATTGGTCTTATAAGGGCAATAGACAGGTTTGATCACACAAAGGGATATAGATTCTCTACATATGCTTCATGGTGGATATATCAATCTATTACAAGGGCAATCCTAGTGCATAAAGGTGTGGTAAGAGTCCCTGTATATTTACTCGAAGTCACAAGCCGAGTATATAGGACAAGAGCCATATTAACCAAAGAGACGGGTAAGAACCCTTCAGTGGAGGATATATCTGCTCATTCAGGCGTATCAGCAAAATACGTAAAAAGGATATTAAAGATCACAAACGATGCAGTAAGCTTAGATTCTCCTATTGATGGAGAGAAAAGGACATTGTATGACTTTATAGAAAACGAGGAGTCTGCATCTCCGGATTCTCTAATTGTTGATACAGAATTAAAGCAAAGCATAAGGCATTCCCTTTCACTCCTGTCTGAGAAGGAAGAGGAAGTACTTAGATTGCGCTTTGGAATAGACAGGGACGATACAGTGACGCTCGACGATATTGGCAAGAAATTCAAGCTAACCAGGGAAAGAATCAGACAGATAGAGAAAAAGGCGTTGAGAAAACTCTCTGTGTGCAAAATGAGAAAAGCGCTCAGAAATTTTTGCTGATAACATATATACATTTTGTGCATATTAGCACAGATTAATATGTGTAATTTTACACAATATTAGGCTTTTCTTTAGCTAGAAAAAATGATAGAATATCTAAGCAATTGAAATTATTGCTTATTATTAAGTTGTGGTAAAGTGGTATAAACATTGCAAATTATGAGGTAATAACAGAGTCAGTATGCTGGCTTGGGAAAACCTGCCGGCAAATCACAAGAAGGAGGTTTTTATTATGAGAGTTGTTACATTTATTTTTGCGTTGATGTTAGTTATGGGCTTTTCCTTCGGAGGAGCTTCTTTAGTAGGTCCTCAGGTAACTTTTGCTGATGATAAAGTAGAAGGTGAAATGCCTGGCGGTGAAATGGCAGATGACGCTGCAGGAAATGCTCAGGAAGCTGCAGAAGATGCCGCAGGTGATGCTGCAGATGCCGCAAAAGACGCTATGGGCGAGACCCCTGGCGGCGAAATGCCAGACGACGCAGCTAAGTAAGAAAACAAGTTTGCAAACAAAAGGGGGCTTTTAGCCCCCTTTTTTATTTCATAGTCTTAAAGCTTAATCAGAAAGATTACCTCTCATCTCACTTATCGTTCCTAGATTTTTTAGAGAAAATCTCTTTAATTTCAGCCCCAAGTATAGACAAGAAATCCCTAAGATTTGAGTATTTATGATCTATCTCATCTAAATAGAGATTTAAATTATCAATTGCTTCGTGTTGTTCCTCAATCTGTTCTTCACTCAGCTTGTTCTTAAGTTTCGATAGAGATTCTTCAAGATCGGTTATTTTAGCCTTAAGCTCTTTTTTTCTTTCATCTGTCATTGCAATGCCCCCACTAATGCTTATTGTATCGGTCCACCTACCATCCTAAAGCCTGACTTACAAAGATCAATATCCCCGGAATGACAAAAAATACACCCAAAATATAAGCTAAGACGTATAGTTTATTCTCAACCGCAACAGCAGAAAGTCTCTCCGCAGCAATAAGCGGTAATTTTCTTAAAAACGGAATACCAAATATTACGACTACACCTAGAACATTATATACAAGATGTACCAAGGCTATTTCCAGAGCAAAGATAGCATTTGCCCCAGTGATAGCAGTTGCTGCAAGTAGTGCGGTAACACACGTACCAATATTGGCCCCTAGGGTAAATGGATAAACCTGTTTCAAACTAAAAACTCCATTGCCTGCTAAGGGCACTATAAGACTTGTAGTGGTGGATGAGGATTGAACAAGGACAGTAACAACAGCGCCTGCTGTTATACCAGTTACCGGCCCATGACCAACCGCTTTGTGCAGTATTTTCTTAGCTCTGCCAACCATTAAAACTTTAAGCAGCCTTGCAATAAAAGTAATAACTAGAAATATCAAAATAATCCCAATAGCTATTATTACAACCCCAGCTATGACCTCAGGAAGCCAACCAAGAAGACCCCCTTGCACAAACTCAATAGGAGGTTTAACCAGTGGTTTTATAAAGTTGAACCCCTTGATAGACATCGGATCCCCACCAACTAGTATACTTGCAAGGAATACGCTAATTTTGTCCAGAAAACCAAACGCAATCTCTAAAGGCAAAAAGATTATGACGCTGAGGAGATTAAAAACGTCATGAATCGTGGCAGCTGCAAACGCCCTTCTAAATTCAGCGCCCTCTTTTACATGTCCCAAGCTAACAATAGTGTTAGTTATTGTGGTCCCGATATTTGCACCCATTACCATGGGAATGGCAGTAAGAACAGGTAAACCACCGGCCACTAGGCCGACAATAATCGAAGTCACCGTGCTTGAGGACTGAATTAGGGCTGTTGCAACTATACCAATCACAAGCCCGGTTATGGGGTTATTGNNGTTATTGGCAAAGGCAAACAGCTGTTTTGCATGATCACCGGCAGCCATTTGAAAACCGCTGCCAATCAATGCTACGGCAAACAACAAGAAATAAACCAAAAAAACTACATAAATCCACTGCAGCCAATTCGATTTAGCATACACCTCGGCAAGCTCTTTTGTTTTATCTGCATGTTCAGAAACAGTCGACGGCATACAAAACCTCTTATGATATTTATAATACAGGAAACATCCTAAACTGTTTAGATCAACCGGGCAAAGAATAGATTCAGTTTCATCATTTTATATTAATAATCAGAAAATAGAAATGTTTTAACAATTAAAAAAAACCGGAACTGGTC